>Ga0136600_1000799_pt1 | contig 15907 bp, 20 predicted proteins | sample AntRauMFilla2698_FD_104634 | JGI IMG/M metagenome (GOLD analysis project Ga0136600, IMG submission 104634) | Saline lake microbial communities from Rauer Islands, Antarctica - Metagenome Filla 2 #698 | ecosystem: Environmental > Aquatic > Non-marine Saline and Alkaline > Saline | place...
AGCTAATTCAAAATCACCATCTGGTGCAAACACCCACCAAAACAACCGTGGTACACTCGATAAATCCCATGTAAAACCTTTGGGGATAAATATCTTATCTCCATTGCTTAACATAACATCAAGTTCAACATCTAGTCTGTATTGCGGTCTAGAATTGTTTCCCCTTACTTTTGTCTTTGAGATTATGCTATATTCTTTTTGTAAGGAATTAATTGTGTTAAGTGTAATCATTTTAATATTATTTTTATTCCAATTTTTCCAGAATATCCAATGAATTTATTAGGCAAATCTCGCCTTTGTACAAATTCCGAGTCAAGAAATAATCCAATGCCTTTTGTAAAATACCAAGTGGTTTGCAGATTGGCTTGTGTGTGTAAGCCTGATAACTCATGCCTTATAAGCATACCACCTCCAACCGTAGCGGTGAAGTCAACATTCTTAACCCACTTATTGAAGGTGTAACCAAAATTTGCTGTCATTCTGTAAAGCTCGCCACCTTGTAAATCTGCATACTCTATCTCAGGTCGCATCAAAAAATAAGAACTTCCTTTTTGCCATTCTCTAAATTCGGCAGCAAGATTAACATTAGTTGTAAAGGCTCCATTACCTCTTTCATCTCCTACAAGTGCCAACCTTGCGTCTTGTGAAACGTTTAGACTTATGCCCTGTGATAAGCTTATAAAAGGTAAAAGTAATAATATGTAGCTGAGTGTTTTCATTTTATTTTGATAGTGTATAATCTGAAGCCCGTAATCCTCCGAATGTATCTCTTGAAACAACTTGCTGTATAAAGGCTTGCTCTATGCACCAGTCTTGGATATCTAGGTAGTCAGTAATTTCACTCGGAACACTACCTATAAGCTGATCAAACATTACGTTAGCCATGTCTCTAGGGATAGTTTCATAGTAATCCACAACGACGTGTTTTTTTATAACTGCAGTTGTGATGGTTTCGTATTCTCCTGTTGGATTTTCATCTTGGTCATAGATTTCACTTTGTGTTTCTATAAGCTTTTCAAATTGTTGCGTATAAACAACACGCCCCTTAAATCCTTGTGATAGCGGTTGTACTACAGTCATTTCTATAGTTGCAGGCATTTCGTTAACGTCTTTTTTTGGAAACGTTAATGAGTTAACCGCATCTGCAATGCTAGAAAATCGTTCTGCTTGTTGCTTCCATTGCTCGTTAGTGATGTTTTGTATTGTTGTAAGTTTCATTATTTATATTTAAGGATTAATTTCTAAAACTCTTGAAGCACTAAAAGGGGCAGCATATATTTTACCGTTGCTTGCTTTTTTTAAAATTCTATATTTACTACCACCGCTACCTAAATCATCACCAATTAAGGTTGTTGTTCCTGTAGATGGATCAATTTCTAAAACTTTTGAAGCAGCATTTGGTGCAGCATATAATTTATCATTATCCGCTAATTCTATATTTACATATTTACCGATGGCGCCACCTAAATCATCACCAATTAAGGTTGTTGTTCCTGTAGATGGATCAATTTCTAAAACTTTTGCAGCATTAAAAGGAGCAGCATATAATTTACCATTATTAGCTTTTTGTAAAGACCTATATTTACTACCACCGCTCCCTAAATCATCACCAATTAAGGTTGTTGTTCCTGTAGATGGATCAATTTCTAAAACTTTTGAAGCAGCATTTGGTGCAGCATATATTTTACCGTTGCTTGCTAATTCTATATTTACATATTCATCGTTTCCATTTAAATCAGCTCCAATTAAAGTTGTTGTTCCTGTAGATGGATCAATTTCTAAAACTTTTGAGGCCCTAAAAGGAGCAGCATATAATTTATCATTGCTAGAACTTATTATATTTAGATATTTAGCTGCTACGTTACCTAAATCATTACCAATTAAAGTTGTTGTTCCTGTGGATGGGTCTATCTCTAAAACCTTTAAAGCACTAAAAGGTGAAGCATAAATATTACCATTACTAGCTAAACTAGATGCATAATATTTACTACCACCGCTCCCTAAATCATCACCAATTAAGGTTGTTGTTCCTGTAGATGGATTAATTTCTAAAACTTTTGCAGCATTATAAGGAGCAGCATATAATTTACCATTATTAGCTTTTTGTAAAGACCTATATTTATCACCGCTACCTAAATCATCACCAATTAAAGTTGTTTCTCCTGTAAATGGATCAATTTCTAAAACTTTTGAAGCAATACGGGGTGCAGCATATAATTTACCATTATCCGCTAATTCTATATTTACATATTTACCGATGGCGCCACCTAAATCATCACCAATTAATTGCACTTTTTCTATGGATTCCATTAATCTACTCGCTGCTATAATTCCCATGTTCATATTATGCTAATTTTAAAGTTCCTAAAATTGTACTTACATCGCCTCCATCGGTTCGTATTCCAAAAAAGCAATGTTGTTCTGCTGTTTCTGCTAGAAATACCGAAGGCACGTTTAGAGTTCCACCTGATTCTGCTGAGAAAGTTATTTGTCCTGTGCCTCCTTGCTTGCCTTGAAATTCTAAGTTAGCAGCTAGTCCGTTAGGTACTACAACCGTACACGCATTAGAGAAGATTAAGAACTTATCTACATCGGTAGCTAATAGAATATAACTAGATGCTGTGACTGTTTTGTTTTCTTTGGTGGCTTGTTTTGTGTCTAGTGCAGCTTTAACCACTCTATTTTCTACAGGATTACTAGATGTGGAACTAAGGATTGTATCTATAGGCACAGATACATTTGTAGTCTCATTCAAAGATTCTAGATCACTTTCTTCTAACTGTAATTCACCAGATCCATAATCACCTGCTGTTCCTTTAAATAAAAAGCTTACAGTCTGGCCAGACACAATAGCTTTTAAGATGGTAGCACCCACGCTGGTAGCCTGTATGGATAAAGCTGGTGTTAAGCCGTTTACATAATCTATCAAACTGGTAGTGCCTATATCACCAAAATCTTCGGTAATTGTAGTATTCAGCTCTTCAAAATCTTCTACAGATTTTAATTTCTGGCCAGTTAAAAAAAGATTTAAAGCAGTTAATTCAAAAGCACCAGGTGAATCCCCAAAAGTTTGATTTCCTGCTACATTGGTAAGCTTAAAAAAGTAAATATTATTAATATTACCATTATCAAATTCAATGTATTTAATGTATCCCAGATTAGAAAATGCAAAGGTGAAAGGCGCAAACGCATTTATTTCTACTGCAGCATCTTCTGCTACATTAGTTCCCAACTCTGCACCCAGCACAGTTTTAAAACGTGATTCCGCATTAAGCAGATATTCAAAGTTTGCATTTATCTTTTGTGCTGCATCTCTGGCAGAATCCCCTGTGCCATCGTTTGCAGATGTTCCTCTATTTATGTTTTGTATAGCCATCAGTTATCGTAATCAAAGGTTTCTATAGTACTGTCAAATGTTATAGCAGTAGAATCAAAGGTGAAAAACTGCAGATCTTCTGGTGGCAATACAATTATTCCACCGTTAATGTCAGTAGTATAATTATCACCAAACCATATTTTTTTATTTAAACTCATGAGAATACATCAGATCTAGACTGCTCTGTTATAGGCAGATTTGTTAATGTTATATTACTATTAGATGTGTTACTGTTCACTTGAAATCTGGCTATACTTCCAGCAGTTTCATTATTAATAGAATTAAATATTTCTGCCCTGGTGGAGATTCTTACTACTACTGTATCATTCCAGTCCAGACTTAACTGAGCTTCATCACTTACAAATGCAAGGTCTCCATCTACCATATCAGACTGCGTGAAATCAAAATCAAAGACATCGGTGCCATTTTTTGTAATCTTTATTCTGGCACTTATATTACCAGGTTGATTAACATTGTTAGTAAATAAATCTATAAGGGCATTAAAGAGTAAAGTCACACGTTCACCAGTTTCAAAATCTGGATTTATTTCCAGCTGGTATTCAAAAATTTCAGTCATGAAGTAACCATCTTCACTTTCATCCTGTATTCTTTCCGTTTCAGTAAACACCAGCAAAGCTTCTGCAACTCTTATTACATTTACTTCATCAAAGGCCGTTAAGCCATTAGAATCGGTTACAGTTACTCTAAAAGTGTAAAAATCTGTATCTAGTGAATCTACTTCTGTATCTAAATTAGATGGATTTATGATATTAATAGTATCATCTGCCTGTATAATGGTCCACTGCACATCTTCTATAGTTCCAGAGGGTGCGCTGGCCACAGCACTTAAAAAAGATACGGAATCATTTATGCCTATAATTATATCATCACCAGCATCTACAAATGGTGGTATCAATTCTGAATTGACTCCCTGATACAGTAATTCATTTAGTAAGAAATCTGATGTGTTGCCATCGGGTCTCCAACTTAAGTTACTAGGACTAAAAAACCGCTGCTCATTAAAATACTTATACTTTATAATATCATTAAACTTCAGTGGTCGGTCTGTTGAACCTTCAAAAGTGAAGTGTGGTGTTTCATAGATTTTCTTTTCAATTTCGCCTACAATTTGCCCGTATCGCTCTTTCTGTACACCTATAAGAGCATCAGTCCACTGTGTGTTTTTAAGCCTGCTCTGTGTCTCCTCTATGTAGTTAGGAATATTAATGAGTATATGTCCTGTAGTAAATTCAGAAGGCACTTCAATCGCAGAGCCTTCACCATCTTCATAATTAAAAACTACAGTATTGCCATCTAACACCTGCCCAGTCGTGGTACTACCATTTGCAACGTGCAGAGCTTTAAAAGATTCAAACCTTAAACGATAAGCCAGAACTGCAACACGCAAAGGAATAATGGCATAAGTCACTCCATTTTCTACCTTGTAGAAAAACACTTCAAACCAAAAGCGTTTGGGGATCGTGCTTAGTTGTCTGGTCCTTTGCAGATAAAACGCTTCTGTAAATAGGGTAGGGTCATCTCCAAATCGAATAGTAAAGTCTGAGACATTAGATCCCAAATCTGTATTTTCTACCGTGTAGACTTCTTCTTTTACTTCTGGCACCACCTCAATAGTCAGCTCTTCAAACTGAGTACCTCTGTAACGTGTGGTCACAAAGTTACCGGTAGGCTCGTAGAACTTAAGATCCAGCAAGCCATCCTTTTCCGGTCTTACAAATAGCTCTACTTCTGCAGTACCATCATTATCATAGACCAGATAGGCAGGATCGTTTTTGCTTACATTTAGATTTGTGATTATTACATCACCATCTAGTCGCACTTCATATATTTGTCTATTCTGCCAAGTTCTTATCATGGCATCTGTTAAGACATCTTCTGGTATATCATCTGCCAAAAAGACTTTAACACCAAGATTGATTTTAATAGTCGCGTTTTTACGTACAAAGTATTTATCTCTAGTCGTAATAAATCTGTTGGTATCGATGTCGTCATCCAGATCAAATCTCCTGTACACCATTTTGCTTTCTGGTGGATAGATCTTAAGAAATTCATCCTTGTAGTTCCAGTGTTTTGCCAACCACAAATTATCTACCTGTCCAGAATAAACAACCCAAGGTCTATTGGTTTCCTGTATGTTATCTTTTGGAAACTCCATAGGATTACGCTCGTAAGTGACGACCGCTTCTTTTATACCAGGCACCATACTCACTTCTGGTGTAGCTAGTAATGGTATTTGCTTAATCGTTTTTTCTATGCTTTGCGTTCTTAAGTAAGTACCATTCATTTCGTAGACTTCATAAGTGACATTAAGCAACTGTTTCTTATTAAAGCCCTCTATATACCATCTGCCCTCACACTGGAAGACCTGGCACCGCATAGATTCCATAAGGTCCTTAAGCAACTCATAGGCATTGTCTTTCTGTTTGTCCCAGAGCAGTGTATCGACAAAGATTTTATTCCAGTCTGGCTCGTTTGCATTTAAAATAGCAGGAGAAAAGAACAGCTCGAGATCTACCTTAGTAAGCTTTAAGATTTCACACAGCACTTGCATGACTGTTTTCTCATCGTTGTAAAAGCTATCCGGTAGCTTTACTCCTTTAAGCAATCCTAAGCCATCCACCGCAGAGACTTGCACATAGAAAATAGAATTTCTGTAGGGCTCACGATAAGATTCTGGCAGCACGTAACCCTGCCAGACTATATTTTGATTTTCTGATATTCTTAAAGTTACCAGCCATTTCTTTTCGTCGAGTGTAAATAGTTCTATAAAGGTTGCATCTTCTGCTTCACCAGCTTCCAAAGAAAAGTTAAGCTCACTACCCACAATAGGCTGTGTCTTAGAGTCACCACCAAGCCAGTTAAGCTCAATCGCATCACGCTCTGCATAATGCAAGATGAGATCATCTTCCACATTATCAACATCCTGTATGTGTATTTCGTAATTAGCCACGTCTATTTCTATAATTGGTTGCTCTTGCGTTCTGCAAGATGATGTCCTGTCCTTTTATTTTTCCTTCTACTCGTATGGATCTCATATCCCCACCAACACTGTCACCTAACATAGTTTTTAGCTTATCCAACGGAGCGATTACTTCTGGATTTGACCGAGCTCCGGCATATTCCCCCATCATACCTATCGTTGGACCACCTACAATACCACCATCTGCAAATTTTGGTATGGAAGCAAAAGCTGCCAAAACACCACCCACAGCTGTAGCTATAAAAGCTGGCTGTGTAAATACTGCAGCAGGTCCTGTACCTACAGCAGATTGTGTAGCACCAGCAACTGCATTTGCTATTGCATTACTTAATAGCATACTAATAAGCTTCATAATGGTAGAAGCCATGTTTTTTACAAACCCTTGAAACCCACTATCTGCTAACTCTAAGCTAGCTATCATTCTACTACTCATTCCTTCAAAAGCGGCACCTACTTCCGAACCTACGATTTGTGCTCGTTCTCTTAATAAGAGAAGTTGTTCATTAAAGGCTGACATCTGAATGAGATCGTCTTCTGATATTAGATCACTACTAATGTTTCCAATACTTTCTGCGCCTTGAGTTTCTAAAGTTGATGCACTTTGCACCTGAGCACGACCACCAGAACCTTGACCAGATAAACCAGCGCTAAGTTGTCCAGAGGCCTGCTCAGAAACTTTGACGTTATCGACAGTAACATCTGCAGACAATTCTAGTTTCTTACGACCAGCGATGTTGTCTAGAGAATCACTAATGCTTTCCTGCAGACCGACTTTAAAGTTATCTACATCACTACTGAGTTGACCTAAAGTCTTTTTAAAGTTCTTTTGTGTTTTTGCCAGATTCTTACCCAAAATCTCAGGCAGTTGTGAGAAGTTTCCAGTGATGATGGCCTTAAAGGCTTCACCAAATAGTGAGAATGTAGCTTTTGTTTGTGTCCACCATCCCGATATAAGCGTTCCCAAGCCATTAAAGACTAGCTTTGCTGCCTGGAATAAGATTTTAAACTGTAGTGCTATTGCTTCTACACCCACACGTACAATGACAGATTCATTATACAGATCTATAAAGTAATTGGCAATGTCCAGTACTGTTTTCTTAATTGGTTCCCAGTGCTTATAAATAGCTACTCCTACAGCGACTATAGCTGCAACAATTGCCAGAATAGGAGCAGACAGTGCACCAAAGGCAGCAATCAATCCGGGTATAACGGTGGTCATTAAAAAGCCTAAAGCAATTAATACAGGCCCAATAGCTGCAGCTAAACCAGCTATAACTACAATTGTTTTTTGAATGCTAGGAGATAGCTCTTTAAATTTTGCAATAACATTAGCAACAAAGTCAGCAACTTTTCTAACTACAGGAGCCAACACTGTTCCTATAGAAATAAAAGCAGATTCTGCAGCAGATTTTAACCTCAGAAAGCTACCTTCTAGAGTGTTATCCATTATAGCTGCCATTGCTTTTGCAGACCCAGCAGCGTTTTCAAATTCTTTTGTGAAGCCTTTGGCTGCCTCTTGGTTTTCAGCTAAGACCGTGGCAACTGTAGCACCACGTTTTCCAAATAAATCCATAGCAGTCACATTCTTATTTGTGCTGGTATTAATCATATCCAAAGCTTCTTCCATAGTAAGACCAGCCTTAGCAATATCTAGAAAGATATTTCTTAAGCCAGTTCCTGCAGTACTTGCATCTAGACCATTATTGGTTAATACGGCAAGCATTCCTGTAGTAGTCTCTATACTTTGCCCTGCAGATTTAGCAACCGGTGCTACAGTAGCCATAGCAGTTTGGAATTTGGTAAGGTCTAAAGCAGAACTAGAAAAGGACTTCGCCATAACATCCACAACACGTCCTGTTTCGCTTGCCTGTAAACCAAAACCTTGCACTGTAGATGCTGCGACAATTGCAGACTGTGCTAGATCTTCACCAGAAGCTTGCGCAAGTGCCAGTGTAGCTTCTGTGGCATCTAATATTTGGGAAGGATCGAATCCTAGTTTTGAAAATTCTAACTGAAGTCCAGCAACATCTGTAGCTGCAAAACGTGTAGCAGATCCTAGATCTTCTGCATTTTGTCTTAATGCTGTAAGTTGTTCTGCAGTAGCTCCAGAAATAGCAGCAACCTTAGCCATGGACTGCTCAAAATTTGCAAAGGTTTTTATGGCAATGGTGCCAAGGCCTAAAATGGGAGCAGTAAGCCCCATAGTAAGGTTTTTACCTACACTCGTCATTTTTTTTCCAGTAGACTTTAGGGTCCTTTGCACATTCTGCATCTGAGAAGAAAACTGCTTTAAGTCAGCATTAAATCGTATAGAAATCTTAGCTAAACTGCTCATGGACTGCGTTTCAGTATCTCCCAAAAGTAGAAGAACAACTCATTTTTATACTCCAACATTGTTCACTTTAAAGCACAAAAAAAACCCCTCGTAAAAGGGGCTTTTCCTAACAAACAAAAAAGAAAACAAACTAACCATGAAAATAAAATGTAATCACTTTCCTTTTTTCTTATCAATCTGTGACCAGTAGTCTTTTGGTGTTTTAGCTGTAATGGTTTTGGGTTGTAAATCCCATTTCAGTGGGTACATTTCTTTAAGAGATTTCTTTTTATACTTTTTTTCCAGATGTGGAGTGAGCACGGTTACTACCAGTTCCCGATGCATCTCCCAGCGTTCTCTTACCTGCGTTTCTTCATACCGTTCAAATCCTTTTATTTTGTTTGCAAAGGCTCTAGGAGTTGTCTGATAAAATTCATCCTCAGACATTTGTAATATACCCAGCGCAATTTCTTCCAGTTCATCCCAGGTTATTTCTTTTTGGCTTTTGTTCTGGGAGGTTTCTTCTGGCTCACCTTTTTTTTTCCGTTTTCTGCTCCAGGAATAGATTTTACAAATTCATCCATGACGATTTGCAGTTTTTCCGCATCTTTAAACATGACTTCCTGCAAAATCTCATCTCTTTCTATAGTTTCTCCACCTGCGTTTTCAATACCAGCGTTTACAAGGTCGCCAATCTTATTGAGTGCGTCAAATTCTTGCTCTTTGTCCATATTGGCAAAGCTTTCATTAAAGACTTTAATCACACCCTGGATGCCTTTCTGGTTCCAGTATTCACCTAGCAGTCTAAAGGCACCGTAACCATATTTAAGCGGATAACTCGTACCCGCTATGTTTATAGTCTTCATAGGCCTATGTTATTGGTAAAGTTACTTTTCTCAACTTGGTAGAACCTTGTAGAGAAATAGAAGCTGTTCCATCTTCTTCTACAGCTGCGTTCATTTCCAGCGACTCTATAATACATTCCCCTTCAAACATAAAGGTAGCATCACCCTCAGTGGGTACAAATTCAATAGACACATTTTCGTCTACATCATTGTCGTATAGGTCAAATAAAGCCCCAAAGTCATGCGTTTGTGTACCATCACTCGCATACACAGCAAGTGCAGAAGCAGAAGCAGTCCAGGACTTTTGTCCTTTTGCTCTTTCGATACCATCAGTATCTTTTGTAGATCGCTCACGGATCTCTCGGTTGACAGTCAGGCTACATTCTGTAGCATGATAAACTGTTTTCTCATCTAGTGTAAGTCTTAGATTGCCATCAATTACTTTTTCTCCGGCCATAATTTCTAGGTTTTAAAGTTTAAATTCATAATTAAGTGTACAAAGGGCTTCACGGCCATCGGTATAATTGTAGCCAGATTCACTTCCGCGAAACTTCCATTTGTATTCAGATTCATCTATCGCTTCTATAATAGTGTCAGCGATAATAGTTGCAGCATTTAGGGATTTATTATAAACAAAGATTTCTACTGCATACTGCGAAAGCTTATTTTTTGTGATATAGCCTTGATTTGTAATTTTAAAGTTTGCAAAAGGAACCTTCTGTTCCTGATTCGCCATATCCCAAAACACATCAGCATCAATCACTGCTTTAATAGCAAGCAACTGCATTACGGTATTTACATGTTTTGCTGCTTTGTTTATCATGATTTGCTGAGTTTATCGATTTGTTTTTGCACGAACTTTGTGACTTGCTTTTCGTATTTAGCTGTGAGCGTAGATTCTCTGCTTCCATAAATTCTATCTCTAGCATCGCTCACTACCGTATTGATTCCTTCACGAGATCCACGTCTAGTAGATCCAATCTCAGTTCCTTTGGCCACGACCATATGCCTATAATAACCGCCTTTTTTACCTTTGGTAGAAGGTCTTACCACTATTTGCGGATTCCCACCTACTTTTCTACCTGGTACAGTTTCTTTACTAACAGACTTTTTAAGGTTTCCGGGGGGATAAGTAGACCCAAAACGCTGTGTTGTTCTGTTACTTTGTGGCAAAGCATCTCGATAAGCACGAACTAAAGGTGTGGCCAGTTTACGCTGAATCTTTAAGACTTCACGTCTGGTCATCTTGTCATCCAGTTTTTTAATCTGGATCTTTAGCTTATCAAACCCTTCAATCTTAGTTTCCACGTCTGGCACATTTAAGTTTCAAAAATCGGTTTCTTTGCTGGCCTGCGAGTTCTACAGAATTGATCTGGTAGTCTCCATCAAAGTCTCTTACAAAATACTGCTGCCCATTGGTAAAAACATCTGTGGTGAATCTTACTGTGTAAGCCACCACACCCAGACCTATTACTCTGCCATCAGAATCATCTTCACTTCCCTGAAACTCATCTCTTTTAGCATACATGACTTCCTTTACCAATGTTTCGGTATGTTCAGCTTCACCTGAGTCGGTCTTTACAGTTGTGTTTTTATACAACTTCACCTTCCTGTTTAACTGTCCGGGATGTATGTAGCCTGAGGTTTGCATCTAGTAAGTTCTTCTGTAGGGTCTTAGCACATTATGTGCTGCCTGGTTGTTTTTAATCGGCATATTTTCTCTGTAAGTGTCGTTGTGAGCAAACAAGAGTAAACAGGCTCTTTTTATATCTTCTGGCACATCTGCAGTAGTGTAACCCAAATCTGCAGTAATGAAGATGCGATTCCCGAAATCGTCGGGTTGTTCCATATCCATGTACAGAATCTCGCTTTCATAATTGTAAGCATCAGAGTCTATGTTTTTAAGGTTTCCAAAATTGTCTTCATACTGAAGCTCTACAATGTTGCCTATAGGAAAACGTACCTTAAAATTATAGAACCATCCTTCTACAATCACTTTTGCACCGCTTCTTTGCAGGACCGGGTATTCCAGATAGTTTTCAATTTCAGCAGTGGTGGCATCCAGAAATATTTGTAACAATGCATCTTCATCATCAAAATCTATTTTTGAATTTGCTTTGGCCTGATCTAGTGTCACTATATTGACACCAGCTTCAGGTTTACCATATTTTAAGCTGAAACTGTTCATAAGTATTACTTTATGATTCTACCATCTTTGTTGTCTTCAATTTCTTTAGCCTGCGATTCATCCAAGATCACAGTCATTCCACGGTGTTGTGGCAGACCGTATTTTCCTGCAGCATTGTCACAGTCTATTTTTACTTTGACTTTACTTTCCTTTTTAGAAGTTTTTTTATTAGCCTTAGACTTTTTTTGGTCTTCAGCTTTTTTAGCTTCTCCGGTCGACTGTGTGTTTACATCTACATCTTTAATGTCTTTGTTTTTATCTTCTGACATGACTTTTATTTTAATAATTACGCTGAAAGGGCTATTGCTAGCCCAGTCAGCATAATGAAGGTTTATATAGTTATAAAGCTATTCTTAGCGAAAGCATTTGGCTGTGCAATTTCTACACCTGCGTGAGCGTTAATCACCAATCTTATGGCATTGCTCAATGATGCAGAGTACGGATCTTCCAGCAAGGACACTGCGCCCCACTCACCGATGAACAACTTAGAGAAGTCACCGTAAATTAAGGATTCATTTCCAGATAGTACAGGCACAAGTGATGTGGCAGAAGCATTAGAACCGTTAAGCTCATTTCTACTTTCCATTACAAAACGTCCAGATCCAGCATCTTTCTTTGTACTCATATACGCAGCTCTTAACTGTGGAGACATAAGGTAAGCTCTAGACAGCTCTGTTGCATCTTCTGCATCTACCAATCCCATAAGCTCAGTGACGTGTTCCCAAACTGCAGCTTCTGCTGTTGTTACACTAGAAGTTTTCACCCCGGTCTTGTTCAAAATACCTTCTGGCTCATTGTTGGTACCAGGACCATTAATAGCTGCACTATTCAATGAAGTGTCGTAAGCTCTTAAGATCATTTGTCTTACCAAGCTTTCTACATCTGGAGAGGATTGCAAGATTAAACGTCTAGAGATGTCCACTGCACCACCAAGTCTTTCTGGACTTAACTCTGGTCCTTCAAAGTTTTTGTCTTGTGGTGTAATGGCAGCATTCTCTGCTAACCACTGCATAGTGTACTTTTGTCCTACTGGTAATGGAATTGATCCACCAGTAAGGTTGCTCAATCTTGTGGCCCCAAGAGACTCTAAGAATGTTGCTGGTTGAAACGGCATCTGCACTCTTGGTGTATCTTTTACTACCAATTCACCACCTTTGGCACCAGAGTCACCAGTTACAGACTGTGCTCTTAAGGCACTCATAGGAATAGTAATTTTAGAATCGTCTGGTGTTTCTACACCTGCAGCACGATTGGCCTCAATTCCAATTTCATTCAATTCTTTTTCTGCACCATCCAAAGGTCCCCTAGTCCTAAAGGCTTTTGTGATCGATGCACGCTCGATGATAGAACGCTTTTCAGCTTCTTCACCTTTTTCAGCTTTACCGCCTTTGCGTTCACCTTTGGCTTGTGCAGCTCTTTTTTCAAAGGCTTCAACTTGACGTTCTTCTTCAATTTCAGAATCGAGAGATTCAATTCTTTTTTGAAGATCAAAGAACTCGCTTCTTTGTTTTTCAGTGAATTTTCCATCACCTTCTTTTCTAGACTCTGCTAGGTTGTTTTGAGCTTCAAGTTTTGAAGCTCTTTCCTGTTGCAACTCTGCAATCTTAGACATAACTCTGATTTTTATTGATTAATAATTGAGCTTCAAAAACATCAAACTTTGACGCTCTTTCTTGGTTATCATCCTGGTCTTCATCTTCAGACCGATCTGATGTATTGGTTTTATATGCTTTCTGGATCTCTTCCAGATTATTATGGTTTCTTGCTAATGCATCTGGATTGGAATTAAGGGCCACTACAGACCATTCCATTAATCGTTGTTGCGTGAAATACAACACATCTGGATCTTCATCCAGTTCTTCCAGACCGTAACGCCCATCTAATATTTCAGCAGAAATAGAAGCCCCACGAATGATTTCGTTTTTGACTTTATTAAAAATCTTTTCTGCCAAAGGATTGTTTTCTGCAGCTTCAAATCTTACTCGACCGATTAGCATTCCATCTTCCACAAACACTTCTGATGTACCTATGACGTGATCTGCATCCGTATGGTTGTGATTGTAGCATACAATAGGATTGGTCTCGTAACGGTCCATCATCCAGCCATCGGCTTTAAATACCGTTTTGTAAGTGTCCACCGCTTCTGTGGATATGATGAACTCTGCAGTTCTTTCTGCTTCGTTTACACTTTCTGCACGTACCTGTGCATTTCGTGTTTGTATTTTATTCTGGATTTTCATCTTGCACAAGTTTTTTAAGTTGTTGCTCATTTAAGAGGTTAGACATTTGTAGGAACTGATCGCCATCATCATAAGGATTCATGCTTTCCAATTTTCTTATTTCGTTGGGAGTCATTGCTTTTAGGAATACCATAGACTTGTAGTATTCTGCTCTGCTTTTTGGATCGACTTGCAGTAAGATCTTAAAGTTTTGATCTATACTGATGTTTTGATTTTTCTCATTATCTGTAAACAGCTTTGCATCAAATTCTTCTTTGATCTTTTGAGCCAGAGGTTTTACAGCAGTTTGCAGATATTCCTGCTCCATTTGAATTAATGAATTGTAACCACCCTCACCCTTTATATTTAACTTATGATTTGGCACGTGCAACCATCTAGCAATGTCTTCGATACCGTTGGCATAGGTTTCAATAAATTTTGATTCTTCAGGATTGAGTCCTATTTTCTTATACTTCATCGTTTCATCTAGAACCGCTGCCCGATGTTTGTTCATTGTGGTCATTCGTTTTTCAAACGCAGAACCGATAGCATCTTTAGCTTTAGAATCTAGTTTCTTTTCAGTTTCGATCACACCATACGTCAATCCCTGATCTTCCAATGAAGATGATCCAAATTTTTGCGCATTAAGGGTAGTACCCATATTATCCGCTGCAAATTCTAGAATCGATTTGCCTAGTTTTCCATCAAAAGAAAAGCCAGGTACATGTAATACTTCATGTGATTTGTAAGTATTTTCTTTGTATAAATAAAACAACTCATCGTTATAATCAATTACCGTGACCAGGTTATGGTTCCAAAAGTCTAAACCTATAAGTTTGCCGTTGTCATCACGAATAATGCCTGCAAAGTAGTTACCTCTTAGCAGGACCGTAGATGCGATCAAATGTTTAAAATTGAAAGGAGTCTGGTAGTAGTTAGCCTTTTTGTTCAACAGTCCATGCACCGCATGACTGTCCAGAACCTCGATAGTGTCTTCTGTTTTTTGTACTACCGAATGTGGAAGGATTGCAATAGAGTTGGCAATCTTATCTACACCAGAGTAAAATGCAGAAATCGTCAGTGAACTTCTTACATTGACTTTCTTTGCCGACTGCGTAAGGTTAGCGTACCCAAAAGATGGATAGGCACCCAGTAGGGTTGGAGTGCTTACAACAGATCTTAATGCATTTTCAAAAACAGACATAGTGTACTTATCTGTTTCAAAACTAATAGCATGATGCCTTTAAGTACTCCAACAATGTTCACTTTGTGAAGTGTATGTTGAATAGTGAGTAGTATTTATTTTTTTTCATTATTTAAGCCGTATCCATCTGATAGTTCTTCCGGATAATGGTGTCTAGTTTATTTTGCATGTCCTGGATGTATGTTGTTTTATTAACCAGCTTGGATGCGTTAAATACTTTATCCACCACAGGATCTAGTAGGTGTTGTAATTTTCTGCTTAACTCATGTATCTGCTTAGCCTCTCCAGATTGTGTTTCTGTTTCAAGTTCGTCTGCCAGCATTGTTGCTAAAACAAATATTTTATGATTTTTAAGTCTTTGTTTTTTGTTCATGATTTTTATTTAAAAAGGATTAAGTACTGTATCTAGTTTGATCAAATGCTTTTTTAATCGGGTGAGGGTATAAAATTTGCTTCTAATGTTATAGCCTATAGATCCACCCTGCAGCACTTGTTTTAATTCTTTGCCACGTTTTCTATTAAAGCATTTTCCACACCGAGTAAATCCATACTCGTCTGCAAAGTCCAAGACCCAAACCAAAGTATAAGTGACAGTTATTGCTTGCATTGCTGTTTTGTTTTGTTATTCATATCCGTTGTTGTTAGTTATATGCCTACTTATATTTGTCTTTAATTGCAATGGTATGGGTAATGAAGTCTGTTCTATCCAAAAAACCAAATTCATAATTTTGAATGTTATGGTACATTTCAATAGCCTCAC
>Ga0136600_1000803_pt1 | contig 15861 bp, 10 predicted proteins | sample AntRauMFilla2698_FD_104634 | JGI IMG/M metagenome (GOLD analysis project Ga0136600, IMG submission 104634) | Saline lake microbial communities from Rauer Islands, Antarctica - Metagenome Filla 2 #698 | ecosystem: Environmental > Aquatic > Non-marine Saline and Alkaline > Saline | place...
AATAAAGGGTCTTCATGAAATGGAACCTTGATTTGACAAGTAAAGCCCAAATCAGACTCAAGTAACAAGGGCAGAAGAAACTTTGTAGGGGTTAGCTTCCTGTAAAGTATGCACGTGTCATGTTGAGTCTCTGATATTAAATATTCTAAAATTAGCTTCGATTCTAAATAATTTAACTCCGTAGCGCTTAGTGATTTAACCTTATCATCTTCACTGGCCGAAATATCCAAAGAGAGCTTTTTTAAAGCCCCTTTATTTTCATGTATTAAGGGAACCTCTTGCTTCATCATTTCAATCGAGTGCTTGTCAGTATTTTCAAAATCCTTCCCCAAAGGAAAGATATGAGAGAAAAGTTGATTATTAAAATTTATAATATTCTCTTTGGAACGGTAGTTGTTTTTTAAATATAAGTTTTTGTAAATCTTCTCCGATGCTTCAGAAAAAACACCTAATTCTCCACCTCGGAATCCGTAAATAGCTTGTTTAATATCACCAACACAAAAGACCTTATTATAATCAAGACCTATGATCATTTTTATTATTTCAAACTGAACATTACTCGTATCCTGGAATTCATCAACGATAAAGTAAGAGAAATTACCACGGCACTCCTCTCTAACGCTTTCATTATTCTTTAGAGCTGACCATGAGAAGTACTCCAAATCAGTGAAGGTTAAGCCCGGGAATTTTCTATAATTGGCCTCTAAAAAAGAGTAAATTTTTAGAATTAAATCTGCCCAAAGCTGAAACTTTGAAGGCATTTCTTGATAAGCCACTAAGTCTTCTTTGTAAGACTTGTAAAAGTCATTCAATGACTTTATATCCGTTAAAAGCTCACTTACATAAACCGGAGCCTTTTTGGGTCGAGATGGCATTCTCTTCACATTACTAAGAAATAAAGACGTACTTGAAATAAAGCTTTGGATATCTGAAAAAGAGGTACTTTCTAAAAAACCTTTTAAGAACTCAACCCATTTAGCGGGCTTCTTACCCCCAAGCTCATTAAAATCTATACTTTCAGAGAACGCCCTATAAGGTCTTGAGCAAAAGCTCTCGACTAAGGTTTCTAAAATATTGATATCATTTACCTTAAAATCATCAGATTGGTAATTTGACCAAGTAAGTCTAAGGTCCGTATCAGAAAAAATTGAAGTCATACATTCTAAAAAGGACTTCTTATTCAAAAGTATCAACTTCCTTTCAAAGTCTGATAGTCCTTCGATATGATTATTAATCCATAACTCAACTAACTTATTGATTTTTTCATTTTGATCAGCATCAGATATTAATTCCTCCTGACCAGTCATTCCAGGAATAAAGCCCTGTCGAATAAGGCGATAGCAAAAGCTATGGATTGTACCAACAAACATATAGTTTATGGCCAAAATCCCTTCTCTCCAGTAATTCGGTGGAATCTCTTCCATTCCACTTAAGGACCTCTCAAGGGCTAGTTTAAATCTTTTTTGAAGCCTTAAAGAAAGTTCCCCAGCAGCCTTTTTAGTAAAAGTCATTAATGATATCGAAGAGAATTCATTTATGAGAACTCGGCCAAATTCATCTGGGCCAAGATTTTTATTCTCATTGAAGTTTTTTGTGAATAGGTAAACTATATGCTCAACAAGGACAAATGTTTTGCCCGACCCTGCGCCTGCACTAAGGAGAACTCCTCCGTTATGCTCGATAGCCAACCTTTGTTCCTCATTTGGACTTTTAACTTCTAAACTCTCAGTCATTGATACTCCCTCTGTCGCAAATCATATTTCCTGGACAGAAAGTGCAAACACCAGCATTTTTAGGAGATATATTAAAGTCCTCCTGATTTTTTAGTTTACTCTCGGCATTACCTAATACTTCATTAAATTGCTCTAGGTATACAAGTAAAGGCTCTTTAATCGTTTCTAGTTTTTTGATTCCAAACACCTCATTTTTCCCTATGAATTCCCCCAAGGTGTTATCCAGGCAGTAAATACGGGATTCTTCATTGTCACTTAAGTTTAAGTACCCAAATGCTATGAAGGACTCTGGCTCTTCTTTCAAAAATGCAAGGTAGTACCACAACTGGATTGCCTTCATTTTTAAAATATCCGAATTTGTTGGAATAGAACCTCCCGAGCGTTTCATGTCGAAAAGTATGTTACCCTGAGCAGTTTCTATGACAATATCAGCACTTCCAACGCCTGGACTAACTTCCATACTTTGCTCAAAGTAAAACTTAATTTCGTGGTCAAATAACTTAAACTTTAAGAGCTCCTTTATTGTTTGCTCAGAATAAAAACTTACTTCGCTTCGTGCTTCTAAATAGGCTAGTTGATTCTCCTCATAAAGATGGGGGAAGAAATTTGTCATTTCCTGGTCTAAGACCTTTTCAAAGGAGGTCTCGTCCCAGTTCTCATAGGCCTCAAGGTAGCATTGGACAACTTTATGCTCAGCACTTCCAAGATCGCGTGGGTCTGTCATATTAAGCTTTGGTGGTTCAGCCCCAAGAGAAATGACGTAATTATAATAAAACTTTTTAGGACAATCTAGGTAGGTTTGCAGACGAGTCGCACTCAAGGGTTTTTCATGCAGGTATTGCGCACGCTTTTGCTCACCAACTCTTTTAACAAAAGCCTTCGTTTGTTCACCTTCATCTATTGGCTTCATTACCATATTCTCTAAAATCATGGCCCATGCCTGGTCATGCTTCCATAAACCCTCTTCAATCATAAGGGTAACTTTTGGCCAATCAAGAATTTCTCTTATGTGAAATGAATAGAACAAGTAATCTAGGGACTTCCTTCTCATAGGGCCTAGGTTGACAAGTATCTCTTGCACTTCCTTTGGGTAATTTGGGGAGCCACCTAACGTAAGATCATGTTTGGATAAGGCGACAATAATTAAATTTTTATCGTCATTAATTCTATAAAGATCTTTTAAACTAAAAATATCTCCTATGGCGTTTTCTAAAATTGGTAAATTAAAGTTTCTTGGAAGATCTAATTTTGATACTTCACTTACTATATTTAGGTCGAAGGTTGAAAAGGTTTCATTTACTTCCGACAGCTCAAGCCACCCCTTTAGGGAATCGATTAAGGTTTGATAAACCTTAATCTTCTTGAAAACACCCCAGTCTTTTGAACTCGCTATGGTTTTCTTTAGTTCATCTTCTAAAAAAGATATCACCTCTACCGTCTTTTGTTCTCCATGCTCAATAAGTTTTTTTTCAATTCCTTCTTTCGTTTCATATAGTGTATTTCCAAAAAGATCTACGTCCGAGCGGAAGAAGAATTTATTAGCGTGTATTTTATTTATTGTTGAAAACGAAATATTACTCATTGGAAAAAAAACACTTTGATTACTTTCGTCCATTTCTTCAAGTAAGGTTGAGTTCAAGTTAATTGGCGTAAACTCTCTTACATTTACAGTGTGTTCTTTTTTGAGCTCGGTCTTTTTTTCCACAATATGATCAGCTTGGGACTGAAGCCAACTTAACCAGTCAGTATAAAGACAATCCCTAAAAACCTCACTATGAACTGGTATGACGACATCAACCCTTTGCCCAATCACTTTTAAAAGCTCAATTTGACCAGCTGACATATGAGTAAATCCAATTACGACATAGGAGGAATCCAGAAAAGACGAACTTTCGAGAATATCTACTGATTGAAAGTATTCTGTTAAGTCGCTATATGCCTGATGTTCGTCAATAATTCGCTCCTCATCGCATACTAGCCAAAAAAGAGTTACCGCTTGTTTTATAATCTCTGGATAATAGTCTATTACTTGTGCTGCAATATCCTTATTGAGCGTAAAAGACCTTAGGTCTGTAAAGACCTCGAAAGCTTGATGAAAAAAGGATGAATCAAATCCTGAAAATCTGAGCTTCCAAAGAGTGGCCAATTTTTTCATTAACTCGGACTTGCGAACTACAATCTCATCTGAAAAGGCTTCCTGAAAGGTATCTGTTAAGAACTTACTAATAGTATTTGTCGTAAACTTTTCTTTTTCACAATGGTCTTCAATTTTCTTTCTAATTGAATCCGCTATCGTAGGATTCGGACACAGAATTTGCCATTTTTCTGCCTCTCCCAAACTAAAGTTAATATCTGATATTTCTTTAAAGCTATTAGCTTTTATTACGCTTAAGGCCAAGTAAATCTCCCATTCTTTATTAACCTAACATAGAGATGACCATGTTGACATCGAGAGACAAGTTAATATTATGTTTTATAGTCGCATCAAGACGAGATGAGTGACTATTTTCTTAAGAAGTTTTTAGGACAAAGATGCTTCCAGAAAGTAAAATTATTAGTCTTATTAATGAACAAAAAAATTATGTTGTTCATTTTATTGAGGGGCAAAAAGTTGTTCACGATCTTGCACTCATTCATGACTTAAGGGGCGGAGGTTTTAACTATCTACGAGACTTTGCCTTAAGTACCTTATCCTTGATTCCTCTCTTGAAACCCAAAGAAAGCTTTGGCCTTTATATTGACAGTGAAGTACCTGACTTTATGTTGAAGATGGAGATGTCAGAGTTTGGTCAGTTTAGAACATTACTACTGCCAGATTCAATTACTGAAGTACCTGAGAAAATCTCAGGGAAAGCTCGACTCTCAAAGATTTCACCGAGTGAAAGCGCTCCCTATAACTCTATCATTAGCCTAGAGGAAAAGGGTCTCAAAGATGTTGTTAACTCGATCCTTACTGACTCCTACCAAGTGAAAGGAGAAGTCATTGTTTCTGATTCATCAGACCAAGCTGTTTTTATCCTCCAACTCCCAAAGCATAATTGGGATAAAGAGGAAGTCATAGCTCCTGTTCCGATAAAAGAATTCATCAAACAACACAAACCTCTTTTAAATTCAATTTTCAAAAGGGGGCTTAGTGACTCTAATCTTATTAGCAAAGAGTTTGAAGACAGTGGTTTTTTTTCTTTAATGACAAAGGAAATTCAGTTTAAATGTAGTTGTAGCTATGAACGAATGGCGGCAGGAATCAAGGTACTCGTTAATTCCTCTAGTGTAGATGATATCTTCCTAGGCGAGGATTCCATAGAAACTAAGTGTGATTACTGCAAGACCTTCTACAAAATACCAGCTACCGATTTTAAAAACTAAAGTTAAGAAGATTTTTTTCTGGCATCCAAATTAATCGCCTTAATATTTCAGATTCTTCATAAATTCCACAAAAGTTTTCAGCTCCAGGCCCTCCGGCCCAAGCATTACCGAGAAGTTTAGATTGTCTGTAGATAACTCCTTTACCTCGCTTCTCAAACTCTCGCCAATCTTTGCCTTGCCTTGGCAGCTCTATTCCCATCACCTCAGAGGAGGTCACTAACAACTGGACCTGCTTTTTACTTTCTTGAAAAAAATGAATTAAAGAATCAATATCTTTAAGGATTTCTCGAGCTTTTAAAATATCCCTCTTTTTTAATGCTTTCAAATAAGAAAAGTCACGAATAACAATGAAAGTCTTGCTATTACTTTTAGTAAATTTACTCCATAAATTAGTGACATTTGTTTTTAAGGGAATAAAGCAATCACCATTCATGCAACTTTTATCAAAGTAAACACCTGGTGAATCAAGCCCAGTACCTTCTTGGTAGTGGAAAGTTGAAAAACTTCCTTCGGCTCCCTTATCTTGCCTCCATAAATAATTACCATTCGTAAATGAAAAACCTAGGTCACACTTCTGATACTTTGCTAAGGTAAAGTCTTTTGTCCCCTTACCTTCAAAAATACCAACTTCGTAACCATCTTTCTTGAAGTAATCCCATACCGGGCTGCGATCGATATCGTTGCACTTCCCTGTTATTTTACTTGAGCCCAATATTTGACTCACAAAACCCAAGGATGCCTCTGGACGTAGTTCAAAAAGGTTATAAGACCAAAGCTTGCCTGTACAAGAAAAGTTCTCAAAACTAGTTTTGTAATTAGCATTGTCTTTAAAGAACTTAATCATTGATAGGTGTTCATCTGAAAGTCCTGCAACCTGAATCCAAACGATGTGTTTTCCCTTTTGTCCAAAGGAATGATTCTTAAGTCCAAGAGGCTGATTCCTAGAGCAAGACAAAAGAAGGAGAAGGAATGCTGTCAAAAGAAGTTTGAATAGCTTCAACTTTCCTCCGAGCTTGTATAAAAAAGATAAATGCAGCAAGTAAACGACAACATCCAAAGTAAGGGAATTAAGTTAAATGTATCCAACAATTGATTGGACCACTGAAGAATAAAACTGCTGAAAGCAAAAAAGGATATTAAAAACAAAGCAAAAATTTGATAATGACCTTCCTCTCTTACTTTTCGCCAAAAAACGGCGGGGAAAACGATAAGTAAAATACTCAGCAAGGCCTCTGCTTCTTTCTGACCAACTAGATTATGAATGGTGACAAAGATTAAACCAACCAGTGGTATCAACTTTAACTTTATCCTCTGCTTTGCCTCCGACCCAGTAAAGTCAATACCCGAGTAACTTGCTATCAAAAAGCTTAAGGCCAAAGATTTTCCAAGTGTTACTAAAAGAAATGAAAGTTTTTCGTTTAGTTCGATGGGAAAATAGGAATAAGCAAACATCTGTAGCGCAAGGCCTACTAGAAGTGAACCAGACACTATATTCAGGTTTTTCCTTTTATAAGTCATGTAACCGAAGAATAGCGAAACTAAGGGAAAGGACCACATGAAAAAAACCTCGAACAATATTCAACCTTTTTAAAAACAACCCTACTTTGAAGAGTAAAATTCTCATTTTATATTCTATAGTTATCCTCTATCCTAGTAAGTGAAACATCATTATAGCAAATTTAAATATTATTTGTGCAAGGAGCATAACCCATGACAAGCAACGCAACGCGAGAAATAATGTGGAATATTCCCCAGTCTTTTAAATACGCCATGTATGGACTGCTCGCCTTGGCAACGATTGCCATGGTTATGGGCTTTGTTAAAAAATACAAATTCGTTACTCAAGGCAAAGGTATTAAAAGCCTTCTTCCAGAGAAGCTAAGTTGGAAGGCATTTTTCGAAACCTTATTTTTCACGGGCAAAGTGACTAGGGATTCTCAGGTTGGAATTTTCCATTCTCTTATTTTTTATGGATTTGTTATATTGTGGATTGCTACGGACTTGGTTGCTATTCATTATGATACTCCCTTTAAGGTTTTTACTGGAACAACTTATATCGTTATCAGCTTCCTTGCGGACATGGCAGGCTTAGCCATTCTTTTAGGGATCGCACTGGCCTTTCATCGAAGATACATAAAGAAACCAGACTACCTCACTTCAAGTAAGCCAAATCAAGAAATGTTCATGTACCTCATGTTAGTTTCTCTCGTGGTTATTGGTTATCTTATTGAAGGCCTCAGGATATTGGGAACAGGAATGCCTATTGGTGAATCCTCTTGGGCTCCTGTTGGTTGGGCTTTAGCGAAAGTTTTCTCTGGATTTAATTTAAGTGATGAGACCCTTGCCACCTCCTATAGGTTCCTTTGGTTTTTCCATATGCTTAACACAATGGTTTTTCTTGCCTCTTTAGGCTGGTCTAAGTTTTCACATATCGTAATGCTTCCGCTTTCTGCACTTGTAACCCCAAAAAGAAGAGGCGCTGTACTTGAACCTATGAACTTTGAAGATGAAACTGCTGAGACCTTTGGCTTAGGGAAGTTTTCCGAACTTACAGCGAAAAACAAACTCGACCTCTTAACCTGTGTTGAATGCGGCCGTTGTACTCAGGTCTGTCCTGCTAATAAGGCAGGTAAGCCACTTGACCCTAAACTCATTATAACAAAGGCAAGAGATGCATCACTCATCAAACTAAATGGTGAAACCAACGACTTTGAACTTTGGGGGGATTCTCCTATTTATGGCAGTACTGAACTTGACGCCTGTACAACCTGTGGTGCCTGCATGGAAGAATGTCCTGCAAATATTGAACACGTTAATATCATCATGGAAGCCAAGAGGTATAAAACCTTAACCCTTGGCGAAATTCCACCAGCAGCCGCAGATGCAGTAAATAAAGTAAGAGTTAATGGAAACCCATGGGGAATTGCTCAAGATGATCGTTTTAAATGGGCCGAAGGCCAAGATGTTCCCGTAATTGAAGCAGGAAAAAAAGTTGACTACCTCTATTATGTTGGCTGTGCAGGGTCTTATGATGCTGCCAACCAAAAGGTGGTACAAGATACAGTTAAACTACTCAAGAAAGCTGGTGTCAGCTTTGCTGTTATGGGCAAAACTGAGAAGTGTAACGGTGACCCCGTAAGGCGCTTTGGAGATGAATACTCTTTCTATGAGATTGCAATAGAGAACATCGCTAATATGAATCAGTATACCTTTGATAAAGTTGTTACCCATTGTCCACACTGCCTGCATACGATTGGAAAGGAGTACGGAAAGTTTGACGATGGAGACTTCGAGACAGTTCATCACACAGAGTTACTGGCCGAGCTCATCAGAAACAACAAGCTACAACCGAAAAAGGAAATTGTTCAAGAGCTTACTTTCCATGACCCATGCTATTTAGGAAGGCATCACGGAGAATATGATGCACCAAGAGACATCCTCAACAGCATTCCTGGAGTTACTCTAAAGGAAATGGAAAAAGCTAAAGATAAAGCTCTCTGCTGCGGAATGGGCGGGGGTAATATGTGGTACGAAATTGATGAGGGAGTTCACTTAGCAACCAAGAGGCTTGAAGAAATTGGCGAAACCAAAGCCCCTAAGCTCGCTACAAGTTGTAGCTTTTGCTTGATTAACTTCAATAGCTCAAAAGCTCAAGTACCATCAACTGAAGAAGTCGAAATTCAAGACGTTGCATCTATTCTTGCGGAGTCTGTTGAAGACTAAAGGCGAGCATTAATGCTCAAGAAAGTGATCATTCTTTTCTGGTTAATTACCAGTCAATCTATCCTAGCTCAAGAGTCCTCTGAGCTAGGAGTTGGCATAATAAATAATCTTAAAAAAATTGTTGATGTCTCCAGAGAGTCACTTCAAAAAGAATATCAAAGCCTAATATCTTCAGGAAAAATTGAACAAAAGCCTACACAGGAACAGATTGAGAGTTCTCGCATAAGTCCAAGTTTTCAAAGAAGTATATTTCTTCACAGCCCTAAAAAGTATTTAGAGCTGGTCAACTTAAATGAGTGTCATCTCTACTCTCTACTTGAGAATGGTCTATTGAGAAGTGCTCTCGGCGAAATTGATTACTTAATTCTCAAAGGAAAACAGGGCACCTTTCTTGTAAGCCCAGAGCAATATGCACAACAAACCTATAAATTTAAATGTAAAAAGTTCGCACAATTATCCAATATCTTTGATAGCGAAAACCTAAAGAGTACCATCTCGAATATTTCATTTCCTATTCCAAAGACAAGTCAAGATTGTAGCGAAATTCATAAGGACTGGCTTAAGAATGATTATATTCCCTTTCTTTGTAAAATTCCTTATTCCTTAGACAGGGCCCAAAGAGCAGAAAGGGCCAAAAAAGGTTTAAAAAACTCTGACTTAAGAAGAATACGAACTTTAAATAATATTATTCGAGAAGCCGATTATTATAAGAAAGAAGTATCATTCTTTAAAAGAACGTATCTTAAGAACTTATGTGATGACATATCCTCGAAGGAAAACTTTTGTAAAACCTATTTAGCTCAAGATTCATGGACAAAGGTCCTCAACGGAGAACTGCCAAAAGATTATATAAGCTATAGCTGTAAGACACTCTATAAAAAGAGCTTTAATATTCCCTTATCAGAAGCTCAATTAATGAAATGTGCAAAAAGATTGAAGGAATCCCCAGAGCTTTGCTTATTTAAAAGCCATAGGGGGTACTCCTCCCTAGTCCCTAGTCCTAATTGTTCGTTATCCTCAAAGGCTCTCGTAGAATCCAGACTCTACACTGACTATAAGGATTGCCCGGGTCAAATAGACAATGCTTCAATAACAAATATTCACCGACTGGTTCAACACTTCAAAAAACGTCCACTTGATAATAATAAAAGCAGTTGTCAGGCAGAGGCGAACAAAACTCTCTTCAATCTTATTATAGACGGCAAGAACGAAGATCAGTGGCCTTTAAAAATTTGTTATGATGATAAAATTGAGGCCAAAGAGCTATGCCATAGTTACATTCCTGGCTCATTGGAAGCTTCGCCAATTTCTGAAAATAAAATTATTACAAAGGTGCTGAGACGCCTTACCAGTATTAGCTCTAAGTCTACTTGTTCCATCATTCCAAAGTCTAAGTATAATCCTGTTCTCTTAGAATATAAGAATGGGTGTTTCATTACTTTTGATGAAAATAACTGCAGTAATGCTCACTGTCCCAAAAAGATTATTGTGGATGAGAAAGAAGTCACTGGCTTAAGGTTTAATGGGAAGCTTAAATTCGACTACTTCCCAAATAATTGGAAAGACCAAAAGAAAAGTGCTTTTTCCATGATAAAAGAGAGCTATAAGATCGAAATGAAAAGACTTCGAAACCTTACAGAACTTGAAGTTTTCCTTAAGTTAAACCCCAAAGGGATCATTCACGGCGTTGGTTGCGTAGAAGACATCATACCCCAGCACTTCAAACGAGTGCTCTTCAATCAATGCACTCCAATGCCCTTTATTTCTGATGGAATTGTTAGTGAGGATGGTAATAAGGTGATTGTAACCAGAACAGCCCTTGATGACCTTCACTCCCCTCGCTTAATACCCTGGAACTGGATATTTACAGCAATTATGAAATATAAAGAGCATCACCCTCTGGGACAATGGAATCTATATGGTGCAAAGTAAGACAGCGATTATCCCACTACTTCTTTTACTCAGCCCAACTTTTGTAGTGGCCAAATCAAAGCTACCTGAATTAACAACAAAGCAAGATATTCGAAATATTCGCTATGTATCTGCTGATGGTAAAATCACATACTACCAAAGAGGAAATGGTAGCCTTCAATTTTCTACTAATTATTCCGTGAAAGAAGTTATTAAGGGGGAGCCAAAAACTAGCTATCAAGTCCATGTTGGTAAAAACAAAAAATTTGCCTTTATTTCAGCTAACGAAAGTTTTCATATGTACTACTCAAACAGAAGTGCTCCCGATATCTATATTGTTACCTATGGAGAAAGTAAGGCAGAATTCCTTGCCAAAGGCATACCTATAGCACTTCATCTTGGCGACGAATGGCTATCATTTTATAATTCTTTTTCAAAAAAACTTACTATTCAAAACCATGTTAACAAATCCCTTAAGCATGAAATTCGTTTGGCAGACAAACCTAACCCTTATTTTAAGCCAAGCGCTATTATGCCGGATGAAGACACTCTTGTTTATACCGACCTAAATAAAGAAGGCATACCAGGTGTATTAAAATTTAAAATAAATGCTCAAAAGATTAGTGTTGTTAAGAAGCTCGACTCTTCTCTTAAAAGATTAGAGCTGTGTATGAATAAAGAGAAGGTGTTCATTCTAGAGACAAGCCTAGACCCTATTACCCGAGGTACTAAAATAATCTCCCTCTCAAAATCGGAGTTGGAAAACTCAAAAGAGAATCAAATATACTCATCAGAGGAAAATGATATAGGTGGAATGATTTGCCAACACAATGATGAGAATATTTATTTTGTAAAAACTATTCGCTCCGAAAGTGGCAAATTAACCTATGAGGCTGCTGAAGTTAACATCACCTCGAAGAAAGTCAATATTCTATCGGATATTGATTTTGCCACTAGTCTTATATTGATGGATAATAGAATTCTATTACCCTACCAAGACAAGTTCTTTGTTTTAAAAGGCGAAAGTAACCTATTGAACTTTGATAAGTTAAAGCAAAAGGAAGAGCCGTGAAAAACTTTATCAACGTATTTTTCCTAACCATCTTTATTCCTGTTGGCATAAATGCTTACGTCGCCTCAAAAGATGTTCCCTATGAAGTCAAAGTTTTGGTTGAATCCATCAATCTGGACTACCTCACAGAGAGAGAAAAGAGTGACCTTAATAATAGCATAAAGTCTCTTGATAGCATGATGGCTGGACTCGACGAAAGTGATAAGTACTTCTTGGCCAAATCAACCCTTTATAAATGGGTTTTAAGAAACCCACCCAACTTAAAGGTACCTAAAGACTTCTCTGTTGAAAAGATTGTGAACCAAGTTCCAAGTAACGAATTTAATGATTTTGCTAAATGGCTTTTTTTGAGTTTAAAGGCGGATATCATAGAGATCATTCGTCAGCCAGAATATCAAAGCCAAAAGTCACCTAAAATTAAGAAACAACTCTCTCTCATTGCTCCTTGGGTTTACCTCTTCAGTTATGAGAAAGGAATTGCAGCCAACCTTAGGCTCGTTAAGCACCAAATGAAGGCCCTAAACACTTTAAATAATCAATACAAGCTCTTTTATAAATTTAAAAGTGAGCCCATACCGAAACAATCAAATACCTTAAATTACTTTAAGAACTCTCTAGCTAAATCCCTGCAAGGTAATGAGAGTAAAAATAAAGGTAATGACCCTCTCGGTGACCTAGAAAAGGTTATAAAAAAGCATAGAAGAAATAATTTACCAACTCCTGTATCCGAATGGAGCTCAGACCAAGACCTATGGAAACCAAAAGATCATATGATTGAAGCGAAGCTAGATGATCGTATAAATAAAAAGGTTGAGAATTATAAAGCCCCTCAAAACCTACCCCAACCCGTAGATGACTGGGGTTTGGAATAAGCTAATTTACTGGAGGGATGTAATATTCGCCATAGGCGAGTTTTAGTCCCGTCAATACTTTATCTACCATTTCCGGGTCAAACTGCTTACCTTTATCGTACTCTAAAACTTTAATCGCCATTCTATAGCGCTCTTTCTTTGGCTTATTTTTATTTTCTACAACAGTATTATCAAAAATATTTGCTATAGAAACGATCATCGCCGGACCAAAAATGTCTTCTTGTTTTATACCAACAGGAAAGCCGTTACCATTAAACTGTTCATGATGTTGCTCGACAATTTTAACAACTTCCGCTCTTATGTTATCAATTTTTTTTACAGCAATTGATGATTTTCTAGGATGATCCTGAATCGCCTGATTGTACTTTGTATTACTTTTATTCTCTAATACCTCTTTTGGTATCTTAAGCTTTGAGTAATCGTGAAAAATAGCTCCCATATAGATATCTTCTAACACTTGATAATTTCCATGGCCTAAAATCATTGCCATAAAAATAGCAACGTTAGCTGTGTTTAAAGAATGATCTGCTATAGAGCTATTGTGCTTAACTAGCTTTGCCAAAACGGCTTGAGAAACATCAAGTTCCTTTACATCTTCGATAAAATTTTTTACTTGGTCTTTAAGTATTTCAGCAATTCCACTATCCATCTCTAGATCTGTAAAGGTATCATAAATTTTCTCTTTTAAATCCTCTCTCTTTTCTACAAGATGACGGTGCTCTTCGCCCACCTCCTCAACCATTTCATCAACAACTTCTTGACGGCATTTCTTTAGCCAGTTCATAAAGTTTTCAATCTGATCAAAGCTTATATAAACTGATTTCAAGCTCTTCTCTAAAAAGTAATCTAGCTTTTCTGGAGCAATCGAATCCCCATCGTTGATATATTTTATAAACTTTCCATCTATCTTTAAAAATAAGGAGGTAACCAATATTGAGTCAGCTTCTAGCTTCCCAACAGGTATAGGTACAAATGAGGCACCGCTTTTATCTTTTTCAATCTCTATAGACATGAAATAATGATATCTAAACTTATGAAAATAGGTAGTTAGTGGCACTTTTTTCTTTTAACGAGCTGCGACAACCCCCTCAGTCAGTTAGGTTTTTACCAAATATGGCTTTTTTGCTATTCTCTGGCGTTAAACCAATCTAAACCCCTAAAATAAGGTCAAGTAATGGGACTAAGTAAAAAGCCCTACAAAGGTACACGGGATTTTTTCCCAAAGGACAAGAGAGTTCATGACTACATGTTTAGCATCATGAAAAAAACGGCTCACTCCTTTGGTTACGAACACTACGACGGCCCACTACTTGAAGAAGTTGAACTCTACTTAGCCAAATCTGGGGAAGAATTAATTAATGACCAAATTTATTCCTTCATCGACCGAGGGAATAGAAAAGTGGCGATTCGACCGGAGATGACTCCAACGGTTGCTCGAATGGTGGCCCAAATCCACAGAGAAGTTGCAAAGCCAATTCGCTGGTTTTCCATACCAAACTTGATGAGATACGAAAGACCTCAAAAAGGTAGACTTAGGGAGCATTGGCAATTTAATTGTGATATTTTTGGTGCTCCTGAAGGAAGAGGTGATTTCGAAATCATTAGCTTAATTATAGAGCTACTAGAAAACTTTGGTGCAACGAGTGAGCATTTTGAAGTACTTTTTAACCATAGGCAATTTGTCGATTCTGTATTTCATCTTATTTCTCAAGATCCTGAGAAAGTTTACAAACTCTATAAGCTAGTTGATAGCTCAAAGAAGATCTCTCAAGAAAAACTTATTGAAGAGTTTAATTCAATTGTTGAAGACTCTAAATCTTTAAGTTTATTTCAAAACTATCTAAATATTACGGATCTAAAGGCGTTGAATACCTTCATAGAAAACCATAATCTTAAAGAAGAATCCACTGAACTTCTTAAACTTATAGAAGACCTTAATCAGCTGAACCTCCATGACTACATAACCTTTGACCCGACAATTGTAAGAGGCCTTGACTACTACACGGGTACTGTCTTTGAAGTCTTTGACAAGAACCCTGAAAACAGAAGAGCTATCTGCGGCGGCGGCTCCTATGCCAACCTTCTCCAAATTTTTAATGAGCCGGCTCTACCTGGAGTAGGATTTGGTCTCGGCGATGTTACCTTAAAGGATTTTCTCGATGTTCATAATTTGATGCCCGATTTAGAAACGCCTTGCTTTGATGTTTATATCACTCACCAGGTTCAATCTGGCTTTGAAAGAACAATTCCTCTTGCAAAGGCCTTACGTAAAGCAGGAATTAGCACTTCTTGTCATTTAGAGCCCCTTAAAATTAAAAAGGTTTTCACTAATGCACAAAAGCTTGGTGCTAACTTTGTCGTTCTCTTAGGAGATGATGAAGTAGGCAACAATACATACTCAGTTAAAAACTTAATGACGAAAGAGCAAAGAGAACTCTCTCATGAAGCGGCCATCGATTTTATTTTAAAAGAAAGGACTAAGAATGACTGACACCACAGAACTCCCAAAAACCTATAGTCCAGAGTCGGTCGAGAAAAAGTGGTATGAACTCTGGGAAAAAGGTGGCTACTTTAAACCACGAAAAGGTAAAACTGGTGAAGCCTTTACTATTATTATGCCTCCTCCCAATGTAACTGGCCGTCTTCACGCAGGACATGCCCTTGATGTCACCACGCAAGATGCTCTTATTCGATTTAAAAGAATGAAGGGCTATGAAGCTCTTTGGTTGCCAGGAATGGATCACGCAGGTATTGCCACCCAGAATGTTGTTGAAAGAATGGTTTGGGAACAGGAGAAGAAAACTCGTCATGACTTTAAGAGAGAAGACTTCATCAAAAAGATATGGGAGTGGAAAGAAGAATATGGTGGAATTATCGCCACTCAACAACGCTCTCTAGGAGCAAGTCCAGATTGGGACTACACAGTCTTCACCATGGATGCGATTCCTCATAAGGCAGTAAATAAAGTTTTTACTGAACTTTTTAATGAGGGACTTATTTATCAGTCCGACTATATTGTAAACTGGGATCCCACTCTTCAATCAGCGATTTCAGATGCCGAAGTTGAACATAAAGAAATCAACGGAAACTTCTATCATCTCTTATATAAAGTTAAAGATTCAAATGAAGTCCTTGAGATTGCAACCACAAGGCCAGAAACACTTCTTGGAGATACGGCCGTTTG
>Ga0136600_1000804_pt1 | contig 15858 bp, 16 predicted proteins | sample AntRauMFilla2698_FD_104634 | JGI IMG/M metagenome (GOLD analysis project Ga0136600, IMG submission 104634) | Saline lake microbial communities from Rauer Islands, Antarctica - Metagenome Filla 2 #698 | ecosystem: Environmental > Aquatic > Non-marine Saline and Alkaline > Saline | place...
ATTATAAGTTGGATTTGGTTGTAGAAGATAAATTATTATTGAATTAAAAAGTGTTGAAAAAATTATGAGGGCGCACCAAGCGCAAATATTAACCTATATGCGAACATCCGGTATTAATAAGGGGCTTATTATTAATTTTGGCGATCCTTATTTCAAATCCGGCATTAAACGCTTCGTGTTATAGCTTCGGGAGCTTCGTGTTAAAAAATGATAAATAGAAAACCAATTATTGGCGTTATGGGGTCGCATTCCAAGGAGTGGGAGGAGCTTGCCACGCCGATTGGCAAGATGATTGCCGAGCATGGCTATCACCTGCTTACCGGCGCGGGGGCGGGGGTGATGACCGCCGTGGCCAAGGCCTATACCGAGGTTAGTGATCGTGACGGGATCAGTATCGGCATTGTGCCAACGACCAATTATGATGGATCGTTTGTCGCGCGCGAGCAATATCCCAACCCTTATATCGAATTGCCCCTTTTGACGCCGCTGGATGTGAAGGCGCAAAATGATACAAACCCGTTCAGCCGCAATCACGTTAATATCATGACGTCACATGCGCTGATTATTCTGCCCGGTGATCACGGCACGCAAAATGAAGTTGCGCTGGGGATTCATTACAACAAACCGATGATTTTATTTGGTGAGGATGAGAGCTTCAAAAGCTTTCCTGAAAAGCCGACGCGTGTGCAGGATATCGAGGAAGTGCGCGAATTTCTGGAGCAAACCAGAGAAAGATTCCGCCAAAGCATTGAAGAGATAGAAGGGTAATTTATGGCTGATAACAACTTTGACTTGATCGTTATTGGCGGCGGGCCGGGCGGCTATGTTGCGGCCATTCGCGGCGCGCAGCTCGGTATGAAAGTGGCGGTCATTGAAGGCCAGCATCTGGGCGGTATTTGCCTGAATTGGGGCTGCATTCCGACCAAGGCGCTGCTGCGTACATCCGAAGTTTATCACCTTATTCAAAATGCCGGGGCGTTCGGGCTTTCCGTTGAAGGGGCGTCATTCGATGTGAAGAAAATTGTCGAGCGCTCCCGTAAAGTCGCGAAACAGCTCTCCGGCGGTATTGGCCATTTGCTCAAGAAAAACAAAGTTACGGTTATTGATGGCTGGGGCAAGCTTAAGGGCAAAGGCAAGGTTGCTGTCGGCAAGGATGAATATTCTGCCAAACATATTATTGTTGCGACAGGCGCGCGGGCGCGTAAATTGCCGGGGCTGGAGCCTGACGGGAAGCTTGTCTGGACCTATAAAGAAGCCATGGTGCCCGAGGAAATGCCCAAATCTATCGTGGTGGTCGGTTCGGGCGCAATCGGGATTGAATTCGCCAGCTTCTACCGCACGATGGGCGTTGATGTCACCGTGGTCGAGGTCATGGACCGTATATTACCCGTCGAGGATGAGGAGATTTCCAAATTCGCGCATAAGGCGTTTGAAAAGCAGGGTATGAAGATTATGACCGGCTCGATCGTGACCAAGCTCGATAAGGGTAAGGATAATGTCAAAGTCACGGTTGAAAAAGGTAAAGACAAGCAAGAAATTACCGTTGACCGCGTGATTATGGCCGTGGGTATTGTCGGTAATATCGAGGATATCGGCCTTGAAAATACCAAGGTGAAAACCGATCGCGGTCATATTGAGACGAATGAATGGATGGAAACGGGCGAGGCGGGGGTCTATGCGATTGGTGATGTCACCGGCGCGCCGTGGCTGGCGCATAAGGCCTCGCATGAGGGCGTGATTTGTATCGAGAAAATCGCCGGCGAAAAAGACGTACACCCGATGATTAAATCCAATATTCCGGGCTGTACCTATTGTCATCCGCAAGTGGCATCGGTGGGCATGACGGAAAACGCCGCCAAAGAGGCAGGCCATAAAATTAAAGTCGGTCGCTTCCCCTTTCAAGGCAACGGCAAGGCGATTGCGCTGGGCGAGCCCGAAGGGCTGGTTAAAACCATATTTGATGAAAAAACCGGCGAATTACTGGGCGCGCACATGATTGGCGCCGAGGTGACTGAGCTTATTCAGGGCTATGTCATTGGCAAAACGGCCGAGCTGACCGAGGCCGAATTTATGCACACAATCTTCCCGCATCCGACACTATCCGAGATGATGCATGAAAGCGTGCTTGATGCCTACGGAAAAGTAATTCATTTTTGAGTAAAAAAGTTATTGTATTTTCATAACCAATAAGTTATGTTGTGGTAATGTCAGATATATTAGAAATAAAAAATAAGTTCACCGCACGCGCTTTAACCGAGCAGCAAGAGGAATTTTTGCAAGACTTTTTAAAAGACACTCTTGCGCCCACACAGGAACAGGCGCGTAATGACAGGCATTCTGGTTGTCTTCGGCGTCTTACTAAAGATGTTCTAATAAAAATTGATTTTCATGAGCGTGATGCTCAGACAGGATATTTAGATCCTGCTGGGGTATACATTGGTAGCGTTGATAGTGATAATGATTTAATGCGTAGTATTGCTTTTACCCGCTTAAAGGATCTTGCAAAGAAGCATGGAATTACACTGAACTCTATAAGCGGCAGCGACTTATCTGCGCACACTTTAAAAGGCGAAGGCTTTGAGGTTGCAAAGCGTGGTGGCAATTCGAGGCCGGAAGAGTATGTATATATACCTATTAAGTCCGGCGCACCTGCGTTTGAGAATATAGCCTAAGCATTTCCGCTTGTTTTCTGCGTAAAAACACCTAAATTATCAGGGTCATGACCTACAACCCCGACTTACTCGATAAGGCCAAGCGCCACCCGGAAAAGCAAAAAAACCCCGACCGTCCGGCGGGGCGCAAGCCTGATTGGATCAGAGCCAAAGCGCCGCAGGGTAAAGTTTTTGCCGAAACCAGAGCAACAGTAAAAAAGCATAAATTGACCACTGTGTGCGAGGAGGCGGGCTGCCCCAATATTGGCGAGTGCTGGAACCAAAAACACGCCACCTTCATGATTATGGGCGAGGTTTGTACGCGCGCCTGTGCGTTTTGTAATGTCGCAACAGGCAAGCCCGACGCGCTGGATAAGCTGGAGCCGCTGCGCGTTGGTGTGGCGACCATGCAGATGGGCCTCAAACATGTTGTGATTACATCGGTAGACCGCGATGATTTGCCCGATTTCGGCGCGGATCATTTCGTTAAAACCATTCAGGGCATTCGTATGAAGAGCCCTGAGACTACCGTTGAAATTCTGCCCGGTGACTTTGGCGGTGACTGGAATGCGCTGGATCAGGTTATTCATGCGCGCCCCGATGTGTTTAATCATAATTTGGAAACCGTGCCGCGCCTGTATCCGACAATTCGCCCCGGTGCGCGTTATTTCCGCTCGCTTCGTCTGCTGGAGCGCGTGAAAGAGCTCGACCCCGCCACATTTACCAAATCCGGCCTGATGGTTGGGCTGGGCGAGACCAAGGAAGAGGTCGGGCAGGTGATGGATGATATGCGCGCCGCCGGTATTGATTTCATTACGATCGGCCAGTATTTGCAGCCTACGCCCAAACATGCCCCCGTTATGCATTGGTGGACCCCCGATGAGTTCAAACAGCTCGCGCGTATGGCCAGAAATAAAGGCTTCCTTATGGTTTCGGCCACACCGCTGACGCGCTCTTCGCATCATGCGGGTGATGATTTCGCCAAATTACGCGCCGCGCGTGATGAAAAGCTTGCTAAAATGGCCGCCGAGTAGTTTTCGCCTATGCTCACTCATATTGAACAAAAAAACCTGCCATATTCGCAGAAACAGATGTTCGACCTTGTGGCGGGTGTTGATCAATATAAGGAATTTCTGCCATGGTGCGTGGCAAGCCGTATCAAGCAGCGCCGCTCTGACAATGTGTTTTACGCCGATCTGGTGGTGGGCTATAAGTTGATACGCGAGAAATTTTCATCCAAGGTTGTGCTGGAAAGCCCCGAGCATATATTCATCGAATATCTGCACGGCCCGTTGAAACATCTCAAGAACCATTGGCGGTTCATTCAAGAGCCGGATGGGTCATGTACGATAGATTTCAGCGTTGAATTTGAATTTAAAAACAAAGCTTTGCAAGGGTTGGCTCAATTATTTTTTAACGAGGTCATTCGCCGTATGGTTGGTGCATTTGAAGAGCGCGCCAAAGATATTTACGGATAATCCGCCGCACCACATTGTTTTTCGCCATCATAAGCCGGATTGCGGTAGCTATGCATAACCTCGCCGCCATCTGTCGTTTTAAATCCTGTCTTTTCGCGGCGGTCGAGGCGCATTTCATCAAACCCTGAAATATGCAATATTCCTAAAGGTTTATGGGGTAGGGACGGCTCGACAAACAGCTTTTTCTTACTGTCCCAAAGCGGTTTAAACTCACATAACCAATGCGCCCAGCCAGGCAAAATTTCAAATTCATAGCCTTCGCGGTAGCACATATAGCCCAGACATAATTGCTCGGCGGTGAAGACTTTCCCCTTCTTCATGGCGGTGACAACCAGCTCCTGCCAGCGCTTCCAGTGGGGCGCATCGGCGCGCATAGCAAAGGCTCCGGCCAGTAAAACATGATAACGCATCATATCTTTGGCTGTGCTGAACCCAAAAACACGCTTTGCATTAGAAAAATAAAAGCCGCGCACTTTCCACGGCCAGCGCCACAGCCATTTTACGCGATATGTACGCGGATAGCCGCGATCAACCTGACCGGTTAGGGCAATGCGGCCTTTTTCTGCGCCCTTAAGGAACAGCTCGGGGCCGCTCCAATCTTGCACCCATGTATCGGCATCCATCCAGAAATATGTGTCATACCCTGGAAAGATTTGCGGCAGGAATGGGCGGCAAACGCAGGCCTTGAGGAATTCTTTGCCCTTGATTTTATGGGCGGGCAGGTCGCAGGGCCACTCAGGGTTTTTAATCTCGTCAACCAAAGGTGTAATCATATCGATTTGCGCGCGCGTAAGCCCCGCATCTAAAATACAAATCTTCATGCCTTTGGTTTGTTTATGAGAATGGATGGAGTTCAGCCACTCAAGTAAAAGCGGGAAATAATTCGCATCACAGCCAGAAACAAGCGCAATCGTCATGGTTATTATCCTTTTAGCTCTAATATAATTGTTTCTAGCGCTATTATTGCTGTTTTTTGGCGTATTTCATCCCTATTGCCATCGAAAATATGCTTTTGGGCGCTATTTTGGCCATTTTTATCGGCATAACCGATATAAACCAGCCCGACAGGCTTATCATCGCTGCCGCCATCAGGACCAGCGATTCCGGTAACGGAAATGGCGATATCGGCGTGACTGTTTTCAAGCGCGCCCACAGCCATTTCACGCGCGACCTCTTCGCTCACCGCGCCATATTGCGCCAATGTTTCGGCGCATACACCTAATAATTCCTGCTTGGCGGCGTTTGAGTATGTCACGAAGCCGCGCTCGAACACGCGTGATGATCCGGCGCGCGCGGTCATTGCGGTGGAAATCAGGCCGCCCGTGCAGCTCTCGGCTGTGGCGATCATCAGGCCATGCGCTTCAAGGCGCTCGCTTAATTGTTCCACAAGGCGCGAAATATCAGATGAGTCCGGCATACATCGCCCCCACCAAGCATATTGCGGCATATTGACCCGCAATAATATCATCACCAATTACGCCCGCCGCGCCGTTCACATCGCGATCAAATTGCTTGATCGGCAGGGGTTTCCAAATATCGAAGAGGCGGAATAACACAAACGCGGCGCCCATATGCACCCATGTGACTTCATCCATGACCAAGGCGGGGAGCATCGCAACCCACAGGCCAAGCAATTCATCAACGACAACCATTTTGCTGTCATGCTGACCGCTTTGGCGTTCAAAATCGCGCGCGGCGAAATAGCCCAGTAGCAAGAATATTGCGAACGCGATGGCAAAGCCTGTGATCCCGCCCGCCAGATAAATCAAAACGCCAAGGGGCAGGGCGCCCAAACTGCCCCATGTGCCGGGGCCGGGGCGGAAAAACCCAAGCCCGCCCAATGTGGCGATCCACACCCATGGCGAACCCATATCGAGTTTTTTGATGATCTCTAAATCTTTGGGAGATGGCATGAAAGACAGGGTCATTTTTGTACCTTTATTGTTGCGATGGCCTGCGCGGCAATGCCTTCACCGCGCCCCGTAAAGCCAAGGTTTTCGGTGGTTGTGGCCTTAATATTTACCTGATCAGGCATAAGGCCGCAAATTTGCGCCACGCGGGTCTTCATGGCCTCTTTATACGGTCCGATTTTTGGGTTTTCACAGATCAGGGTCAGGTCAAGATTTTCGATTGTCGCGCTATGCTGCGCCAATAAATCCATAGTTTTTTGCAGAAAAATGGCGCTATCCATATTTTTGAACTGATCATCCGAGGGCGGGAAATGATCGCCGATATCGCCTAGCCCAAGCGCGCCGAGCAGCGCATCGGTTAGCGCGTGCAACCCGACATCGGCGTCGGAATGTCCGGCCAATGCACGGTCATGCTGCACATGCACGCCGCACAGCATAAGCGGGCGATCTGTTCCGGCACCTTCAAACGCATGTACGTCAAACCCGATTCCTGTGCGGATGAGCGCGAAATTATTGCGGGCAAGAAGAGCCTCGGCCATTTGTAAATCATCCTGCGTTGTAATCTTTATATTCTGCGGTGAGCCTGACACAAGAGCGATATCAATGCCAAGCGCTTTTACCAGCGCCGTGTCGTCTGTAACGTCCAGATCTTGTTCATGCGCCCGCATAATCGCGCCGTAATGAAACCCTTGCGGCGTTAACAGGCGATGCACATTCTCGCGGTTCACATAGTGCCCATCACTGTGATAAAGCGTGTCGGAGGCAGGAGTGGCGGTGCTGGCGGCTTTCGCAGTATCCAGCGCGCCAAGTACGGCATCAATTTCGGCGCGGCTAACCATTGGCCGCGCGCCATCATGTATCAATATATATTCATCATCTTTAATATCATGAAGCGATTTCAAGCCATTGAAAACGCTTTCTTTTCGGCTTTTGCCGCCCGCAATGGGCGCGGGGAGATCCAGCTCCTTCATGGCGTCATCATAATATTTTTGGTGCAATGGATCGTAAATGACCTGTATTGAACCTAATTTTTCATGGGAAAGAAATGTATAAACGCTATGATATAAAACCGATTTTCCGGCCAAGGCGCAATATTGCTTGGGCGTGTCATTTCCAAAGCGCTGACCGCTTCCTGCGGCAAGAATAATGACATGGAATGTTTCGGGCATTATGGCTTTCAAGGCTCTAGTTGCGTCTGAGAGTGCAAATGTGTAGAAAATAGGGCTGCGCGTCAAGTATCATCCATTATAACGCTCAACATGAAAGGGTTTTATGGCTGACGGCTCACCGACTTTACTCGAACGTTTTAAGCGTGGTCGCAAATTAGTGCCCAGCGCCTATGTGCGCGCCTTGCTTATGGGGCGCGGCGATCAGAGCGAGGAGGGCCGGTCATTAAAGCGCATGCGCTCCAGTAAAATCGCGCTGCTATTGGTGTTTGCCGCCTTTATCTCCGGCGTGCTGACTTATGGGGCGCTGACCGAAACGCCGCCGCTGGGCAATGACCCGCAAATGGTGATTTGGCTGCTCAATATCGATCTGATTATTTTGCTGCTGCTCGTGGCGATGATTGCCAAACGCATTGTTTCGGTGTGGAGTGGCCGTAAGCGGGGCTTGGCTGGCTCCCACCTTCATGTGCGGCTTGTCTATATTTTCAGTATTCTGGCCGCCGCTCCTGCGATTATTATGACGGTATTCTCGGCATTTTTCTTTCATTACGGCGTGCAGACCTGGTTCAGCGAGCGGGTGCAAACAGCGGTCACAGAGTCGCAGGCCGTTGCCGAAGCCTATCTGGAAGAGCATAAGCAGGTTATTCGCGCCGATACGCTGGCGATGGCGGGGGATCTGGACCGCGAAGCCACATTTTTATTGGGTAATAATGAAGCGCTGGAGCGTATTATCGGCACGCAATCGGTGCTGCGTAATCTGCCCGAGGTTATCATCATTGATTCCGCGCAGCGCGTTATGGCGCGCTCTGGTCTGACATTTACCATCGAAATGTTCAATATCCCGCAATATGCGTGGCAGCAAGCCAATGACGGCGAAGTGGTCGTCATGACCGGCGAAAATGAAGACCGTATCCGCGCGCTGGTGAAGCTGCGGAATTTTGTTGATAGCTATTTATTTGTGGGGCGCATGGTTGATCCGCGCGTCTTGAAACACTTGGCAGATACGCGCAAAGCGGTCAGTGATTACGAAGCGCTGCAAACCAGCTATTCCGGCCTGCAAGTCACGGTAACGGGCATTTTTGTCGTGGTGGGGCTGTTGCTGGTTCTGGCCGCGATCTGGTTCGGGCTTGTGTTGGCGCGCCAGCTTGTGACGCCGATCAGCCAGCTTATCAATGTCACCGAGCGGGTGCGGGCGGGTGACCTGACAGCGCGCGTGGCCGAGCAGGATACGTTGCAGGAATTTGATTTTCTCGCGCGGGCCTTTAACCGCATGACCACGCAAATTCAGGGACAGCGTAATGATTTGATAGAGGCAAACCGCCAATTGGACCGCCGCCGCCACTTTACCGAAACCGTATTGGCGGGGGTCAGCTCGGGCGTTTTGGGGCTTGATGATACGGGCATTATTAATCTGGCCAATCAATCAGCCGCAGAGCTGCTGGGGCTGGAGCGGGAGAGCCTGAGCGGGCTCTCGCTTGCCGATTTAGTGCCTGGCACGCGCGATATGCTGGCCGAGGCATATTCCAAGCCCGGCAAAATGGTGCAAGGCGAGCTGGCGCATGAACCCAAAGAAGGCAGCAAGCGTAAAATCTTTCTTGTCCGGCTTGTGATTGAGCAAATTGATGGCGGTGAAAAAGGCGCGATTGTTACCTTTGACGACATTACCGCGCTGCAGGCCGCGCAGCGCAAAGCCGCATGGGGTGATGTGGCGCGGCGCATTGCGCATGAAATTAAAAATCCGCTCACGCCGATACAGCTCTCTGCCGAGCGTTTACGCCGTAAATATAAAGACGAAGTGCAAAGCGATCCTGAAATTTTCAGCCAATGCATTGATACTATCGTCAAGCATGTCGAGGATATTGGCCATATGGTGAACGAATTTTCTTCATTCGCGCGTATGCCCGAGGCCAAGATGCGCGCCGCACCGCTTTATGATACCGCGTATGATGCCTATCTTTTGCAAAAGCAGGCTCATCCCGATATTGAATTTGAGTGCACCGATCTGGGGAATGCAAAAAACATGGTTCACCATGACCCGCAATTATTGCGTCAGGCCATTACGAATTTGCTGCAAAATGCAGTGGAATCGCTGCAGGCGCAAGAGGGTAAAAAGAAGAAGAAAATCACGCTGCACGTACTGAATGATGCCAAACATGGCGGCGTTATTGCCATCAGTGATAATGGCCCGGGCCTGCCCGACCAAGAGCATGAAGACCAGTTGCTTGAACCGTATGTGACCCGTAAAGAAAAGGGCACGGGGCTGGGGCTGGCGATTGTGAAGAAAATCATCGAAGAGCATCGCGGGCAGATTTTGCTGGCCGCGCCCCAATGGCTGAGCGCACATAAAGGCTGGCCCAAAGCTAAAGACGCATTGGGCGGCGCAACGGTAGTGCTTGTGATTCCCGATAAAGATAGTTAATACTTAACTGTGGCAAAAAAGTAACAGCGAAGATATATGTCTGCCAAGATTCTTATTGTTGATGATGAAGCCGATATCCGGAACCTGATTAAGGGCATTTTGGATGATGAAGGCTATGATTGCCGCGTGGCCGAAAGCTCCAAGGCGTGCGACGAGGCAATGGCCAAAGAGCTGCCCGCGCTTATTATTCTCGATATCTGGCTGCAAGGCAGCGAGCATGACGGTTTGGAAATCCTCAAACGCGTCAAAAATAATCACCCCCATATGCCGGTCATTATGATTAGCGGTCACGGCACGATTGAAACCGCCGTCAGCGCCATTAAACAAGGGGCGTATGACTTTGTTGAAAAGCCGTTTAAATCGGACCGCCTGTTGTTAATGATACGGCGTGGGCTGGAAAATGCCGCGTTGCTGCGGGAAAATACGATCCTCAAGCAAGGGCGCAAGCCGGGTATGGCGATCACAGGAAAATCACAAGCGGCGCAAACGCTCGATAGCGCGCTGCATAAGGTTGCCACAAGCAATAGCCGTGTCTTTCTCACCGGTGAGCGCGGCACAGGCAAAGAAATGGCAGCCGGCCTTATTCACCAATATTCACCCCGCGCCGATGAGCCTTTTATTGCGCTGGATTGTCATAATCTGGCCGGTGATGATCATGGCGCCGCGCTGTTCGGGGCGGATGATGTCATTGGCGCGTTCGAGCAAGCCAGGGACGGGACGCTCTATATGGGTTATGTTGAACTGCTGGGCGCCACCTTGCAGGGAAAACTGCTAAAGGCGCTGCAAGGCAGTATTTCCGAGGATGTACGCATGATTTGCGGCGCGGGGCAGGATATGCAGCAGCGCATTGCGCAGGGGGCTTTTCGCGATGATTTATTCGCGCAGCTCAATGTTACGCAAGTGGAGGTGCCGCCGCTGCGTTTGCGCAGTGATGATATTCCCGCTTTGTTATCCCATTTCATGCACGGCAAGGCAGACAAGATTTTCACCAAAGAGGCGCTTGAAACGCTGCAAAGTTATAAATGGCCGGGTAATGTCCGCCAACTACGCCATGTCGCGCAATGGGTCGATGTTTTATACGGCGAGGAAGCGCGCCCCTACGCGCCGGAGCATCTGCCGCTAGAGGTAAGCGGCCTGCAAGGCGCGGCGGCGTCATCATCAGAGGCGGCGGCTTTGTCGCATGAAATTCTCGGGCTGCCTTTGCGCGAAGCCCGCGAGGCTTTTGAAAAAGATTATCTTCTCTCGCAAATTGATCGTTTTGAAGGTAATATCTCCAAGACGGCACAATTTATCGGTATGGAGCGTTCTGCTTTGCATCGCAAAATCAAAAATCTGAATGTTTATCAACCTGATAGCGAAGACTCTTCAGGCAGTGATATAGAGAACGAACCCCGAAAGAGAGCATAATCCAATGCGAGTAATTATCTGTGGTGCAGGGCAGGTTGGCTATAATATTGCAGCATATCTGGCGCGCGAGGAAAATGACGTGACCGTTGTGGACTTAAAGCCGTCATTGATTGCGCAAATTAATGACGAGCTGGATGTGAACGGCGTGGTTGGCCACGCCTCTAACCCCGATGTTCTCAAGGCGGCGGGGGCGAATGATGCGGATATGCTGATCGCCTTTACGCAATCCGACGAGGTGAATATGGTGGCGTGCCAGATCGCGCATTCATTATTCGGCGTACCCAAGAAAATGGCGCGCGTGCGCGAAAAAGCCTACCGCGACCCGGCTTGGTCGAACCTGTTTAGCCGCGCGCATATGCCCATTGATGTGATTATCTCGCCCGAGGAAGTGGTCGCCAAGGAAATTTACCAGCGCCTATCCGTGCCCGGCACAACATTTGTCGTGCCCTTATCGGAGGGTAAAGCCCATATTATCGGCGTAATTTGTGAAAATGATTGTCCGGTGCTCAATACGCCGCTGGGGCAAATTAGCGCTTTATTCCCCGATTTAGCGTTCCGCGTCATCGCCATTTTGCGTAAGGGGCAAACGATCATTGCCAATGAAGATCATCAAATTCTTGCCGGTGACGAGGTTTATTTTGTGGTCGATACCCAGCATATGAGCCGCGTCATGTCCGCCTTTGGTCATGAAGAGGAAGAGGCGCGGCGCATCGTCATTGCGGGGGGCGGCCATATTGGTTTCGAGATCGTAAAGCAGTTGCGCGAATTTGATCGCGGCACACAAATTAAAATCATCGAGGCCAATGCCGAGCGCGCGCAATTTTTAAGCGAGCAAATGAGCGATACTATTATTTTGCACGGCAGCGCGCTCGATAAAGATATATTGGAGGAAGCCTCCATCGACAATGTCGAAACATTTGTTGCCGTCACGAATGATGACGAAAGCAATATTCTGGGCTCGCTATTGGCCAAGCAATATGGCTGCGAGCGGGTGATTACACTTGTGAATAATAATGCGTATGCATCGCTCGTTGGTCCGTTAGGGGTGGATGCGCTTGTCTCGCCAAAGGCCATCGTTGTCTCGACAATTATGCAGCATGTGCGCCGCGGGCGTATTAAGGGGCTTTATTCGCTGGGCAATGGCGTGGCCGAAGTGATCGAGGCAGAGGTGTCCGAGACGGCCTCCATCGTCAATACGGTTATTGAGGATCTGGTGCTGCCGCATGATGTGGTCTTGGCCGCGATTATTCGTCAGGGGCAGGTAATTATCCCGCAAGAAAAAGACTCTATTCGGGCGGGCGATACGGTGATTATTCTCGCCTCGCAAAAACAGGCGCAAACCGTAGAGAAGATGTTCTCCGTTCAGGTGGATTTATTTTAGATCATGAAGCTGGGCATATTTGATTCCGGTCTTGGCGGCCTTATTATCACCAAAGCCATCCGCGATGTCTTGCCCGCCCCCGATATTATCTATCTGGGTGACACGCTGCATTTGCCCTATGGCAACAGATCTATTGAGGCCATTACCCATTATACCCGCCGCGCGATTGAGCATTTATTTGCGCTGGATTGTAAATTGGTGGTCATTGCCTGCAATACGGCAAGCGCCGCAGCGCTTCGGCATCTACAGCAAGAATGGCTACCCGCGCATTATCCCGATCGCAATATTATCGGCGTTATTGTGCCTACGCTTGAGGCCACGATAGAGGCGGGCTATAAAAACATCGCCCTGATTGCAACAAACCGCATTGTAAATTCAGGTGTTTATCAAGAAGAGCTTAATAAAATTAATAACCTTATCGAGCTACATCAAAAGGCGACGCCGTTGCTTGTACCCCTGATCGAGCAGGGCGGCGAGCCATGGTTAAAAGACGTACTGCAAAGCTATTTAAAAGACTTTAACGCGCCGCAGGCTTTGATCTTGGGCTGTACGCATTACCCTGCCCTGAAACGTACAGTGCGCGAAATTATGGGTCCGCAAGTCGATATTATTTCGCAAGATGATATTGTGCCGGCCAAGCTGGTTGATTATCTGGATCGCCATCCCGAATATATGAATGCCATCACGCAAAATGGCGAAACACAGTTTCTGGTTACCGATATCACAGATAGTTATTGTGTTGCCGCGCAAAAATTATATGGCGAAGATATCAAAATCGAAAAAACAATAATAAATGACGAGCATTAAAATGAGCAATCTCGCATCCCCAAAGGCCGTATTTTTTGATTGGGATGGCACGCTGGCCGATAGCCTCGCTTTTTTAGAAAGCGTGCATGATTATGCGCTGGGCGTTATGGGCATGGCACCGCGCGATGCGGGCTGGTTTCAGCCTTATTTCGGAATGCCGCGCGATGTACTGTATCGCGACATTTACGGCGCGCGCAGCGAGGAGGCAAAACCGGTATTCGAGGCGCATTTGCGCAAGCAAAGCCTTGATAAGCTAAAACAGGTTGAGGGCGCTGCAAAATTGCTGGAATATGTCTACGCGCGCAATATTCCCATGGGAATTGTCACAAATAAAAAGCGCTATTTCATTGAGCCGGAGATCGCGCATTTCGCGTGGGGGCATTATTTCAAAACGCTGGTTTGCGCGGGCGAGGCGCAGGATGATAAGCCCGGCGCCGCGCCGCTTCTTATGGCGATTGAACAGGCGCAGCTTGGCCTTGATCCCGATGATATTTGGTATGTTGGTGATACGCGCGCAGATATGGAATGTGCCCATGAGGCGCGCGTAAAAATGATTTATTTGGATCATTTGGGGCGTGATAATGAGTGGGCCGAGCGCTTTGTGCCTGCGCTTCGTGTAAAAAACTGCGCGGAATTGCGCCAGTTTTTGTTGCAATGTCCTGAAAATTGAATAAAAAGGGGGAAGTACTTCATTGAGTACTTAAAAAGCATAACCAAAAGGACCTAAAAATGGCCGAAAAACTACAAAATGTTCAAGACGTATTTTTAAATAAAATCCGTAAAGAAAAAATGTCGGTAACGGTGTTTTTGGTAAATGGTGTGAAGCTGCAAGGTATTATTACATGGTTTGATAATTTCTCGATGTTGCTGCGCCGCGAGTCACATATACAGCTTGTTTATAAGCACGCAATTTCAACCATCATGCCGTGCGGGCCTTTGAATTTGAACGATGATGAATCTGCCCGTAAAGGCGAAGATGCCGGCGATGATGCAGATGCAGATGAAGAAGACGGCGAAGAATAAGCCCTAAATCATTTGTCCAAAAAGAAAACCACATTCCAAATTGATAACACCGTCCTGAAACAGGAAACGGCTTTGCTCGTGCATCCCGATATAGACGATGCGGCGCGCGCGCTCGATGATATTATCGAGGAGGCCGAAGGGCTGGCGCATGCCATCGGGCTGGAGGTGATTGAGGTCATTACCACCTCGCCGCAGCGCATACAGGCGGGCTCTTTCTTTGGGAAAGGCACGCGCGAGGCGATTGCCAAAGCGGCCGAAGAAGCCAAGCCCGATCTTATTATCGTCAATCACACGCTCAGCCCCGTGCAGCAGCGTAATTTAGAGACCCAGTGGGGGTGCAAGGTGATTGACCGTACGGGGCTGATTTTAGAGATTTTCGGCGCGCGGGCGCAAACCAAAGAGGGTGCATTGCAGGTCGAGCTTGCGGCGCTGAACTATCAAAAATCGCGCCTTGTGCGTTCATGGACGCACCTCGAGCGGCAACGCGGCGGCGCCGGATTTATGGGCGGGCCGGGGGAGCGGCAAATTGAAATTGACCGCCGCCTGATCAGCAAACGCATTACCAAGCTCAAAAAGGAGCTGGAGCAAGTGCGCCGTACGCGTGATTTGGGTCGCCAAAGCCGCGCTCGCGTACCGTTCCCGTCCATTGCGCTGGTGGGCTACACCAATGCGGGGAAATCGACGCTGTTTAATGTGCTGACCGATGCCAAGGTTTTCGCCGAGGATTTGCTCTTTGCCACGCTTGACCCGACATTGCGCCAGCTCAAGCTACCCAATGGGCAGGAGGTCATCCTGTCCGATACGGTGGGTTTTATCGCCGATTTGCCGACGCATTTGGTTGAATCATTTCGCGCCACGCTGGAGCAGATTTCCTACGCCGATGTGATTGTGCACGTGATTGACGCGTCACGCCCCGATTTCGCGGCGCAGCATGATGATGTGGTAAAAATTCTTAAGGATATGGATATTGATTACGATGATGATCCGCGCATTATCGAGGCCATGAACAAGATGGATGCCATTCAAGACCCCGGGCAAATGCGCGATGTGAACCGCGCCGCGCGACAGACGCAAAATTTTGTGCTGCTTTCCGCCTTGCAGGGCACGGGGCTTGATGAATTACAGGAAATGATCGCCGATATCCTGATGCGCGGTCACCAGCATGTGACCTATACCATTCCCGCCAATGACGGCGCGGCGCAGGCGTGGCTGTATCAAAACGGGCATGTGCTGGATAATAAAGCCAATGACGGGCAGATGGAGATTACGGTCGAGATCGGCAGTGATAAATTGGCGCAGTTTGAAAAACGATTTGGGTATAAGGCTGGTTAGGTTAAGCGCGCTTCTTTGCCTTTTGCCGACCCCACCCGGCCTGTAATTCCGCAAGCGTCAGCGTCTTCATATCTTTATTCTCGGCCTTAAATTCGCTTTCCAATCCCTGAAACCGTTCAATGAATTTGCGGTTACATTGCCGCAAGGCTTCCTCGGGATTAATATCCAGAACGCGGCCAATATTTGCCACGACAAAGAGAATATCTCCCAATTCCTCTTGCTGCTCTGCGCGGGATTTTTCGGCCAGCGCCTCGCGCATTTCGCCGATTTCCTCCTCCAGCTTA
>Ga0136600_1000805_pt1 | contig 15857 bp, 12 predicted proteins | sample AntRauMFilla2698_FD_104634 | JGI IMG/M metagenome (GOLD analysis project Ga0136600, IMG submission 104634) | Saline lake microbial communities from Rauer Islands, Antarctica - Metagenome Filla 2 #698 | ecosystem: Environmental > Aquatic > Non-marine Saline and Alkaline > Saline | place...
AGAGTCTTTTCTTCAGTTAGAAGGTAATCTGATTGGCTTTGATAGCCTTGCAGGCACTAGAGCGAGAGGTGTAAATGACGAAGAAGACAAAGTACTCGAACATGACCTTCTTAATGACGACAAAGAACTGAGAGAACACAAGAGTGTCACCGACACTATTTGCCACAAGTTAGAGAGCTATGGCGATGTTTCCTCTGGTGAAATAGAAGTTCTAAAGCTCTCAAAAGTCCAACACCTTAAAACACCAATTACTCTATTAAGAAATAAAGAAAAAACTAAACTCAAACTCTCCCCGTTACTCGATGAAGTCATTAATCTGCTTCACCCTACCCCCGCAGTCTCTGGCCAGCCCAAAGAAGAGGCCATTGGCTTCTTAAAAGACTTCGACCATTTTACGAGAGGTAATTACGCAGGTTTAAAAGGCTATATTTACCAAGACAATAGCGAGCTTGCGGTAGGAATTCGCTCACTCAAATACACTCCTAATGATAAGTTAATCATTCTCTATGCCGGTGCAGGAATTGTTGATGGCTCCGACCCTCTTAAGGAATGGAATGAAACTGCTGCCAAAATGAACTCCTTCTTTCCCTACCTAGACCAAAAAAGTAATAGCGAAGAAGAAGAAACTTCACCAAGCGAGGCAACTAGTGGGCCATAACTATTCACAACTTTGGTCAGAACTTATCATTGACCAGTTTGTAAAAAATGGTATTACAGACTTCTTCTGCTGTCCGGGTATGAGAAATGCTCCCCTTGTTAGAGCAATTATCAAACACCCAAAAGCAAAGGCCATTTCAGGTCGAGATGAAAGAGGTCATGCTTATCGCGCTCTTTCCCACATAAAGATTATAAAAAGACCAGCGGCCCTTGTCTGCACAAGCGGCACCGCTGTGGCGAACTTTCTTCCAGCAGTTATTGAAGCAGAAAAAACCCATATCCCGTTGATGATTCTAAGCGCCGATCGACCAGGTGAGCTTAACGCCACCGATGCCAACCAAACGATTAACCAAGTCGAAGTTTTAAGAAATTACACAAAGGTATTTTGGCAGGCGTCAGAACCTCAATCGACATTTCCTCCAAATGCCTTGGCTGGTAAAATATCATTTCTTGTCGCTGAGGCGACAAAAGGACCAAGAGGTCCCATGCATCTTAATATCCCCCTACGAGAGCCTCTTGATGAAACTCCTCAAGAAGTTTCTCCCCTGTGGAGGCAAGAAGTTGAAGACATAATTCAATCAAAGAGCCCAAGTCTTAGCTACGCTCCAACAAACACTCTTATTGCCAAAGAAAATATCCTCGAACTCTCTAAAAAAATTAAAAATGCCTCTAGACCTCTGGTGGTTTTTGGACCTCTCAATGGGCTTGAATCTTATTGCCCTAAAAAGGTGACCGAGTTCATAGAGAAATACAAAGGCAGCTTCTTCTGCGATATTGGCAGTGGGTTGAAATATCAATTTGGATCTTCCGAGGGACTCATCCCCACACTAGACCACCCTGAAGTGCTCTCTGTATTAGAATCAAAAGAGCCTGACCTTGTTATTCATTTTGGCCACCGACTTACATCAAAGCACTACTACCCATTTCTGAGGAGACTGAGAGAAAAATCAATTGCTCTAGTTCAAATTTGTGATGGCCACCTTCACGAAGACCCAGGCTTTGCTTTTACAGAAAGATGGCCTCTGCCACCACAAAAAGCATTAGAACAAATCATTGAAGAGCTTCAAGAGCAAGACGGAAAAGCATTTATAGGACCACTTGTCGACTGGAGCGAACTTATCCAAAAGAAGCGCGCTATTATTGAAGGAGAACCTCTCTCCTACCCCTTCATCTCAAAAAGAGCAGTGGAAACACTTCACAATGTTCATGCTTTCATTGGTAATAGTACATTTATTAGAAGTTTTGATTCCTACGCTAGCGAAGGGCCACTTAAAAATGATTGGAGTATTCAGACCAATCGAGGAGCCAGCGGTATCGAAGGTCATCTGGCCATGACCTACTCATTGGCCGTTAATAACCATAGAACCATCTCTTTTATGGGAGATGTTAGCTTTGGTCATGACCTAAGCTCCCTTATCTACTTTAAAGAGGCCCTTGAACCTATAAGTGCACTTATCGTTATTGCAAATAATCATGGTGGTGGCATATTTAAGCTTCTGCCCATTGGCAAACAAGGCACAGATTATCTCAACCTTTTAACGACACCACACCAATACGATTTCAAGCCTCTTCTTGAGGGTTGGGGACTTCCCTGTAAGAAAGTAAGCTCAAAGGAAGATTACGTGCAAGCGCTTAAGGACTGGAATGAATCTCCAGAACTTCTCTTTTTGGAAGTCGTCTTTAATGATGAAGATAATGTATCCGTTTACAACCAATTAAAAACAGTTAAGCTATAAATATGAAACCTTGGATTATTGCCGCAAGACCTAAAACTCTTCCTGCTGGTGCAGGCCCTGTTATTCTTGGCTTAGCATTAAGCTATAAAATGAACTCCGGAAACTTTTCAGTCTTAGTCGGTCTTTTGACTTTATTGTGTGCCCTTCTTTTACAGATCTCTTCGAATCTTATTAATGACTATTATGATGGAGTAAGTGGACTCGACAACGAAGACAGGCTAGGACCACCACGCGCGGTAGCACTAGGGTTGATCTCGCCCCAAAAGGTAAAGAAAGCCTTTCTTGCTACCCTAGGCTTTTCTTTTCTTATAGGACTCTACCTTATGAATCTCGGTGGCCTGCCCATTATCATCATTGGACTCTCCTCACTTTTTTTTTCCTGGGCCTATACAGGTGGCCCTCTTCCCCTTAGCTACCTCGGACTTGGAGAAGCTTTTGCTTTTATATTCTTTGGACCAATAGCTGTTTGGGGAACTTGGTGGCTCCAAAGTGACATGACTTCACTCTTGGCCGCACCTCCGCTCATCTATGGTTGTGGTGTAGGCTTCATCAGTGCCGCCCTAATGGGTGTCAATAATTTAAGGGATAGAATTGGGGACAAAGACAAAGGAAAGGTAACCCTCGCCACAATTCTTGGTGACCAAAAGATGAGAAAACTTATCTCCATCTTCCTTATCCTATCAGAGTTCACTGTTTTCTCTCTAGTGCGATCACCAATGTCTATTCTCATTGGAATAGTACCCCTTTGTCTTTTTTATAAGTCCTGGTGGCAACTTCTTGGTGGTTCAGTATATGGAAAAGAATTAAACAATACTCTCGCTACAGTTGGAAAGTACCTCTTTGTTTATTCATTAACTCATTCCTTAATAATTTTATTTCTCTTAAGGCCTCTTTAAAGTGTGGCATTGCAAAAAGGTCACTTACTTTTCTTCACCTCTACCATTTCCTCAGATTGTCTCTGGTATAAAGATTGTAAAAAGAGAGGGCGCTCTACTCACTTTAGAGAAAGATAATAAGGAAAATCAAATAATTGAACTCGCTCCCTTCCCTGGATTTAGTGGTCATGATCTAAAAGAGACGATCGCTCAATTCACAAGTTCCTTGAAAAACTTTAACGAACTTAATAAGGTGAGAATTCATCACTCCAATCCACATGTTGAATTTGCCCTTTATTCATTAACTCTTGATAAGAATGCATTGGATGAAGACGACAAAAAACCCTTAACTTCAAATAAGCTTATGCCTCTAGATGAATTTATCCTTGCTCATCAAAATGGTAAAATAAACTTAGCTGACACCTTCAAATTAAAAGCTTCAAACTTTACCTCTGCTCTCAATCATTTTTCGGAGCTTAATCGGCCACTTCCCAAACTTCGAATTGATTCCAACGGTAATTGGAATCCCCAACAACTTAATGAGTTCTGGAACCTTTTAAAATCAAGAGGGATTGATAACATCATTGATTATTTTGAAGAGCCATTGAGTAGATTTGAAGACTATAAGCTTATTAATAAAGATATTCCCTTTTGTCATGATGAGCTAGTGAATGACTTTCTCTTAAAACCAACAAATGCACAAGGAGTAGTCTATAAGCCAACACAGCAGGGTATCGGTAAGCTTGAAAAATTTAAAGAGATGGGAATTAGAGTTATCCTAAGTTCAACCTTTGATGGCACTCACGCTCTAAAGGTTCTCAAGCACCTAGCTAGAGAATTTCCTAAAGAAGTCCATGGTCTAGGCGCAACAATTGACTATGAATAAAAAAGGCCTCTGATGAAGAGGCCTTTAACTTTATATAAAAATGAAAAATAGAATTAAAATTTAAGGATTTCTCCAGCACCAGTAGCATGAAAGCTCTCACTACTTTGAATATCTCTTAATACTGAACTCGCTTGATAATCAATTCTTACTGTTGCTGCTGCGATTGGATCACTTGAAGCCCCACGATTTGATATAGTCTCTAGTTCACTTGAAGCATTAAATTCGAAGCCCCATGAAACAGCAACATTTGAAGCTCTTACTGTAAGACCAGTTAAATACTTTCCAACACCCTCAAAAGAACCACCATGTTGAAAGTATACTGTGTAATCAAAACTAATCACATCCATGCCAAGAAGGTTTGAATAAACAATCTTGTAACGTCTGGCCATGGGAGCGCTCCAGCTATCCATTTGAGTAAAGGCAATGTCAGCATCTTCTGTTTTAGGGAGAACACTTATTGGCTTAGCAAATTTAAAATTGGTAATGGGTTTACCTTTTTTAACAATTTCCCATATTTTGGTACCGAGAGCAATTAGCTTGTCTAATGAAGCAATAATGGTGCCTAAGTCCTTATTAGAGTTAAGGGACTCTTCTTTCACATCAAATAAATTAACATTTTCAACTACGGGAAGCTCTTCAACTCGGATAGATGCAATTTTAAAGTATGGGTCTTCAGGATGAAATTCGGCTTCTAACGAGATATCACCTTTTTTAAGGTCTTGAGAAAAGCCGAGGTATTTAACATCTCCTGGTGCGCCAAAAGCACTTAGAGAAGCGAGTAAGAATGCGTTTACTAAAATAAATTTCATTGAAAGACTCCCTGCCAAAAGTTTCACTAAGTTAGTGTTAAAACTCTAAAGTGCCTCCGTCAACTTAAATAGTCTCTCATACAAGATCTAACTAATCTCTAACATAAGCAGAAACTAATACATAAGGGCGTTAAGTTCTTAAATTTACTTACAATGCAATGCTTACAAAGGCCCTATTTAGGCATAACACGACGTGCTATAAGCGCCTATGTTATTTCATTTAAAAAATAGATTCCTAACTTTAATGCGATTAAGCATCCTTCTCATCGCAATTACTAGCAACAGCGGAGTAAATGCTCAACTAGAAGGCGCAGGAATATTCTCTGCCCTTGGCAATTTAATTGCGGGCCTCAATCACCTAAATGTTGATAGCACCACTATTGGAATTGATAATGGACTTGTTTCTAATGCCGTTTTAGGGATTGGAAGAACTGTAGAGCGAAATCCCTTTCCTATAGGAGATCATGACCAATTTCTTGTCAAAGACAGAATGCGCTTGGGCCTGGAACTTGGTGCTGGCCTCGTTATTAGCGGAACCGTAACCTATGCAAAAGAATGGACCCTCGTCTACCCAGTCCCCACGAGCAAGAAGGGAACCTTGAGTAGAAAGTTTCTGCTAGACCTCTTTCTCCCCCGCACGATAAAGAAGATTGAAGAGAGTGACCTGCCCCAAGATTACTCCATCATAAGAGAGACCTATCTAGAAGGAAAAGGTCGCTTAAAAGTTGGGGAAATAGAGCCGCTCTTTATTGGAGGCGAAGCATCGATTGGCAAAGTTAAATTGAATAAAATTATTTCTCGAAAAGAGAAAAATGGAAAGCTCTCCCTTATAAAAGAAACTAGTCGTTTTTGGCGACTCGCCAATAAATTATGGGTCAACTTCTTCTTTTTAAATATTCCCCTCTTTGACTTCTATGAGCATAATGGAAGTTTAGAAAGGGACTACCTTGATGTAAAATTCACTGAGCTCGAAGGCGCGCTCCGAAGCCTAATACTTGAAGAGGTTTTCAGAGGTGGCAAGACTGAAGTCTTCAATGAATCCAAACTCAAGAGGAAAGTTTCAACTCAATTTAAAGAGCAGTACGCAGGGCTAACCCTTTTTGGCCTTTTTAATAAAGAGACTTTTAATCGAGAAGACTTTATTGTGGACCGGACATTTTATCAAGACGGCGATCAAGTCGAGAGTTATCTTTCGAAATGGTGGCAATGGGAAAATCGCCATCAACACGACTGGACCACTGGGATAAAAAGTGAAGAGTATCAATCTCGCTTTTTTATAAGCGGTAAGCCAATTTTAGAGAACAACAAGATGATTGATGTTCTCAATCCCTCTTTAAAGTTAAATCTCATCGTTATTGATGATGAAACATCACTAAAAGAAGTTAGAGAAGTCTACTCTCCTTTAGTGAAAAACTTTGCTTATCCAAGTGCAGTGTCAATCGACCCTTTATTCTTCCAAAGTGAGGATGCAGGCAAGGAAAGTCGTTGGAACTTGGAAGTCCACTACGATAGCAAAATGCTCGATAAGCTCATTAAAATGAAAAGTTCAGACCTCTATTCAAACCTAGCTGCTCTTACAGGTAAAACCTCCTCCTACTGGCAAAATACAGGTGAAGAGGGTCTTCACTCAAGAGATAGAAGACGATTAAGGCAAAGCAGGCCTGCACTAACAGATGTTAGCCTGGCAAAGCAGACAAGTTCCTTTTTAAGATTTTTACAAAAGGCCAAGAAGAGCAGAGATAAAGTTTTAAAGTTACGCTATCTCCTTTGGGCCTTTAGAAAAACTTTTACCGTAGGCATGGGTGCTTGGGATATTAGGCTATTCAAAGCTGTTAATAGGACACTTGGCCCTGGTCTTTGGTTTGGCTTGGAATCAAAGATCTTTAGTGCAAAGACTGATTCAACAGCTCAAGAAATAAAGGTCACTAGAATCGCCAGAGGAGAATCACTGTGGACAGATAGACAGCAGTATAATTTCATCTTAGAAGACCCTAGTGAGATCTATCACTTCTTTGGTAGACCCTAATTAATTGATAAATCTCCTTGACTTACGCAAAACTTACGCCACAATAGGTGTATGGGATTAACAAAGAAACAACACGAAGTACTGGAATTTATCAAGAAATACTCAGCGAAGAAGGGCTACGCTCCTACTCAAAGAGAGATAAAAGATCATTTTGGGCTCAAGAGTTATGGTTCTGTTCAACGCTATCTTAAGTATCTCAAAGATGACGGCTATCTTACCCAAGACTGGAACGCCAAGCGAGGCCTTACTCTTTTAGAACCAAGCGACAATAAAAATAAAGAGATTCATAACGATTCAGTCTCTCTCAATCATGAAGTAGAGCTGCCCTTATTGGGTGATGTTGCTGCAGGTAATCCGATTGAGGCACTAGAGAACCCAACTGAATCCATAACCGTTCCATCTTCTCTCATTCATGGCAAAGGTATAAAAGGTCACTTCGCTCTTCGCGTGCGTGGAGAATCAATGATTGAAGATGGCATTCTTGACGGTGACGTGGCCATCATACGCCAAACAGAATCGGCCAATACGGGCCAAACAATTGTTGCTGTCGTCGATGGTGAGGCCACACTAAAGAAGTTCTATAAAAAGAAAAACAAGATAGAACTTCACCCAGCTAATAGCACCATGAGCCCTATTATTGTGTCACACAACCAAGAGATAAAAATAGTTGGCCAGCTTATCGGACTATTTCGCTCCTATGTCTGAAGCTAGAGATCTTCCCCTTCAAAGAAGTCATCAACAAGACCCAACAAATAAAGTTAGAAAAATTATTCATGTAGACATGGATTGCTATTTTGCTGCAGTTGAGGAGTTGGATAACCCAAGCCTCAAAGGAAAAGCCGTGGCCGTCGGGGGCTCCCCAACAGGAAGAGGTGTTCTTTGCACGGCCAATTATGAAGCGAGAAAGTATGGTGTCCGCTCAGCAATGTCTTCAGCAGAGGCCCTAAAGAAGTGCCCTCACCTCATTTTCATCAAACCCCGAGGCAGTCGCTACAGTGAAATAAGCCAAAAGATAAAAAATGTCTTCAAAGAATTTACTCCTATCATTGAACCTCTCTCTCTTGATGAGGCTTTTCTTGATGTTACCGGACGCGCCATTCAAAACAGTGCCACCCTTACAGCAAAGAGAATCAAAGAGAGAATATTCGAAGAAACAGGTCTTACTGCTAGTGCCGGGGTCGCTCCCAACAAGTTTTTAGCAAAGATCGCCAGTGACTGGAAAAAGCCAAACGGACTCTTTACAGTAACTCCTGAAGAAGCCTATGACTTTTGCTCCCAACTACCCATGCGGGCAATTCCTGGCATAGGAAGTGTAACAGATATGAAGTGCCAGACCCTAGGCTTAAAGTTTCTAGGGGATATTCGCAAGAAAGGATTGCCCTGGTGTGTGGCTCACTTTGGTAAGTTTGGCAGAACCCTTTGGGATAAGGGTCATGGTATAGATGAGAGAACTGTTGGTGGAAACGGGGTTCGAAAAAGTCTTGGGTTAGAAGAGACCTATCACGATGATCTAACGTCCTTTATTGATGTTGAAGAGCGCATTCCCTTTTTGATAGAAGAGCTTGTTTACCGTTATAAAAAACAGAAAACAAAGGACCTTAAATTCATTGAGCCCTATAAAATATTTGTAAAATTGAAGACTCATGAGTTTCAACTTCATACTCATGAAAAACATATACCTCGCAATGAGCTTCTTGCAGGCACCGAATATGATGAAAGTATTTTAATTGAAGAAATTAAAGATATGTTTCAAATTCTTTGGGAGAGGATCGACAAGAAACCAACGAGACTGCTTGGTGTTGGAGTTCGCTTTCCTTTTGGCGCCCTTAGCGAACGAGAAAAACTAGGACAATTAAGGCTTCTCTAATATAATAATCCTATGTTCGACACATTGCTTTTTAAAAATATTATCAAAGTTAATAAGAAATCAATTTCTTTAGATAATCACAAGAATTCAAATCGATTGATCACTATTAATTGTCCTAAAAATGGTGATCCCCACCATGGTTTTTTAAAAGATCTCTTTGAATTAAGTCAAATGGGTCTTATTCCCATTCTTTCAGGAGAAGATAATTTAGAAGATTCGAGGATAAAGTTAAAGTTTAACCATATCGATAAATTGGTCAGTCTCAATAACTTTCCAGATGACAAAACCAATGAAGTAAAAACTTCGGAAGACTTTAATGACCAAAATATCCTTCATATTCGGCCTGACCCCTCTCTCATCTTTAATGATACATTTCCCAAGATTGCCTTCTTTACTAGTGGTAGCACAGGAAAGCCAAAAATCATTATTCATGCGCTAAAGAGTTTATTTGATGCTGCTTATATGAGCGGTGAACTTCTTAACCTTAAAGACAGTGATAAAGTACTTAGCCCCCTGCCCTTACATCATATGGGTGGCTTTCTCACACTGTTAAGACCCCTTATCTTTGGCCATGAACTCAAGATCTGTTCTTCAAAAAAATTTCTCGACCTCTACCAAAGTTATGATCCTAATATTGTCATTTCTGTTCCCTACCACCTTATAAAAACCCTCAATCTACCACTGAGGCATGACATGACTTTTTATCTTGGTGGTGGCCCTCTTACTCCGAGCCTTTGGGCTGAAGCCTTGCAAAAAGGTATGCGTATTTTTATGACCTATGGACTAACAGAGTCCTGTGGCGCCATCATGTACCAACACTCCCCCTATGAGCCAGGAGCTACACCTTTTAGCGATACCGCCATTTACATTGATAAAGAGAGTACTCTTCTCAGTTTTCATAATAAGCGCCAAGCCTTGGCCGTAGCCAATGAAAGTGGCGTTTGGCAAAGACATCCTCAAGATAAGCCTATCGATACTTTGGATATGGCGTCTTCAGACTCCGGTCAATTTAAGATTCTAGGCCGTAAAGATCAAATGATTATCAGTGGCGGTGAGAATATCTCACCTACTGAAATTGAAGACTCTATTCTCAAAAAAATCACCTGTAAAAATATCAAGGTGATGGGACTACCTCATGACTCTCTCGGTGAAATGACGGTCCTTTTCCTTGAACCCTATCAAAATGAAGGCTCCATAGACTGGACAGAGGTCTTAAAAGATATTAATCCTTTAAAAAGACCAAAGGTCATTTACTCCTATCCAGAGTTCACTGGTATAAAGGCAAGAAAAGAAGATTTTATTAAACTCTCTCGAAACTCCAAACCCCTTTATGGCCATGAATAAACCCAAAGTACTTTTTCTACATGGATTTATGGGTCAACCAAAAGAGGGTCTTTTTTTAGAAGAATTTGGAAGTTTGTGGGCACCCGACCTTCTTGAACTCTCGTTAGATTCTGATGAATGCATGAAGGCTTTTTACAAGGCCATCGAAGATTATAATCCATCACTTCTCTATGGATACTCGCTTGGAGGAAGAATTGCCTTAAATTTTCTCGACCTAAATCCAGAGTATAAAGGAGAGGTAGTGATTGAAAGTGCTTCCCTACCCCTCACTGACCCAGCAGAAAAAGAGAATCGAAGCATCGTTGATCACCAAAGATCAAGAGAGATAAGGGAAGACTATCCCCTATTCTTAGAAAATTGGTACCAAGCACCACTTTGGGGGGAGCTTTCTGTTGTTGAAAGAGATATTTTAAAAGAAGAAAAGCTAGAGAGGTTTAAGTCTAAAGAAGATCTCGAGGCACTTGCCAATTTCTTGCTCTTTTTTTCACCAGCTCATTTTCCAAAGGAGAGCTATTCCATCAAACAAACCTTGATCTACCTTTATGGTGAGCAAGACCTAAAATACAAAAACCTAGGCGAATTTTATCAAAGTTCTCACCCTCACTGGACGATTCATGAGGTCGCTAAAGCAGGCCATAATATCCACTCCCTTAAAGAAACGCAGCTATTAGAGTATATAAGGAGTTTTCTAAGTCGTTGAAAATAGTGGATGGTGCCAAGGAAAGAGGTCACCAAGGAAATAGGCATACCGCTTCAGATAAAGCTCTAAGGTACTGAAATCATATAAAACGCCCCTCAAAACTACTAAATATCCCTTAATAAACAATATTCATCTCCAAGAGGCCTATAATTTTAAGAGGACCCTGTCGATAAGTGGACATATCGATATTTTAAAACCTTAGGAGTCTTTGTAGGCAATTGGTTTAATTCAAGCCCTTCTGGCCTAAAGAAGAAACCTGGAGACGGACAATGAAAATGTTAAACAAAATGATCAATCCCCTCATTCATCTTAGTGTGTGCTGGATGCTCCTTTTCTGGCAAGTGGTGCCAGCTCAAGGCCAAGGTCTTCCTTCTCTTGACCAAAAAGTCGTTCAGTCCCGGCCACAAGGAAATCAGACGGTAACTCAGACGACACCAACAGTGACAGATGATACGGCCAGTGAAACGACTAATGGCAATGTCATTAAAATAGAAGGTGAAGATGTTGACCCAAAAAGTAAATTGATCTTTAGTAATATATTACTCTTTGCTGCAGGACTTACTGCGCCTCTTCTTGTTATGAAATGTAAAACCATTTCGTCTTATATCTTTGCAGGTGCAGCTTTGGTTTATTTAGCCAATGAGGTCGGGCTCTTTACAGGCTTTACAACGGCTACGAATAAAGAAATGGCGGCCTACATAGGTCGTGGTGATGAAGACAAGCAAATTGATTCCCTTGTAACAGCGGCCAATCAAACAGAGAAAGCAAAGAAAGCCGCTAAAAGGAGAGCATTTATTGCCAAAATTGCGGCAGCTGGCTTCGGTGCAGCTTCTGCGGCTGCGATGATGGAGCAGGCAGACTGGTTTGGTTCTGCAACTTGTGCGGCAACGGGATCTATAAACATTAAACAAACAAATGGCATCCTTGCCCTTCAAAAAAGTAAATTTAAAGATAACTTTGAGCACTTTCATCATTCAGAAATTGTTAATATAAAGGTTCTTCAGGAAAATATTCTCATTAGCAGAACTGGAACAGAAGCTTTTTTTACTTATAAGGATTCTATCCGTTTTATTGAAGGAGATATTCAAAGCTCCTCAATAGAAGAATTTGAAAAGGAAAAAGGCAACGAGCTCACCAATTCGTTCTTTGGTAACAATAAGAACCTTTTAGTTGCATCTCTTGATCTATTAACATCGAAGGCTTTTGCCCAGGGTAACGACTCAAGTCCTGAAAAAGAAAAGAAAGGTTTTCTAGATTGGTCTTCAAGTAAAACAAAAGGAGTAAGTGCGGCCCTAGGTTTAGGAGCTGGCGCTTTAGCTGCCACGAAATCTGTTGGTGACACAATTATGAACTCTGGAATCATGAAAAGTCCTTGGACAAGAGCTGCAGGCTTTGCAGGATTTGCGGCCTTTGCCTATGGAGGATCAAAAGAGTCTGAAGAGGCCTCTCAAAAGCTTGCCAAAAGAGAAAGTGAATACCGACGTCTTGCCAGTGAATTAAGAAGTAAGATTAGCCAAAATACTAAGGTAAACCCTAGTGATGGTGAGCAATTTATAGGCCCTGATACCCAAACAATAGGTAACAATACGATTGGCATTGATAACAACTCAACTTGCTTTACAGGTGGTGCAGGAAGTTTAAATTTAGACGCTAACTGTGACTGTGTAAAAAATGGAAGTTGTAAAAAGCCTGAAATACCGGATCTTACCGCGCTTCCAAGCTTTACCGGACAAACCCTCATGACAGATAGCCTTGGGAGTTTAAGCTCTGCTGGCAAGGATGTTTTTGCAGGAAGGCTAAAAGGTGCAGAGACAAGTGGTCAGGCCCTCACAAGTAATGCTGCTAGGATCACAAAGCTTAGAGATGGACTTGCGAAGAAACTTAGTGATCAAAATGTTAAAAATGGCGGTGGCCCTTTTGACCTTGAGAAGCAATCCGAAAAGTTTCAAGACTTTGCTTTAAAGAAAGTAAATGATGCCTTCAACCAATTAACTCCTGCCGAACAAGGTAAGCTTGCTTCATTTGGTTCAGGTTTTGGTGGCCTTGTTGATGGTGATAAGAAAGACGAAAAAGAAAAGGTAGAAGAAAGTAGCGTTGCTGGTACCGGTAGAAAAGCGGTAGGAGATGTTAACCCCAATTCAGGTGCTCCCTCCAATAAAACAGCAGAAGGAGCTACATGGGACTTTAACTTCGACGAAGCCGAAGCTGCTGCAGAACAAGCTGCCATTGAAGAGGCACTAATGGCCGAGGAAGATCAAAACTATGTTGTTGATGGTGATATTTCAGAAGACCGAAATAAGAACCTCTTTAATATCATCACAAGAAGGTATTTAAAATCAGCCTACCCCGTGCTCTTTGATGAGAAATAACTCTTTATAGAAAGTTTATAGATAATAAAAAGCCCCATGTTTGTGGGGCTTTTTTATTTCTTGAGACACCTTAAGACTTCTTTGTTTTCTTCTTTTTCTTTTTACCTGTGGTCTTGCCACCTTTCTTCTTTCTCATTTTCATTAGTGCAAAGCCTACGGCTCCAGCAATAGCCGTGTAGATGAGGTAGTCCGTGGTAGAAGTTCCACCACCACTACCTTTTTGGCGCTGAACGCCACCGATACCATAAGTGGTATCAGTCGAAGGAATGATGGGATTATCGAGTAGGTCCCCACCCTTACCACCAGCAAGCTCAAAACCGGTACTTTTAATATTCTTTTGACGAAAGACTTTAAGAGTCGCGATGATTTTATCAAAGAGATTTTGGTATGCTTCATAATGATCTTTTGCCACAGAAAAAGTAACTGCAATACCCAAGTCTTCTTTAACTGTTGCCATATAGCGAGTGTAGAAGCCCGGTACTTCTGAAGCCATGTGAAGTGAGTCAATCCACATCTGATCATTGACTCTATTTTGCTTAGTATACTTGGCTTCTGAGACCTGAGTTTTCCCTCCAGGTAAGGTGAAGGTTTTCGCTTTTTTCAAGTAAGCTTGATACTGAGGAAGACTATCTTGAGAACCACGAATCTTTGCGGCCAGAATAATAATGGCCTCTTTCTTTCTCTCTTTATTTGTACTCTGGCACACCCACTCTGTTCCCTCGAGAGCGCACTCCCAACCTGGTGGTAGTTCAAACTCACAATACTGAGAAGCAAAGGTTTTCGCATAAGAGTTATTTGAGAGAAGAAGACCTAAAAATACCCCGAGGAGAACTTTATAGGCGCTATAATGAGGAGAACCATAAGAGGTCATGATTTCATTCCTTTTCTTAAGTAGATTGTATTTATATTTTAGCGAAAGACGCGGATGTTACAAGCAGGAAATTTAAGGACTTAACTCAATTAGGATAAAATAGAGGTTACTGCGCTCTGCCTGTATATCCTTTCTGGACCCTTTTACTCGAGTAAAACTTAACGATTTTTAAAATCGATTTATTGAGACCCACTTCAAAAGCAATTGCAGTGGCCACCAACTCATTACCACCAAAGAAGTCTGTTTCATAAATATCAAACTTCATGCCTTTTTCGACATCCGAAGATAGTCCCTGATCAATTTGAATGAACTTACCTCTGGGGCTGGTTTTCGTAACAGTCGCCTCAATTCGATATTCCTTAAATTTCTCTTTAACTTTTTTAGAGACACTCTTACCACCAGAGGCTTTTAACAGAGAGATGGTGTAGCGAGTCCCTTTATCAGTAGAGACTCCGGCCATAACTGAACTCATACGAAGCCCTACTCTCCAAGAACCAAAGGTTAAATAGGCACCACCATAAGGGGCCATAAACTGCCTATTTATACTATTGTAAAGACCAGAGGGCGCTCTTCCTTGAGGTTGCTTTTGGGAAGGAGAGGAAGAAAACTCATCTGTGCCCAGACTGTAAATCCCCTCAAGTCCTAGGTAGAAAGCAAAGGTTCGCCACGTCCAAGCAGATTCAGCATAGTATGGAATTTCTGCTGAAAGGTCATTTGCCGGCTGCCTAAAGGCACCAAAAGCCGACAAGTAATGATCAGGAGTCCTTTTGAAACTAATGTGACTACCAAGGGAATAAGAACTACCACTATCTCCTAGAGCTATTTCCTGGTCAGGAATCTGCGAAGTCGATGTGTACTGAGTATTACTATATCCGGTTTGTGCAGCCGTTAAATCGAAAGAATAAAACATCTTACTATTAGCTTTAACGGCGTATTTTATACTAATAAAATAACTCTCTACCCCAGAGTTGGTAGCTGTCTGAGCTTCGTAATTTAAAAAATACTCCGCCTGAACCTGCCTAAAGGAGATACCACCGGAAAATTGTAACTTTGAACCATACCCATAACGAAGAACAAGATCACTTTGCAACAATGAAAAGGACTCCCCTTCTCCAAGCTCTGTTTCAACCCCATCAACGTCAAAGATAGAAACGGTATTGAAATAGCTTCCGGAGAGTTCATATTCAAATGCTTTCTCTTGAAGTGGAATTGCACCTGGACGATAGAGGTGGTAAGCCGACCAGGAATTCATTGGTAAAAATAAAAAAACAAAGGCTAAAAGTCTCAAAGGCTACTGTTCCTAGAAGGTAATGGTTACCCTTCTAGGTTAGCAGGACTTTGCAATAATGGAAGAGTTTCTTCATTCTCAACAAAGCTTTGTGAGTAAATAGGAAAAGAGTGAAGGACCTTGCGAGGGATCCAATTTCCGGGAAGTTTTTCAAAGAGTGTTATATTTTTTGCAGCAAGTTGAAAAGGACTTGCAAACTCCACTTTTGCTTTGTCTACGGCCTGACCCAAGAAAGTCATATCATCAAAACGACCAATAGGAAGAAAGGTCTGAAGGTCATCTGCAAAGCTTTTTCCAAGATTCTTTTCCTTTTTAAACGAACCACCAAAATCCTTTATCGTTTCACCAAGAATCTCTTGGCAATGAAAGAGGTCAATAGGCATAGAGGGCTTTAGAAAAAGAACACCCTTGCGTCCTGTTTGAAAGTCG
>Ga0136600_1000810_pt1 | contig 15802 bp, 8 predicted proteins | sample AntRauMFilla2698_FD_104634 | JGI IMG/M metagenome (GOLD analysis project Ga0136600, IMG submission 104634) | Saline lake microbial communities from Rauer Islands, Antarctica - Metagenome Filla 2 #698 | ecosystem: Environmental > Aquatic > Non-marine Saline and Alkaline > Saline | place...
AGATCCAACCTGCATAGCGGCGGCGTTGCCGAAAAAGTAAAAATAACCCCGACAGAGCGCAAAACCGCTATTGCGGCCGCCAAAGCCATGGGGCTTGATGTTGCTGGCGTGGATTTGATCCGGTCAGACCGCGGACCTTTGGTTCTCGAAGTAAACTCCTCTCCCGGTCTGGAAGGCATTGAAAAAATCTCTCAAAAAGATATTGCCAGCCTGATGATCGAACATATTGAAAACAACATCGTCGCGTCAAAGAAAAGTCGTAAGAATAAAGGATAAGATTATGCCTGATGAATTGGTGATCGGCGGGGTATCAATTAAACCCGGCGAAAGAAAGCAAGTCCGTATTGACGTTGCAAAGCTTTACGATTTCACAGATATGAATATCCCCGTAGAAGTAATTCGCGGTAAGAAAAAAGGGCCTATCCTGTTCGTGAGCGGGGCGGTACACGGCGATGAAATTAACGGCGTTGAAATTGTGCGCCGGCTGCTTACCAAAAAATCACTCAATGGCTTAAAAGGGACATTAATCGCAGTTCCCATAGTCAACGTATTCGGCTTTAACACGATGAGCCGCTATCTTCCCGATCGCCGCGATCTCAACCGTAGCTTCCCGGGCATCGAAGGCGGATCACTCACAGCCCAGCTCGCCAACACATTTATGACCGAAATCGTAGAACATTGCACACATGGCATTGATTTACATACCGCGGCTGTAAACAGATCAAACCTGCCGCAAATTCGCGCCTGTCTTGATGATGAGCAAACACAACAAATGGCCGAAGCCTTTCAGGTTCCCGTCGTTCTTCATTCCGCGCTGCGGGATGGATCACTGCGCAGCGCGACCCGCGACAAAGCGATCCCGACACTTCTTTTTGAAGGCGGCGAAGCGCTGCGGTTCAATGAAAAAGTGATCAAAAGCGGTTTGCACGGTGTCTTATCCGTCATGCGTCACATTGGCATGCTGCGCCCGTTAAAAAATAAATCCAAACCCAAAGATATATTTGTTGCGCGCTCCAGCCACTGGATACGCGCAACCTATAGCGGCATTTTATCCGCAAAAGTCATCTTGGGGGAGCGGGTAAAAAAAGGGCAAAGTCTCGGCGTTATTTCCGATCCGTTTGGCTACGTTAAATATGATATTATTGCAAAACGAAGCGGCATTATCATCGGTATGGTCACTATGCCGCTGCTTAATCGCGGAGACGCCGTATTCCATGTTGCCACTTTCGAAGACGTCGCCAGCGCCGCCGAACACGTAGAATTGTTCGAAGAACAATTTGACCATGAAGACAACACATAAAGCATTTTTAAAATCGCTGGTTTTATCTCAGCAAATCAAAACCGGCATCAAGCAAAAGCTTGTCAAATAATTCAAACCAAGTAACTAAACGGCCATCTTCCATCACGCCATCAGAATTTGCGCTTTCAAGATAATCATGTTTTTCCAAGAAATCATTCGTAAGCTTGTGGACGAGATCTATATCAACATCATCTTTAAAATAGTGATCCAGTTTTTTAAGGAGCTTCGTTTCCTTGACATGATAACTTCCATCCTTAATCGACAAAATACGGCCAAAGAAAAATAGCTGCATTTTTTTCTTATCATGCAGTATTTTAGGTGCAAGCAATCCAATATCACGAGGCACGGAAAGATCTTCGTACAAAATTGCAAGCTGACTTTTATCAAAATCCAAATGATTAATAAGGGCTTTTAAATATGCACGCTCCATAGGGTGCAGCAAGCTATCCTCATGTGCTATGGCAATTAAGCTACGCACCAAATAAAAACGCGATTGTTGTAAAGATTCATCTTCTGACATCTATATTATCCCTCAAGTTAAAAACTCTTACTTATTCTTATACTTGTAAATATTGATACATTAAATACTTAAAAATAAAAAACAACATCGCTAAGCAAACATTAAGCATCAGCTAAAACCATCATCTAATTTGACATTTATGTACAGAATATGTATTATGTATATTAATAATATGTAAAATAAATTACCAAAGAAGAGGCATTATGTCCGATACTATTACATTAAATACCCCACAAAATGCTGATAAATACATCACAACACATAAACCACTGGCTGAAAAAAGCTTTAGCGGCAAAATCACGGATTTGGTTGGCACGGCGATAGATAATATTCAAAAAGCACCTACAATCATCAAAGATTACATTATGGAGCCAGCACGCGACGACCAGCGTAGTATCAAAGCTAAATTTTTAGATGCAAGTATCTCACTTGTTACAAGTCCTACTATCGCCTTCAATCTTGCTAACATTGCTTTTAATGTGTCTCAAAATAACAAAATAGGCGCTGTAATCTCAGGAGCAATGACAGTTGTATCCAGTGGAATGACTGTTTTGGACAGTGTCAAAAACAGAGCAGAAAGCAGCTCCTATAAAGCCAATGCGGTATATCAAGGCGCGCTCGGCTTAACATTTATTCCCAAATTACTTTCTGGAAATCCCGCCGCTATGCTTGAGGCCGGCAAAGGCATTGGGTTATATGGATTAGCAACCGCAGGGCACTGGTTGAGATCTGATGAGGAAGAAGAAGCAAGACAAGCCGGCAAAACAATGGACGAATATTACAAGTCTTTCTCTAAGGGTCCCACCAAATACAGTCAATCATATTACGGAGCGACGGAATTTATAGCTGTTAATGCCGGGCACAACCCCAGCGCTATTGCATCTATAATCGTACTTGCCGGGATTGGGCGTGCGCTCAATGATAAAAAATTCTGGGATGCGGAAAAAGGTCCTTTAAAGAATTTACAACAAGCAACAGCGCCCAGAATATTCGCAGCCGGCTACGCTATCTCTACCGGCGCAGCTTTATTATCTGGTGATTTCTGGTTCGCAGCCTCGCAGGCAGCATGGGGATGGGGAAATCTAAACTTTGACCTTGTCGGGCCAAAAGTAAAAAAAGCGATCAAAAAACACTATGCGAACGACCCCAACAATGAACAAAAAGCGCTTAAAGGACTAGAGACAATAAAAGAGCATGTAGCAAAACTCGAGCAGGAAACCGCAGCCATGATAGGCTACATTCAGGAAGAAAAATGGGAGGACGCTGCGCAAGAAGCTTCAAGGCTTTACGACGCGGCTGAAGGAGATATAACCAAGCAGAAAATTTACCTTGAAGCCATTAAATCTATGGCTCCCGCTTCTCAACATGCCCAAGAAAAACTAGATATGCTCGACATTGTAGATAAAGACAGTGAACAAGAAGCAATTAAAACTAACAAACCTTCATACGTGAATTATAAAGCAGAGCAATCCTTTGGCTAACAATTCATTCTCTTTTCATCTGTAAATTACTTTTGGACAAACGCCACAGCATCACATTTGGTAATGGATTTATGCTGTTGCTTTGCTCTATGCTTGGCATATGAATATGCCTTCCCAAAATGCCGTTTTGCCACAATCAACAAAACAGTCACCTAAACAGGTTTTATCGTCTGTTTTCGGATATGATACATTTCGCGGTGAGCAGGAAGAGATTATCAATGATTTGATTACAGGCAAAAGCTGCGGCGTTTTGATGCCCACCGGCAGCGGGAAATCGCTCTGTTATCAAATCCCGTCAATTTGCATGGACGGCACAGGCATTATTGTTTCCCCGCTGATTGCCCTGATGAATGATCAGGTTATTGCCCTGCGCGAAGCAGGGGTGAAAGCCGCCGCCATTCACTCAGGACTTGAATATGATGATCTGCTGGCAACACTTGATCGGCTGCGCAGCGGCGATCTTGATTTGCTTTACGTTGCGCCCGAACGCCTTGTGAATGATAATTTTCTGAACATTCTGGATGACATTAAAATCGCGCTTTTTGCCATTGACGAGGCTCACTGCATTTCGCAGTGGGGGCATGATTTCCGGCCTGAATACAGGCAAGTGTCTCTGCTGAGGGAGCGCTATCCCGGCACGCCTTGTATAGCAGTGACCGCAACCGCAGACAAAGCCACGCGTAAAGATATCGTCGAGCGCCTTTCCTTGCCAAAGCTTTATGTGGCCGGTTTTGACCGCCCGAATATTTCCTATTACGTGTCTATCAAAGACAATCCCCGTAGCCAATTATTACGTTTTTTAAAAGCCCGCAATGACGGCGAAAGCGGCATAGTCTATTGTCTTTCGCGTAAAAAAGTCGAAGACACTGCCAAATGGCTTTCGCAAAAAGGGTATAACGCGCTGCCTTATCATGCGCGCCTTGATTCCAAAGTCCGTGCCAAAAACCAGGAACGCTTTATCAAAGAAGAAGGCATCATTATGGTTGCAACAATCGCCTTTGGTATGGGCATTGATAAACCCGACGTACGCTTTGTCGCGCATCTGGATTTACCCAAAAATATCGAAGCTTATTATCAGGAAACAGGCCGCGCAGGACGCGATGGTCTGCCCTCTGTTGCATGGATGGTCTATGGCCTTCAGGATCTAGCCCTCCAGCGCCAGATGATCGAGGGATCAGATTCTCCCGAAGAGCAAAAAAGGATCGAGCGCCAAAAACTCACCGCGTTTTTAGGATATGCAGAAAGCGCGACCTGTCGCCGTCAGGTTTTGCTGAAATATTTCGATGATGACGGCGAGCCGTGCGGCAATTGCGATACATGCCTGCACCCGCCGGAAACATTTGACGGCTCCATTGCCGCGCAAAAGCTTTTATCCTGTATTTTGCGGACAGGACAGATGTATGGAAGCGGTTATGTGATTGATGTTCTGCTCGGCAAAACGAACGAACGCATAGCCCGCCAAGGCCATGAAGCACTCAGCACATTCGGCATCGGCACAGAACATTCCGTCAAAGAATGGCAGAGCTTAACGCGTCAGCTTGTCGCGCGCGGGCTTTTATATGTGGATATGGATTCCTATGGCGCGATTAAAATTACGCAGCAAGGCGTTGATTTTCTTAAAGCCAAACCCGAACTTCAAATGCGTCTTGATCCCAAAACCGTGGGCGGAAAATCATCACGTTCCGGCAGAAAAACCGATCCGGCTCTTATGCTTGAAAACGAAGCTGATCAAGATCTCTTTTTGGAACTTAAAGCCCTAAGGATGAGTATTGCCAAAGAAAACAACGTTCCCCCATATGTGGTTTTTCACGACAAAACATTGATTGAAATGGTAATCCACAAACCCTCCAGCCTGAACGCTATGCGAGAAATCCCGGGCATAGGACAATCCAAACGCGAAAAATACGGACAAATCTTTCTGGATACACTTCAAGGCAGCGCAGGATAATAACACACATTCTGCGGCGCTTTTTTATAAAGAATGTTATCCCAGCGCCAGAGGTTTATAGTTGCCGCTTGGTATGTCTGTATTGTTTTTAGCAGCATCTTTTTTTGCATTTTCGGCATTTTGATCTGCGAATATATGCTGTAACCAGGATGCCTTTCTTTGCGTATCGGCAACATCGTCAAAACGCCTGACATTACTATTTACATCAGTGCTGTGCGCGCGTGAAACAACCGCGCGGCCTGTGTCTTTTGATGATGCTTTTGTGGCAAATAATACAGCGAGTTTTGCCTTTTCCGCCATAGACATTTTCTCGGAAAACCCGGCTTTGATATGAGGCGACATATGGGCATATACATCCATATTCGTAAGCAACTCTTCGATCTCGTCCTGATCTAATATCTTAAAGAAATCACCCAGCGCCAGCATACCTTTTTTAACCTCTACCAGATATTGCGTATCGATATTCTGTTCATAAAGATGCTCTATCTTATCATTCAAAATAGTTGCCAGATCCATGAAGGAGTGTTTCTGATGCACAGCCCTCTTCATTACATCATACATCACATGCCCCAGTATTTTCTGATCTTGCGGCGCCGGACAATTCAAAGCCATTGCGCCGGTATCGAAAATCCCAACATCGTTCGTCTCCGGATCAATACAGAGCTGCGCACCATGCCTATCATGATCGAATTTCTGCCCTGACAATATTTGTGTCATTTCGAATGTGATATACGCCTTGGCAAAAGATTTTTTATAGTCAATATTTTCTGCCGTATCTTCCGGCAAATTATTATAAATCGGTCCCCTGGCGCGGCGCATAATAATCCAGTTTTTCCCCTTCGCGCTCCAATCCATTGTTTGCAGATTAAAGACTTCTTTCCCGCTCTGTAATGACGCGCCGTTATAAATACGCTGCGCCTGTTCATATTGCGTTTGCCCAAGATCATGGTCTGTTTCAATATGTGACATTTTGGCGGCCTGTTTTACCATTTCCGCAACCGCAGCCGTTAAATCCGCATAGTTAAGGCCGGATTGCATATCTTTTTCTTTCAAATCCTCGATCATATCGCCAATCACACGAAAACCCTTATTTGCTTTTTCTCTGGCTTCTGGACGCAAAAGGCGCATAACCTTGTCATCCCCCAGCGCTATCGTCGTATAATAAGACGCAGATCCCAATACAGGCCCTAAATACTTATTCTTCCAGATGCCCGCAGGGATTTTCTCCGCTTTGATCCAGTCATAAATAGACCAGCGCGCGGGCATATCCGCCTGATTTTTCAAATCCTGCAGCTCTGTTCTGATGCTGTCCGGCGTATTGGGATGGGATGAAATCGCCTGCCCGAGTTTAATTTCCGCAGGCCCCATATTCTCCAGAAACAGCTTTAAAGCCTTTCCGACATTGCCCGCATCCGAGCCGATATTGCGGTTGGCAACCATCATCGCCGACATAATCAAATCGCGCTCATAATCACTTCTGGATTTGATATAGGAATGCATGATGTCGCGGGCATATTTGCTTTCTATTGATGTATCGTCCGGGTGGATAAGATTATCCATCACCACATCAAAAACGCGCTCCCAAGATTGCAAGGAAGCCTCGCCGCCTTCGCTGTTTTCATTCACCGCACTTTTTAACATGCGCGCAATAATAACCGCTCTTGCCTCCAGAGGCGCCGACCAGAAATTTTCATACAACACCTTACATTTAACAGGCTTTATCTTCTCGGTCACCTGCTGTACGTATCTTAGATTGTCTTTATGCTTCGTGTTGAGCTTAAAAACCATGAAATCGCTCATGTCTTTACATTCCGCGAATTCGCCTTTGGAGTTTAAAAACTGAACAAATTTACGCGCGGATTCGGGATCACTATCCATTTCCTCGGTCAGATAATCCACACCGATTCCGTACATATAACTACGCGCCAGATCTTTTGAATTCAAACTGGCTTCGCATGCTTTTTTGATCATGGAAGATGTTTGCTCTTGTGATAGAATTTCATCGGCGAGCTGCCTCAGCACCATATATTTATCCGCTGATGATATTGAATTGGACAGTAATCCGTCGCGCTGTCCGTGCTCTTTTCCTATATCCCATCCTTTTTTAACGCCGCCTTCCAAGGCTTTTATGTATACGCCCAAACGTGCGCGGTATGTCTCGGATCCATCATCCCTGCCCAGTTTTCCTGCAATATCTTCAACATACAGATCAAACAATCTTTGCCGCGTTTCGGGATAAGCAGCGCGGTAATTTTTATCCAGCAATGTAAAAAAACATTCATTCTTCTTTTTGCCTGGCGGCATATGCTCTATTTTATCAAGAACATTATTCAAAACCCGGTTTTCAAGATCTATGTCATCAAGAAATGTATTTTTGCCAAAGACATAGGCCTGCACATGCTCCCATTCATCCTGTGGCCAAAAATCGGGATTTTCGGACATTTGCGATATGGCCTCTGATCTCTGTTCTTTGTCTTGGATTGTCTTTATATAAAAACTTCGCTCACGCGAACCTCGCTTGTCTTTGCTATTATAAAGCCTATACAAATCTTTTATCCGCGTATAAGGGTCACTTTTAAGCAAAGCTTGATATTCTGCTTTCCTCAACACACCCCTTATATTTTTATCAAGTAAATTCAGGAATTTCAGATGTTTTGCCCTTGTGATTTTCTCTGCGCCCTCATCAAGTTCTTTCTGTCCTCCTTTATTTAAAAATTCTCCAATTTCCTTCCTAAGACTTGCCAGTGAATCTGCCGTAGCCATCAATTCATCCAACGCAAGGCCGCTATAATTACTTTGTAAATCTACGGCTTTGGAAACAAGCCTCAAAACGCGGTCATGTGTAATAAACTTAATATAATTTTTATATCGCGCTTTTTCTATCTTTTGCAGATGGCTTTGCGATTGGGGATCAAAGACTCTGGTTTTGGATAAAATTGTTGTCAGGCTATGTATGTTAATATCTGCATTTTTCTCCAGATAGCGCATGGCATCAAAAGCATGCAAATACCATTTATATCTGGGCGTGCGGTCATAAAAATTATCAGGCCGCGTATCAACAAAGTTTTTAAAATCTTCCTTTGTTTCAGCCGGCGCGTGCCCCAGCTGCTTTGCGACAATCCCCATCATCTCTGTTAATTCATAATGGCCGCTCAAGGCGAGGTCAGTTTGATCCGAAAGAATATTTAAAAAATCACAAAAGGGTGACGTCCCCTCACGAAAAATCTGATGAAACAGCCCCTTCTCATCACGCACAACATAATCGGCAATAATATCTCTTTGTGCTTGCGTCAATCTGGTTAAATAAAACCTGTAATTTTTGCTTTCCAGTGCACTATAGCAGTAATTATAAACCCACCCTTCCAAAGAACCTTTCATACTCCTGAGCAGAGATTCTTCTTCATACAGCCCTCTAAGGGTTTCAGCTTCAGGGTGTTTTGCTTGCTCCTCATAGGGAACATCACCTACCCTCTGCCGCACAGGTTTTATTAATTCTTTAAGCGCATCCATCTTCCCGGCTGCATCGGCCCACATATCAGCCGCAATCTTGATCGACTCAAATGCCGTATCAAACATTTTTTCTTTTTGAAGATTTTTGGCTGTCGTGATGTCTTCTTTAAAATCAGCCCCGAAATGTTTAATGAAAACAGGGTTTTTAAGATCAAGCAGCTTCTCATCCAGTTCAAACCGGTTATCTTTATCCGTGCAAGGCATGGGGTTTTCACATGCACTATTGCCCGCCATAAATGCACGAATATTTGTATTTTCCCAGTCAGTTTTGGGGTTTTTACCTTCAGGCAACGAATCATAGAGCTGCGTGAATGCGCTTACTTTCTTCGTTGCATTCGAAATATCATACATCTTATCTTCTTCGGTTTGGAAAACCGTGAACTCAGCTTCGCTTATACCCAGTATCTCTTCGCGCGCTTGATCAAAAAACGCCGCCTCTGTTTTAAAATAATCCCTGATATAGGCATATACATCCCGAACAGATTGATTATAAACCGCATATTCCAGCTCGTAATTTTCCAGATTTTGTTTTGATACAAGTCCTTTTTTTGTAATCGCATATGCATCATGCTCATAACGTCTGACATAGTTTTTATTATGCGTAATACGAAAATCCTCGACCCTATGCTCTGCCAAAAAATTTACAATTTCATCACGCGCATCATCATTTTCTTTGGCCAAGGATACCAAATTATCCCAAGGTACTTTACGCTTGGGGGTCACATCATAATCACCGGTATATAATCTCGTTAAATTGCGATCATGATTAGAACCAAAGGAATAGAAAAACGATAAATTATCAAACTTCTCTTTACTCCCGTTATAACCATATGATTTCGAGCGCATATCTTGGAAAAGCGTAGTAAGATATTTAAACCTCTCCGTAGATTTTTTAAACGCATCCACGCTGTCTGCTTCATATATATCTTTCTTGGCTAAGGTAATATCCAGTTCCAATCCCGAGACAGGGTGCCCCGTATTTTTTCTTTTACTCCTAGGCCTTTTTTCCGTAAGGATCCTCCCCTCCAGAATATTATAAAAATACGTGTAAAGGATCCCGCTGGCGTGAAGATAATTTATATCTTCGTCGTCCGGATATCCGTGCTCCCGTATATGCGCGTACGCTTTATTTTGTAAATAAACATGTAAATCGGCCGCTTCGCGCGGCGTAAAGTCCTTCTTTTTTGTTTTATCTTCTCGATCTTCCGATATTTGTTCCATCACTTTTTCGGTAAGATGCGCCAGTTTCTGCTGATATTTTTTCTCAATGGTCTTGCCACGGAAATAATTTTTATATCCGGACTCTATAGATTTTTGAATGGCTTCAAGCTTTTTTCTTGCATCCCAATCTATCTCGCTGCTATCTGTTTTATTACGCTGCGTCTCTTCCATTTGCTGCGTTACAAAATATTCTGGTGGCACTGTATTTGAAATATGTTCTACGCAATCAATCAGGATTTTTAATTTCCCGAGCGATTGCTGACCATCATAATCGCGCGCCTTTAAAAACTCTGTCACAGGGTCCGTATATTCTACGTCAAAAACACTCTTGTCGAATTTCGACGGCATGCGATCATCAATCAAATGGGATAAACGCGTCAATGAGGCTTCCAGTGCAGCGCTTCTGTTGCTGTGCGCCATGTGTACGTCTAATATTTCCGACCAATGCACTGTCGGTTCCTGCTCGCCGGGATAACGATATCGTCTGCGGGATTCTTTTTGTTTTTGCTCTTTTGCATAGGCGCTAAATTTTTCTTCCATTTTCAACGCCTGTTTCGGATCAGACCCTGCATCATACATCAAATCAACCGCGTGCAAATCTGCAAGCTCTTCTTCGCCCTTGGAATTACCTTCGATGCCATAGCTGTCAATGATCATATGCGTTAGCTCATGACCCAGCACATAATCAAGCTGATCGACATTATCGACCATATGAATTAACCCTTTTGTGACAGCGATAACCGCTGTATTCACAGGATTAATTTCATATCTTTTATTATCGTCTCGGCTGCGCTCGGGCTTTTCTATGTCCTGAGGCGCGGGCATGAAAAATGCATTTGGATTTTTACGATCGGACAAAACAAACGTAACGGGCGTTTTTTCAAAATCAATAATATGACCGGCCAATAGCTGCGCGCGCTCCATTAAAAACGCGTGTATTTTCTGCCCTTCGACTGAATTGAGGTCAATCAAATTATTCTTTACAAACAGATCTTCTTCTATGATCAAGCCGCCCATGCGAAAAACCACCTACTACATTATTAACGAATGCGGCAGACTATACATAATTAAAACCTCTAATGCAATTAATTATAAAAATTTATCTTTACTTTTAACTAAATGTTAGGTTATGGAACGGTAAAATAAAAGTTGATAAAAATTATACCGTATAAGGGGCTACTATGACCAAACACCTATATTTTCTAGCAGCACTGGCCTTGAGCCTGGTTAGTATTAACTCGCAATCTTGGGCACAAGAAGGCTGGATAGAGAAAAAAGTAGAAAAACCAGATCCTTGCGCACATGAAAACAGCAAGTATCCATGGGGGCTAGGGCCTTGTAATATAGAGCATCTCAAACAAAAAGAGCAGGCCAACATGACCGCTACTGAAAAGAAGAAGCAGCAACAGATACTTGAAGAGCGCAACAAAAAGAACAAAGAAAATTTAATTAATTTTTAAAGTACGCTTTTTTAATAAAGCAATGTGAAAAAAACAGACGTAACAGGGGAAAAAACAATGAAAAACTTATATAGATATACTATGGCACTTTTTGCCATAGCTATTTTCACAATAGCTTATAGTCCTCAGGATGCCTTAGCCGGCGCGGGTTCGGATGTAAGTACGATCAGTACAGGTGATATCATAATCACACCAGAAATGCTAAGAGAGAGATTAAGGGATTCTGAAGACGGCTCAATAAGAGCACTCTCGGTTGGCACGGCATCTAATCCGGTGCTTCTAGGTTCCAAAATGACAAATCCGGACACTTTGATTATTGATACCTATCTCCCATCCGGAACAAATGTCTATATTAGCGCCGACCCCGATGCTGGCATCTCAACCATCGAAGGCTTGGACATGTGTTCACGTGATGATATGATCTGCCAAACAGAAGACATGACAGACAGCGCATTTCCTAAAGCGCATTACAGTTGTCAAGATGGTGTTTGGGAAGAAATCGAGAAATCAGGAACATGTTTTAGGAAAGCAGGGTGTTGTTATCCTTCTCGTGATAAATTTGGCTGCGCGAGTATTACAGCTTCACAATCTGGAGGCATAGAATTTGATCATAGAAAAATGAAAACCTCGGGTTCAGAATGCAAAACTACTTTTGTACCAAAGGAAAAAGATTATTGCGTTGTTGAAAATGATGATAATCCGGGTCTTACGTTCGGTCGCACAGCCGCCGGCAATAATGTACAATTTTACGGCGGCATAACCGGCGAAACCGGAGATGATATGTTCCGCGTTCAATCTGGTGCCGATGCTATTCTGGTTCACAATCAAGCTGCTAGCGTATTTCCAGAATTGAAGGCAGTTAAAATAAACTACAGCGGCCCTAAAGATCTTATGATTCCATCAGGCCCACCGGGCGAATATACTGATTGGAAAAGATTTATAGAAAACCCGCCTGCTAGTATCGCAATCGAAAAGTTAGGTTACGAAGGTGGTCCTCGTATTGGCGGAGCAATGTGCCCGCCTATCGCCGTTTCTCTATGTGGTATCGGTGTTGGTAGCTCACTTCCGGAACCTCCTGTTGTAAATGCAGAATGTGGCTTTGCAGACGACAACCCTAGATTTGGTGGACCATCAGATGAATATTTGGGCTTTAACGAAAAAGGCTATGCCAGCTTAGACGAAATTGACAAAGAAGGCCTATGCGTCTTTGGCGATCCAATTATACCGGCAACGCAAGACGATCCGGACTATCTGGTTTGGACATGCGCTCCTCCTCCTATCATTTCCGGCGGGAATCTAGATAGCTGTAAAACACCGCGCTTACCAAGCGCAGAGCAAGTTACTGTCGTCCGCGAAGATTTCGGGTGTGACTTTGCAGCTGATGATGAAGAAGCCGATAAATCTTGCGCAGCATTGACTGCTAGCGAGTGGAATCAGCAATGTCCGGCTAGCAAACAAACATACACGAAAAATTGTACAGATTATTTGGGTGCTGACAGACAATATTGTAACGAAGCTCAGATACAGTGTATCTAGTCCGTTAATCTTGGAAGGATTACTTAAATTTTAAAGAAAATCTTAAATTATTTTTCTTTAAGAAATTTAAAAGGCCATCGAACAACACACGCATACTTATGTTATGAAAAGCCAGTCTCTGGATTATTAACATCATGCAAACTGTTTAAGATGGCCTTTTTAACATTTTGTTTGCTACTCCCCCTATTATCACAGACTGCCAATGCGCAAGTGAATGGTAACTATGTGTTCTATGATAAAGACGGCGCCGTCATAGAAGGCTATGTTAACGCCGACAGGACCCTTGCCCGCCGCTGGATTGACACAACCCTCAAAGCCATCCCTCACGATGAACCACGCCCCACCGTTCACGCCCGCAATTTATTTCATTTATCCGCAATAATGTGGGACGTATGGGTTACGTACCATCCAGAAGAATCCTTGAAGCCTTACTTGTTTAAAGAAAATCTCGCCTTCAAGCCGCAAAATAATATGGAATCTTTGAAAAAAACCCTCTCATTTGCTGCGTATCATTTCTTAATTCAGCGCTATAGCTTTGATTTCTCTTTCCACAAACCGACAGACTGGGAAGCAATGAGGCCGTTTTTTGATAATATGCTGGTTGAATCCGGCTACGATCTGGACGACACGTCCTCCGCCGAAGCTATTTTGGGACAAAAAATTGCTGATTTATATATAAATTATGGCTACGAAGATGGCGCAAGAGAAAAAGATAATTACAAAAATGGTAACTATTCTTCCAAAAATGGACTTATCCTGCCTGCTTTAAAAGGCGCAGGCGATCTCAGAGATCCCAATCATTGGCAGGCGATCGGTCTCAGATCAAAAGTTGACGAAAACACAGGACAAACAAGCTTTAAATATAGCCGCATCTTCCTTGGCGCTGAATGGGGACATGTTAAACCCTTTTCGCTAGATGAAAATGACTATGACTTAAAAACCAGAGACGATGGAGAATTCAAAGTTTACTTTGATCCTGGGCCGCCGCCCCAAATAGGCTCCCCGAGTGAAGATAAATATCTTTGGAACTTTGAAATGGTTGCTATCTGGAGCTCGCACCTTGACCCGACAACTTCAAAACTATGGGATATTTCTCCTATTAATATGGGTAATAGCGATCCGCCAACCGACCCCGATAATTTTGATCATTACTATAATTATTACGACGGAGGCGATGATGCTGATGGGCATGATTTTAATCCGGTCACCGGCAATCCTTTCAAGCGCCAAATCGTTCCCTTAGCAGATTACGCACGCGCAGCAGCAGAATATTGGGCTGACGGCGCGGACTCGGAAACCCCTGCCGGCCACTGGTTCCGCATTATGAACCAGGTCTTTGATCATCCTGATTTTGAAAGAAAGCTTAAAGGACACGGCGAAGAGCTTGATCCTCTGGAATGGGATATTTTATCATATTTCACTATGGGCGGCGCTATACACGACGCAGCAATCGCGGCATGGAGTGTAAAAGGCTATTATGACTATGTAAGACCAATATCAGCTTTAAGATATCTTGCAAGCAAGGGACAAAGATGTGATCCTGGCCTGCCCGGCTATAACCCCGACGGTATACAATTACATCCCGGCTATATTGAAGTGATAACAGAACAATCTTCACGAGAGGGGCAAAGACACCATCATTTAAAAGGGCATGTCGGATCAATTGCCTTTTATGCCTGGAAAGGTCCCGATTCTATTGAAAATGAAGATTATGACATTGCTGCTGTTGGCTGGATTTTAGGTGAAAAATGGTGGCCCTATCAAAAGCCAGATTTCATTACACCCCCATTTGCCGGCTATGTTTCAGGGCACAGCGTTATAAGCCGCACAGGCGCAACAATTCTGCATAAGCTAACAGGATCAGAGTATTTCCCGAATGGCTTGTTCGGATATTACTGCCCCAAAGGCAGCTGTTTCGTTTTTGAAAACGGGCCTTCTCAGGACGTTACATTGCAATGGACAAGCTATTACGACGCCTCCGACCAAGCTGCTCTATCACGCATCTGGGGCGGCATTCATCCTCCGGTTGATGATCTACCCGGTCGTGAGATAGGTGTGAAGGTCGGAAAAAAAGCCTTTGAGCACGCCAAAAGCTTTTGGTCGAATTAAGAAATCCCATTATAAAATAGAAAACTATACTCAGCACACATTCTCTGCGATCTTGATCTTGATCTTGAGCTTGATCTAGCTCTCGCCCTCAGCCGCGATCTCCTCTTCATTCTCTATAGCCCACTCACCCGCAGCCTCCACAGCAATAGTCGAGGTTGTCGGTAATACGTTGAGGTAACTCTCGCTCTGGTCGATATCCTTAAATGAACGCTGCATTGTTTGGTAGAGAGTATATGAAACGATCGCGCTAAATGTAACGCCGAGCACCAGCCAAAACGCATGAGGCCCATAGAGCTGCATTGCCCACCCGACAACCAATGGCCCGACAATTGCGCCCATCCCAAAAGCAAAAATAAGTCCGCCGGATGCTGCCGGCATATCCTCGGGCGATAGAATATCGTTGGTATAGGCTAAAATAAGCGCATAAAGCGGCGTTGTGACCCCGCCTGTGAAGAAAGCCACAACCAGTAACAGCAACCCATTGTCGCCGGCAAACCATCCCGCCACGCAGAACACCCCACCGAGAAACGCCGATCCGATAATAACCTTACGCCTGTCTATTTGATCAGAAAGCCATCCAATAGGATATTGCAACACGAGCGCGCCAGCAAACAGCATCGCGACAAACAGCGCGATCCTATCGGCGGACAACCCCAGTTCAGAACCGAATACGGCGCCCATACCCGACTGTGTTGCAAACATACAGCCAAGCAGAAA
>Ga0136600_1000811_pt1 | contig 15792 bp, 10 predicted proteins | sample AntRauMFilla2698_FD_104634 | JGI IMG/M metagenome (GOLD analysis project Ga0136600, IMG submission 104634) | Saline lake microbial communities from Rauer Islands, Antarctica - Metagenome Filla 2 #698 | ecosystem: Environmental > Aquatic > Non-marine Saline and Alkaline > Saline | place...
CCCCAAGATCATCAGCGAATTCATCAGAAAAATCATCCTCAAAGTCGTCTCCAATTTCATCATCAAACTGTCCGTCCATATCAAGGTCCAGATCATCATCTAACTCATCAGAAAAATCGTCTTTTTGCTTTTGCGGGTCATCACTCATAATATATAATGTCTTCTCAAAATATTAAAATTCAGTTACGGGCTGTACAAACATTAACCCCATTGCAGTTCCGGGCGCAACAGTAATTAAAGGTTCTGTATTGTCACCCTCCTCATCCAGAATTTCACTAACTCTCTGGGCGGCTTCTTCAACACCTTTCCCCAGTTCTTCTTTTGTGTCCAGGCCCTGTTCTGTCGTGGTGGCTGTGTTATCACCGGCGTTAATAGTTGTCGAGCTACTTGCTGACTCGGAAATTGCGCTACCCACGCCTTCGACAAATCTGGCTGCCGCAGGCAAAATTATACGTTTAAAGTAGCGTCGGTCTATATCTGTAACCAGCCCCAGACTTGCACGATCAGGATCAAGCGCCACAATTTCTGCCGAATAACCAACATCATCGATCATAATCGTATTAAATGTCAAAACCAGAAAATCATTGCGCACTTCAAAGCTGCCCAAAAGGCGGCTGCCAGCATAAGGGCCACTAACCATTTCCGCCAGTATTGTGCCGCCTGCATCTGAATTCGCCTCAATCAATAGCTGGCCGTATTCAATGGTACCTGCAGGAATTAAAATTTTTGTCGTATTTTCGACTTCGGCCTGCGCTGCGGCAACAGCCGCTTGCTGCTCTACTTCTGCTTCGCGTTTATTTTCTATATAATCCGCCGATGTAATTTGCACGGTTTGTGTACCGGCCGGCACAATCGTACCCAAAATGCCTTCCATCTGCTGCGCCATAGCCTGCGCCAGAGCATCGATGGCCTGTGACTGCTCTGCATTTTCGCCTTGATTTTGTTGGGAAAAGGCTTGCTGCTGTTGCTGAAACACAGCTTGCTGTTGTTGCTGCCTTTGTTCCAGCGCTTGTTGTTTTTGACGCTCTTCCTGTATCCGGCGCCAGCGATCTAGCGGATCTTCCTTTTCTTCTGTTTCATCGTCAATCGCCAATCGTCCGTCATCTGTGTTAATAGGTGTCGGCAACGCACTCGTGCCTTCCTGAATTGCAATCTCAACACGCCGTGTATTCTGTTCGTCAATCGCTTGCCTGTATTCGGGTGATACCTCTTCATTGCCGGGAATATCGGATACATCCGAACCTGGCCCCACACGCGAAGAGGATGTCTCCTGAGAATCTCCCCCCATCACAGACACAACAAAAACGATCAAAATAATACCGCCAACCACCGCACCGATTTTCATAAACGGATTATTGCGCCATGCATCCGCTAAGCTGCCACCACCAGTATCAAAATCTTCGAACTCGGAGTCACCTTCAAAATCATCAAAGCCGAAATCATCATCGGTCATATCGGACTCGGTATCCGCATCCAAATCATCAAGATCGTTTAATTTTCCATCATCTCCCATCATCACTCAATATCATCCTCATCCGATTGCGCGCCCAGTTTAGCCCGAACAACTTGCCCACCATCTGATAATAAAACAACAGGCGCATTGGATAATTCGTAAACCCGCATTCCATCCGCCGAAGACACCGAACCGGTCCAGCCCGGTGATAGCAGCGTCAAAGGTGTTCGCAAATATGTTGTGGCCTCAAGCTTATAAGCAGATGTCCGTCCGTCGACACCCTCAACAGTCAGGCGCTCTGCATTATCTGGCGCTATGCCGTCCAGTATAGTGCCCAGCATATTACTGCCCGCCACGATCTTCAAGCCACCATCAATAAGGGGCGCCTGCGCGTAAGGTCCATATTCCGGAAGGCGCGCATCAAAACGGTAATAAACAACATCACGTGTTGTTCTAATCGTAAATGTAATTGGTGTTTGCAGATCAACAAGCCTTACGGACATATTACCATAGGCAAATTCCGATAGAGGCGTAATACGCACAACATGCCCGCCCTCTTCGGGGCTCACAATTTCAAAATTTCCTGCCCAGGTAATATCCTGAATAGGCCATGGATTCCCTGTTACATCCAGCACGTTTACCGTTGCGACATGACCTGTCGCAACCTTGATGATCGGTGGCACCGCGCCAGGATCCATAGACACAGTCTCAACAACAACTTCGGGCTTGGGATAGGGATAAATAGGCGTTTCTGTCGCCTGCCTTGTTTGATCGTACAAAGCCAGAATTTTTCTGATTTCATCCGGATTCATCGGAAACATTCCATTTGACGCAGCAGCAAACGCCTCAGCGCGAACCTGATTCTCAATCTCCTGCGGTGACGGCGTACGCGCGGCGATAGGAGGCTGACCGCTCACAGGTAAATTCAGGCCCAGATTCTGATTCTGCCCCTGATTTTGACCTTGAGCTGCAGCACTAAAAGGCGAAGATTGCTGATTTGGGGGCCGCTGGCTTTGCGCGCCCCGATTTTGATTCTGCTGGTTTTGCCCGCTATTGTTTTGTGATTGCAGTGCCTGGAAAAAATCACTGGGTGACTGCGCCCGCACTTGTGACGCTGATGCTGCCACAAACGTTAAAGCCAATAAGCATACAGCGCATAAAACGTACGGCCGTACGCCCCGAAAACTAGAGGGCAAGCCTGTCACGAAAGATTTTTTATTTTGTTGTTTCTTCATACTGGGCAATACAATCTCATAAACAATAAACTGAATATTCACTAAGTATTTACGAGAATATAGATATGCGCAAGATATGTCACGCTGGATTCACAGAGCATTCACAAAAAACTGCGAATCAAACCACTAAAGTATAACTTATGGCAAAAATTCAAGGCTGCGGGCCGACTATCGCGGCGAGGCAATCCACTGCTCGATACCAACACCATTGGCACTTTCAAGACGCGGCACACGCACAACAACAACAGTCACAAGTAACGAATCAGAACGCGTTTTCGATCCCGCCTGATATGTTAAAACCATCGGAATCTGAACAATCCACTGATAACGCCCCAAATATAACCCCTGACTTTGCAGCACCGGCGCACCTTGCGGCGCAGCGGTCAAAACCTGATCATTGCGCTCAACAACTTCGATAATACGGGATTGCTGTAATGCTTCCGTGAAGCTTTCCCAGCCGGAACGCGTAAAATTACGCGACGCTTCCTGTAATCTGCGACGATAATCATTAAAGTTAAACGTCATCACTTCGGTCGTTGCTTGCGCAACCCATGACATCAAGGCAGGCGTACTTAAATTAGGCTCGCTCAAGGCAACCATTGGCATCAAGCGACCATCTTCTGTTGTCGCAAAATAGCGATTTTCAGGTTGGTGCACATGCACTACAAACAAAATAGTGAAAATCAAACCCAAGATTACAATAGCTTCTAAAATAGCAAGCTTTAAAAGAGTGCGATAGCCATCGCGGTAATACTCGTTGCGCAAAATAACCTGACCCAAGCTATCCTGATCCGCTTGCACGCCTTTATCCGCTGGCCTTTGCGCACTCTTTGCCTTCACTGCAGCCTTACCGCCTGCGCCGCGGCTAACCGGCGGCCTGCCGCTCGCAGCAGCTTTGCCCGGCGGACGCCTACCCGAAGGCGGCGCATTCTTTTTACCAGCGCCAGAACCACGCCCGGAAGGCCCAGAAGACCCAGAAGACAATGCACCAGAAACTGGACGCGATTGCCTTTTATCTGGCGCCCTGGTGGAGGCGCCTGCAGGTTTTTTTGGAGGTGGCTGGTTTTGATCAGACATAAATTATTCAGTAACGTAAAAAATTTCTTTAATTTAACTCATTTTCCCCGCACGCATCATCTTAAAATATAAAACCCGTTTAACGGACAAGACTAGCCAAGGATTATAGCTCAACTTTCATACTACCTTATTATTTTTTCAGATAAAATAGCAATATGAAAGATTTACATGCTTATTTTATGTAGTACAATCGCCATTAAGCGTGATTAAAATGATATTATTTCACGGTTTGTAAACTCTTTTTTATGCTTTTCTGTGTAGAATATGCTATAGTATAAGACAATATGTGGGGAAAGTGCGGATTAAAATGTATCCTGTTAAATGGCTGCTGACCATAGCTTATAACATTTTTTGTTATTCATTTTTTGCCGGCCCGAAACAGGCTGGCAGACGTGTTCCTGCGAAAAAAACCGTTCTCGCAACATTGCTTGTATGCTCTTTTTTATTAATATCTCCAAAGGCTGCTTTTGCTTGTAAGTCTATTTGCACCTGTGAAGACACAGCTAACAGGGAGCTTCGCAAAATTATAGCGAATGAGCATGATAAGTCTCGGGAGCATGTAACAGAACAATTTGAGCTTCACAGAAGCAATTTTTGGATCGCATATTTCTTTAACCGCCATCTAAAACCCGATCTACAGCGCATGACGCGTGAATTGTCCGCAGGGGCAATGCAGCATAGTTTCGCGATCGGTAGCTTTCTGGATGCCCAAAACCAACTAGAAGCCCAGCAACTGCTTCAACGTAAAACAGCCCAAGCCCACAAAAATTATCATCCCAGCACTTCTATGTGTACATTCGGCACACTCACCGGTTCACTGGCAAGCGCAGAGGCGCAGTCCGTTATTACGAAGACAACTCTCGCCAAGCGTTCGTTGTTGCGCCAGTTCAATTACGAAGACTCTATTCATGCCCCTGATAGTGTTACCGCGAATTTGCGCAACCGCATGTCTTTGTTCCGTGATCGTTATTGTGATCCGCGCGGCGAAGGCGGCGAAATTGCTGCGCTCTGTGAAAATGAAAATAACGCCGAAACGCGCAACAAAGACGTTAACTATGCACAGACAATTGGCACCCCCCTAACTTTAAGCATTGATTTTACCGCCGCCGACGCAGAAAATAGTCCACGCAATCAAGATGGTATTGACGTACTCGCCCTCAGCGCCAACCTTTTTGCGCATACTGCGTTGCCCGTGATCCCGTCCGCCTTTCTACAAGAAGAGTCAAAACAGCCCATTTTGTTGGATATCAGGCAAATGGTCGCTAAGCGTGCCGTTGCAGAGAACAGCATATACAATATCGTAGCAGCCAAAGCGCAAAATAGCGAAAGCGCGGCCGCAAATACAAATTTTTTACACAATATCATGCGCGATTTCGGTTTGGATGACGAAGCTGATATCCGCAAAATCTTAGGAAATAACCCCAGCTATTACGCGCAGATGGAGGTGCTGACAAAAAAATTATACCAACATCCGTCTTTTTACGTGAACCTTTATGATAAACCCGCCAATATAGATCGTAAAAGCGCTGCGATGCAGGCTATTGCGCTTATGCAATCCATGGATCGCTTCAAAGGCCAATTGCGAAGCGAGGCTGTTTTATCCGTAATATTAGAAGAAGACTTACGTGAAGAGCAAATAAATATCCAAAATCGCCTAGGTAATTAAACCCTTCGTAATTAAACCCTGGGTAATTAAAACCTAAGCAATTAAAGTATAAATACAAAAGCAAAATAGGAACTATGAAGAAACGAATAACAAGTAACACAGAAAAACAAACAATCACCAAGCGCCTTTTTGCGCTTAGTGTGCCCTGCTTTGTTTTGATTTTGTTGCTTGCTCTGTTCGGCCTAATGGGATTCCCAAATACAGCCAACGCCTGCACAAACTGTGGTTGTATTAACAGCGCACACCAGACGACAAGAAGCAATTATGTCGATGTGCAGCACACGGAAACCGAGGAGCATATCGACGCCGAATTCGCGGCGACCCAAGACTGGATCATGAATGATATATGGCGCGGGAAAATATTACCAAGCATGCAAAAAATAAATAGAGAGATGTTTGGCATGGCCATGCGCCAGACCTACGCAATTGGCATCTTCTTAGATGCTGAAAACCAGCTCGAGACACAGCGTTTATTGCAACGAAAAACTGCCGCAGCACACAAAGATTATCACCCCAGCACGTCAATGTGTGTGTTTGGCACAACCACGCGCGGCCTTGCACAGGCAGAAAATAATGCTGATTTCAACACATTTGTATTTTCCAGACGCTCTATTGATCGTCAGATGGGACACAGATCCTCTATCTCGGCGCCGGGACAATTTCGCGACCGAGAAAAACGTATGAGCGAATTTAAAAAATATTTTTGTCACAACCGGGATAATAACGGCTTTCTATTAGAGGGGTTTTGTTCACAAACAAACAAGCCCTTTTACTCTAATGTTGATATTGATTACAGCCGTCTGATGAACAGATCCAAAACTTTGGACATTGATTTTACCGATACAGACATCACAGGACGCGAACAAAATGTGCTTGCGCTTGCCGATAATTTGTTCAGCAATGAATTAATGCTGCGCCTGCCCGAAACTTTGATGCAAAACAATCGACGTCCTGATTTACTGATGGATTTACGTTCGATCATAGCCAAGCGCTCTGTCGCTGAGCATAGCTTTCACAGCCAAATTGGCCTGCGCAGCCAAGGACCTGAAGCATCTGAATACATTGTTTACCCTTATATCGAAAGTATGATGCAGACCGTGGGATTATATTACGACAATGATGAAATTGCCAAAATGATAGGCTGGGATACCAAGACAACAGAGAATGCTGCCGTAGACGGCACAACCGAGGTAATATTCGCTGATGAAGCTGTTCTGTCCAAACAGCCCAGTTATGATGCGCAAATGGAGCTTGTCACCAAAATAATGTACCAAAACGCGACATTTTTCACGAATTTATACGATAAACCCGCCAATGTTGAACGCCAAAAAGCAGCAATGCAGGCCATTGGCCTGATGCAGGATTTTGACACGTGGGACAGCTTTTTACGCACCGAGGCTGCGCTCGCTGTGTTGCTGGAACTTGAATTAATGAAACTGGAAGATACTGAGTTATAATGGATATTAAATATCAAAATAACAGCAAAAGGAACGCACAAAAAAATGTGCGCTTTGCGCGCTATTTTGCCATGCTTTTTGTTATAATGCTTCTTTTACTTACTACTAAGCCTGCACAGGCATGTTGTGGCTGTGAAAAATCATACCATACGCAGACCCGAAATGTAATCGAAGATGAACATGAGGATACACGGGAGCATATCACCGATGAATTTATAAAATTCCACGAGTGGTTTTCCACTACATTCTTTTTGCAATATATTGAGCCCGCACTCAAAGACATGGCGGCAGAACTCAGCGCCGCAGGTATGCAACAGGCTTTCGCTATAGGAACTTTTTTAGATGCGGGTTTCCATATGGAAACGCAGCGGCTACTCGGTAGCAAACAAGCGGATAGCCACGCCAATTACTCTCCGAGCACATCAATGTGTGTGTTTGGCAGCAATGTCAAATCTCTTGCTGCAACCCAGCAACGCACCCGGGCAAACAAGGCCGTTCTGGCGGCGCAGTCTTTAAATCGTCAGATGGCCAATAATTCTTCGATACTAGGCGCTAGTAAAACCGAAGGGCGCCGCGCACGTTTGAACCAATTTAAGACGCGATATTGTGACGCGCGCATGAATGGCGGTTTAAATAATGGCGACACGATTTGCCAGCCCCATTCAGGAAGCGGAAATCTACATGTCAACAATGATGTTGATTTCATGCGTATGGTCGATACGCCCCGCACACTCAATATCGATTTTACCGATACAACCCTTACAAATGACGAAATTGATATCATTGCATTAGGGCATAATCTCTATGGCCACGAAACCTTTAGCAAACTATCGCAAAATGCGCTGAAAGATACGAGCAGCCTTGATGAGATGATGGATATACGCGGCGTTCTTGCCAAACGTGCTGCTGCGCGAAACAGCTATGACTCGATTGTCGCCCTCAAAGCACGCGGCGGCGAAAATGCTTTTGAAACAGCCTTGTATATGCGTAATATTCTTGGCACGCTGGGTATGTCCGAAAGTGGTATACGGCTTTTCCTGTCAGGTATTGAAGATCCTGATGCAGGTCATGACCCGAGCTATTATGCGCAGCTTGATATACTGGCAAGAAAAATTTACCAAAGTCCGTCTTTCTATGTAAATTTGTATGATAAACCGGCCAATGTTGAACGCAAGAAAGTTGCAATGCAGGCAATCGGCCTCATGCTCGATCGTGAAACCTTCAAAAGTGAAATGCGGTCTGAGGTTTTATTGTCTCTTATGCTTGAAATGGAAACTCTGGAAGAGCAAGACGCTATTGAAAACCGCCTGCGTCAACTGGATACTTCCGATGAAAATATTTCAGATGGGGGAGGGCCAGATTAATGCAGCGCCATAAACACCTTATTACAATATGCTTTATTTTCTTATTTAGCCTCTTAATCGCCTCAACATGGTCTAATAAACCAGCAAAAGCGAGCTGCGTCGCTTGCTGTCACTGTACTTGTACTGTAACCCAATTCATACAGACATCCGCATATATAAAAGCCAAACATGAAATACTTCGCGAAGTGCATTTTGGTAGAGCCGGAAGTGACCCCGGAAGCCTGGATACAAGAATGGGTCAAGCCGACCTTGGCGATTTTCAAGAATGGTTCATTAAAGAGGTCTATCGTGATCAGGTTCGTCCGGCGCTAAAGCGCATGACACGAGAGCTAAGCGCTTTGACCATGCAACATGCCACAGCCATCGGATCTTTTATTGACGCGGATACACAGCTTCAAACACAGCGCCTCTATCAGGATCTCGCAGCGCAGGCTCACAAAGATTACCACCCCAGCACATCTATGTGTGAGTTTGGCACTGGCGTAAAATCCCTCGCGCAGGCAGAGCATAATACACTTTTGACAAAATCTGCTTTGGGGCAGCATCAAATTAACCGCTTTACAAATGCCGCCGGCAGCTCCGCTGCCCTCGGAACACTCGGCGATAAACGCGGCGTTGCGGGCACAACAAGCGGGCGCATTCACACCTTTCTCAATAATTTCTGTAATCCGGATGAAATGAACAGAATAGCTATCGATAGGCAAAAACAGGAACTGGGCCACTCGGGTATGGTAGATGTGGTAGATGCTGCCGGTAATCCGGTAATTGAGACCACAATGACCCTCACAGGTCTTTCATTTATCTGTCCTATGACCAACAGAGACACGCCGATCCAGTCCAATGACGATATTAATTTCACGCGCACAGTCATGCTGCCGCGTACACTTGATCTTGATTTCATGGCAAATGAACTGCCCGACAGCGCCGAAGATGGCCGTTTTTCCGCAAGTTACATAGAAGAAGCCAAACCCGCAGACGGCATGGCTATCTTCCAGATGTCGAGCTATCTTTTTGGCCATGATGTAAGCTCGCCCATGACATCCAACGCGCTGAAAAACCCTGCAAATTATAAAGAATTTATGGATAAGCGCTCTTTCGCAGCCAAGCGCTCGGTTGCAACAAATTCGTTTGATACGATAGTCGCCTTGAAAACACGCAGCCCGTCAAACGAGATCACAGCATATGGGGCTGCCGATTATGAAGCAAACCAATATAAATATGCAGAAAACCTCTTGCGCGAGCTGGGCTCCTCCAGCGCAGATATTGCAAAATATCTTGGTACAAAAGACGGCATGAAAAATCTGAGCTATTACGCCCAAATGGAGCTTTTAGCGAAAAAAATATATCAGCGCCCCTCATTCTACGTCAATTTGTATGACAAGCCCGAAAATGTGAAACGCAAGCAAGTTGCCATGCAGGCCGTCGGATTAATGCTGGACCGGGAAATTCATGCAAGCCACGAACGTAGCGAAGCTATGCTTGCCCTGCTGCTGGAAACAAGGGCCATAAGGGTAAGGCAAGAAGTTCAAAGTAAAATGGATAGGTTAAATGAAGAATAAACATCAAAACCACCGCATTTACCTCCTCGCAGCATTTTTAATGCTGAGCCTGCTTTTTGTCGGCGGATTTTCAGGTCATAGCCTTGCCCAATGCTCGCTAACGCCAGAACAAGAAGCAACGCTATCAGAAGAACAACAAGAAGCATACTTACTTAACAACTGCGGGCTAACGCCACAGCAACTAGCACAGAGTCAGGCTACATATCTGGATCTTAATACTATCCATCCGTGCACCTATAGAGCTTTGGTGTACGATGAATACGAGGAGAGATACGGAGAGCAGATGCTTTATCAACCCGAGGAGCACGATATTATAACGAGAGATCTCCCTATTCCTCCGCTTTGTTGCCCTCGTAATAATCGCTCTTGTTTTACCCGTACTGGCGCTGATGGTGAGAGGTGCTCTTGCGATAACCCTCCGGAGTGCATGTATGAGGAAAGAAGAAATCGAATGATAGAAATGCGTGCTTGGCATGATAGGTATCTCGCTGGGGAGCGCGCTAAACTCGGCGTATGGAGCTCGCAGCCAGTCTCATTTTCAACGAGCGGCGCATCCTCAGGTTCAGCGGGCGATGAAGCTGAATATTCAGAGTGCCCTGGATACTATGGTTCAACGAGCGCTGCCCCCCCAGATTTAACTGGCGGCCATGCCTTAAATGTAAATGGGCATATTGACGGGGTCTGGGTTGGCGGCCTAAAGCGCATGACGCGACAAATGTCGGCTACAATGATGCAGCAAGCTATGGCTATTGGTACATTTATCGATGCGCGTCAACAGCTCCGGACACAGCAAGTCTTGCAAGAGCTGACCGCCGACGCCCATGCTGACTACCATCCTGATACTGCTATGTGTGTTTTTGGAACAAATGTCCGTAGCCTCGCAGCGACAGATGCCATCGCAAGCGCCAATGCCGCGTTAATGAACGAAGTTCTGATGCAGCGCGAAGTTCTGCGCTCCCAAACGGCCAACCCTTCACTCGCCTCGTCTTTCGGTCCTTCTGCGGATTACGCGCTGCGCTATAGCCAATTTAAAACAACCTATTGTAATCCCGAAGATTATGGCGGTGAATTAAGCGACATTTGTGATGTTGCCGTCCCGAGCGCCGATAATCCCAGCCGTATTAACATGGATATTGACTTCACGCATAATTTCGATTTGCCATACACACTTGATATTGATTTCACCGACAGTGTCATAACCCCGGACGAAGAAGATATTCTTGCGCTCTCGCGCAATCTGTTTGGATCACGCATTTTCACGCCTATACCTCAAGATTTGATCAATCAGGCGCAAACTGTCAATAATTTTACAAACTTTCGCGCTGTGCATGCTGTCCGCAGTGTTTCGCGCAACAGCTTTACAAAGCTTGTTGGCATGAAGGCCAAAGGCAACGCAAGCACACAATCTTATTTACGAGCCATCGTTTCCACACTCGGCGGTCAGGAAAACAGCGGCGGCAGCGTGAACGCACTTTTGACCGACGCGGAACTTGAAGAGCTTGTTGCTACAAACCCGAGCTATTTCGCGCAAATGGAAATTCTGACATCCAAACTTTATCAAAACCCGTCTTTTTACGTGAATCTATACACCAGTCCCGAAAATGTTACGCGCGCGGGCGTCGCGCTTAAAGCATTCGAGCTGATGCAGGATCGCGACCGCTATGAATCTGCACTGCGCCGCGAGATGTTTGTGGCTATGCTTGTGGAAATGAACTTGCGCGACGAGCAGGTCAATCTCAATAACGAGATATTCGGCTCGATTTCAGATCTGGTACGAAGCCCGCTTGCGCGGTAAAACACTCGCCCCTTACCCCTATTCATTTCCTCTTATTCCCTTCTCGTTTTCTTTCAATTGCTGTTATACAGCGCCAAAGAATGCTGTCAAAACGCGCGTTGGCACGGCACTTGCAAATCATATCCCCAGTAAAGCACGAGTAAAGCACAAGCAAAGTACGAGTGAAGAACGATATATACAGAATACAACCCATCAATAGCGCTTTTTTATGCGCTTGCAGAGGTAACAAATGGCACTAAACGGCTTAAATACAGCGCTCTCCGGGCTAAACGTAGCCCAGCAACAGCTTGATGTGATTGCAAATAACATTGCAAACGCCTCGACCCCCGGATATTCACGGAAAATTTTGCCACAATCGGCACAAATTGCAGGGGGGCAGACTATCGGGGTGGCCTCCGGAACCTTAATGCGCCAGGTTGACATCAATTTATCCCGCGATTTCTGGTCACAGGTCAGCGAGGTCAACTTTTATGACGTACAAACCGGTTATCTGGATCGTATACAACAATTTCACGGAGCCCCCGACCAAGAAGTATCCATTTCTGCGGAGATGGCAGAATTACGTGATGATTTCGCAGCGCTTTCCGACAGCCCCTCGGACACATTCTTAATACGTGCGGTCATTGATCAAGCCGAAGTTGTTTCAAACAAAATCAATTCATTTGAAGACTTGCTGACAAAATTGCGCAACGATACACAGGATGACATCAGGGCAACAGTAAACAACATTAACAGCAAACTGGAAGAAATCGCAAAGCTGAACGCAGATATCAAATTCGGACTTGGCTCAGGACGATCTGTCGCGGATCTTCAGGACGCAAGAGATAATGCGGTTAGTGAGCTTTCCGGTGATATTGACGTTAATTTCTTCACGCGCGGCGATGGCGTGATGGTTATTCAAACAAATAACGGCAGAACACTCGCCGAAGGAACAGCAGAAGAGCTGCATTTTACGCCGACACGGCTCGGCCCGGAAAGCTATTATCCCGAAAGCGCCGGCGCCATTACTGTTGGCGACCCAACCAATCAAAACGCGACAGATATCACCATGAGCTCTATTGGCGGCAAGCTTGGCGGGCTTATTGAACTGCGCGATCAATCCATACCTGAAAACCAGGCAATGCTTGACGAAACCGCCTACCAGCTCGCACGGCGCTTTGACCAGCAGGGATTACGACTTTTTACAAATTCAGACAACCAGATCCCCGGCAATAGCGCGCCCGATCCAAACGCAGACCCGCCTGTTGCAGTAGAGTATGTTGGCTTTTCCGCAACTATGCAGGTCAACTCTCTCATACTTGACGACAACACACTCGTCCGTAACGGCACAGCTGATAACGATATTCCCCCGCAAAGCGGCTCAAACGAAGTCATTCGCCGGATTATAGAATTTGGCTTTACCAGTATCTCGCACCAAGAAGCAACAGGAAATGTTGATTTGCGCGCGGGCGGCGGCACATTGCAGGATACAATCGGCATTTACTCACAGTCTGAAATTCTTTCAACCGTTAATCTCTCCGATTATGCGAACGTAAGTGATTTGATCGCAGCCGCAAACGGCGATCTTGACGCGCCCAATGACCAATTTGAACTTGTCATTACCGACCCGGACATGGAAGCTCCGCCCGTTAATGCAACGCCGCAAACCATTACCATCGATTTATCTGTCGCGGCCGGTCTTCCCGGCGCAAATGCAGGCGAGCAACTGGTCAACCACATCACAAACGAACTCAACGCGGTGCCCGTGGTTGATCCGTTATGGGATGCCAGCGTTTCAATAAACACTTCGGGTCAACTTGTCATACAGGCGCGCGGAAATGTCGAAATTGACGGCGCGGTTGCAAACGGCATGGGCGATACAGGACTTGCCCATTTAGGGCTGGCATCTGGTACCTATGAAGCCGAAGATCCATATATTGATGTTCAAATCGGTAATGATCCCGTACAGCGCATATATCTTGAGCCGCTGGATGATGAAAATGATCTGTTTGATAAACTCGACCATGACGGCACAGGAAGTGATACAGGCGTTCCCGGTCTTGCCGTAAGTGATGATCTTACAGATGGCGCCGGCAACGGATTTTTAATGTTGCGCCCCGGCGATGATTTTGACAATCCCGGCTTTGGCGGTGATTTGAGTATCACCGGAGGCAGCTTTGAAACCGCAGGCGGCGTCGGCATCGTAGAAGCGCTTTTTGGAAACAGCTTGCCGGTTCAAAATGTTGCCTATCAATCTGAAACAACAGCCGGATCAGGTAATTTTGTTTCATTCCGCACCGATAATCTGGGCCCCGGCGCCAATATCAATACCGGTATTATCAGCTCCAGCAATTTAATTGATTACTCACAAAAGATGATTAACCGTCAATCCGAGGCGATCAACACAACCACAACCCGCGCCAATGACGAACGTGCGTTCAAAGATATATTGCAACAAACTTTGCTCAGCAGTTCCGGCGTAAACATTGAAGAAGAGCTTGCAAATTTAATACGTGTTCAAACTGCCTTTTCGGCGGCGGCGCGTGTCGTTGCAAGCATTGACGAATCCTTCAGGGAGTTCCTGAATGCAGTCGCATAAATCTAAAAACACAGATAAAAATATAGATAAAAGACATCGTCAAAAACAAAATTATAACCTAAGGAGATAAAATTATGGCCGGCATTTCCACATACGCACAAACCTTGCGCCAAATCGACCAGCTTGGCTCTATGCAAATAAACCTTGCCGATCTACAGCGCCAGCTCGCCACCGGTAAAAAAGCAGCTTTCTTTAATGGGCTTGACCGCGGTGTCCTCACATCCCAGCGCGCACGCGCGGATACAAGTAAAATCGATACATTTATTAACAATATCGATGTTGCAAAACACCGTATGAACGTCATGACCAATTCCATCGAGGAAATAAAAACACAGACCGAATTTGTACAAAACGCCCTTGCCAACCAGACACAAGAAGGCGACACAGAGCTTGGCCAGATTGCGCCATTGGCCAATAACGTACGTAATTTTGTCGAAGATTTGCTCAACACCCAAGACGGTGATCGTTATTTATTTGCCGGCAGCGACGTTGAAAATCCCCCCGTAAATTTAAGCGGATCACTGGATTCCTATGTGCAATCGCAAATTGATGACTGGATCAACGGCAATATTGATACAGATACCCTCATCAGTAACTATAAAGATCCGGAGATATTGACGGATGCAACCATTGGATATTCAAACGCCCTTTCCAATGACATTACCCGCGACGTTAGCGTACGCGTTGATGATAGCGCAGAAATTGATTATACCGTGCGCGCAAACAGCAGCGGCTTTCGCGATGTGCTTGTAATCACCAGCATGATTCTGAGCCTGGAGGCCACCATAGACAAAGCGTCTTTGGACGAAGGCGATCTGGCGGGTGATTTCGTGACTGCGCCCGGCGGAAGCCAACAAGAGCAAAATGATAATTTTTACGGACTTTTCTCTGATCTGACAGCGCAGCTTAACACGGCCATCGGAAATATGAGTAACGACGGCTTCAAAATTGCGCAGTCACAGCGCCAGATCAATGTGATCAGAAACACACTGAGCCAAGAACAAAACATGATGAAAGCGCAAATCGCTTCTGTCGAAGATTCAAATATAAACGAAATCGCCGTATCGCTGAGCGCCCTTCAAACACAGCTCGAAGCCTCCTACAGCGTAACAGCCACTGTTGCACGTCTTAGCCTAGTGAACTTCCTGTAAAATAAACAGGGCACGCTATAATATTTTTCTTTCCAAACCCCCCGCAAATCATGTATGACTGCGGGGATTGGTTTTTGCGCACTGCGAAAAATAAAATAATATAGCCTGTATAAGGTAATAGAGAGAGTAAGAATGACTGAAGAATTGAGAAACATTGCAATCATCGCCCACGTTGACCACGGTAAAACAACGCTGATTGATGAAATCCTGAAACAAAGCGGAATGTTCCGTACCAACGAAAGCACGTCCGAGCGTATGATGGACAGCAATGATCTTGAAAAAGAGCGCGGGATTACTATTCTTGCCAAATGTACGTCGGTTAAATGGACCAAAGATGACCATGACGTGCGTATCAACATTATTGATACGCCCGGTCACGCGGATTTCGGCGGCGAGGTTGAACGTGTTCTGGGTATGGCGGACGGCGTTATTTTGCTGACCGATGCAGCCGAAGGCC
>Ga0136600_1000813_pt1 | contig 15775 bp, 13 predicted proteins | sample AntRauMFilla2698_FD_104634 | JGI IMG/M metagenome (GOLD analysis project Ga0136600, IMG submission 104634) | Saline lake microbial communities from Rauer Islands, Antarctica - Metagenome Filla 2 #698 | ecosystem: Environmental > Aquatic > Non-marine Saline and Alkaline > Saline | place...
AAGTAAATTGTCAGGCTTTAGTGAGTTAAGTTCATCTAAATATTCTTGTAAATGAGGAGCTTTATTATTTTCTAAAAATGCTAAACATTTATCATAAGCATCTGTATAGTTTCTTTCACTAAAATTACCCCGCATTTTTTCAAACTTTAGCCAAACAAAAAAAGTATTTATAACATCTGTTTCACAGTAATTTCTAATATCATTTATTCTGTTTTCAAGATAAAGATTTTTAACATTAGCTCCGCTTACACCCATTTTACCTGGCAAGTTTAGCATTTTCGCTATTTTATCAAGAGGAGCATAAGCTTTTGGGGAAAAGTTAGCTAATAAATCCATTACATCAGTGTGCCTGTCATGATATCTGTTTATATAGTTATTCCATTTGAAATTAGTGTCATGTTGGCCTTGGTCCCAATATGTTTGACATGAAATACCGTGTTTTAAAGCCCTATAATGTAAAACTGGCAAGTCAAAATTAGTTCCATTCCAGGAGATTAATTTTGGTTTATAGTGGTTAACGCCTGCAAAAAAAAGCTTAACTAGTTCTTTTTCTGAAGTTGATTCATCCCCAAGAGAGATGACTTCAAGTTTTGTATCTGTATATATTACAAGTGATATACATACTATCTTTTGCAAGTATAGTGGTAAAAATGCTTGGTTGTTTTTTTGTAATTGATAGTGCTCTAAGGCTAGTATTTGTTCTTTAGGTTCACTTGCATCTATATCAAATGCCTTTGCTCCAAATTCATGGTCAGATACTGTTTCAATGTCAAATATTAAATAATTCATAATCACATTGTAATTAAAAAGGCTTCATAAGCCTATTAAAAATATTGTCTATTTAAAATCTTACATTTAAATATAAAATTTGTAGTGTAGGTAATAGTAAAAATTTTAAAAGGTAATCATTTAGTACACATTAGAATTTTAAATATTTAAATATGTGCATTATTTTGCGATTACGTTCATTCTAATGTTAATATTATTTGTCTGAGTTATCTTGATTTAGTTTTTACTGTTGTTTATTTTTATCAAGTAGGCACTAAAAAATTACCTAAAGATTAAATGAAATTTAAAAGAGGAAGTAGTGAAATTAGTTATATTAGGAGCCCCAGGTTCTGGTAAAGGTACTCAAGCAAAGCTTATAGCAAAGCAATATGGTCTGAAGCATTTATCAACTGGAGATTTATTAAGAGCCGAAGTATCTAAAAACACTAGCCTTGGAAATACCATATCTAGTTTTATTGATGAAGGAAAGTTTGTTAATGACGATTTAATTGGCGAAATATTAACAAATAATTTACCTTCAAATGATTTTATTTTAGATGGGTTTCCGCGTAATTTAAATCAATGCGAAACATTAAATGCGTTAACCAAAATTGATTCTGTCATAGAGCTTGTGGCGAATCAGCAAGAAATTGTGTCTAGAATTACTGGAAGAAGGGTGCATTTAGCTTCAGGAAGAATTTACCACACTAAATTTAACCCACCTAAAGTTTCTAATACTGATGATATTACTAATGAACCTTTAATAACCAGAAAAGATGATAGTAAAATAACTGTTATTAAAAGATTAGAAACTTACAACGAATTAATTAAACCAGTAATAAACTTTTTCATGGATAATAATTACGACTATAAAAAAGTAAGTGCTAAAGGTGATATTAAAGATATCTTCAATAGTATCAATAATTATTTATCAAAAGTTTGATTCTAGCTGATTTGCTTTTATTAAAATTAACAAACTAGTTTAATATACAATAATCTAATTTATTTAGTTATTTAAAATAGATAACTTGATTAAATAATAAAAAGAACGCTCCAAATAACAATTATTTGACACTAAAGAACCTACATGTTAAAAATAGACACATTTAATTTTTTTAATAGGTAGTATAATGTTGGAATTTAAGTTAATTAAAATTATAAGAATAAGTTTAGTATCTATAGTTTTATTTTTTACCCATGCACTTTCAATGACGGGTGATACACAAAACTTATCTCAAACTACTGATGAGCATGGTTCTAATTTAGGCTTTAAAGGTCAGGTATTTCAAGATTGTAAAAATGATTTAGAAACTTTTGCAATGGAATTAGAAACTTCAAGTAAAGAAAATGAAACATTTGAGAGAGAATACGCAGCTCTAATTCTAGAATTAGAAACTTTACACGAAACTAATGTAATTGCAGAAGAAAATCCAACAGAAGGTTTTTACGAAACTCTTATAGGCTTAAAAGATAAATGTATGGAAAATATATCATCTTTTTTAACCTATATGTCAGGTGCACGTTGATTTAATAAAGAAAATATAAACAAAAAATAATATTAAATTTAAAACATGTTAATAAAGTTAATCCTTTTAAATATTATTAATATTAACTATGTCTTAGAAAATAATCTGGTAACGTTAAATACTTAGTTAAAACTTAATTTCGCAAATAATAGATTATTTAATGTTTCAAACAAAACAGCTTAATGGTGTTGTTTTGAATAAAATTAACTATAAATAGTTAATCATGCCCATTAAATAAAAACTATTTGAACCAAAAGCCTTTTTTTTCAATTTTTCTTTTTCTTTTACCAATATAACTTTGTCTTGGTCTACCAATTTTACAAGTTGACGATCCACTTTCAAGATATTGAGAGCACCATCCTGTTGTTCTTGCTAGGGCAAAAATTGGTGTAAACATATAAGTTGGAATGTTTAACGCCGATAAAATTATACCTGAGTAAAAATCAACGTTAGGATACAGGTTTCTAGAAACAAAATACTCATCATTTAAGGCAATTTCTTCTAGTTTTTGAGCTATATCTAATAAATGGTTATTACTGTTATTTTTTGACAATATTTCATGACAGCTTTTTTGCAAAATTTTAGCTCTGGGGTCGTAATTCTTGTAAACTCTATGACCAAATCCCATAAGTTTAAATGAATCGTCTTTATCTTTTGCTTTTGCAATATATTTATCAATGTTTTTAACATCGCCAATTGTTTTAAGCATATTTAGACATGCTTCATTAGCACCACCATGCTTAAATCCATAAAGTGCTCCAATTCCAGCAGAAACACTAGAATATATATTGCTACCAGTAGAGCCTACTAATCTTACTGCTGCGGTAGATGCATTTTGTTCATGATCAGCATGTAAACTAAAGATTTTATCTAAAGCATCAATACTTTCTTTTGCTGGTTTATAATCGTTATATGGAGATTTAAACATCATATATAAAAAGTTTTCAGCATAACTTTTATTAAGACTAGGATAATTAATCGGTTCACCTTTTTTTATTTTATAACAATAGGCTGTTAAAAATGGAATCTTACTTATAAGGCTTATAGCTTTAGAGTATTCAGTAGGTAAATCTTCGTAACCTTGTAACAAACTTGTCATGGATTGTAATAAAACCATTGGATGAATAGATTTTTTAGTACTTTTGAAAAGTTCTATAAAACTTTCATCAATAAAAAAATTATTACTAATTTCTTGTTTAAATTCGTTATATTGAGATTCATGGGGTAGTTCGCCATTTAATATTAATTTTATAATGGAGAGAAAATCGTATTTTTTAGTTAATTCTTCAATAGGATAACCTCGATACCAAAGCTCGCCCTTTTTAGGATCGATATAGGTAATGCTAGACTCGCAATTTGACGTGTGGACAAAACCAGGATCGTAAATAAATAAATCATTAGGTAAATCACTTAAATCTATTTGTGGTTTGTCACCTGTCGTACTTTCTTTTAAGGATAGTTGTATTATTTTTTCTTCTATTTGTAATTTTGCGAACATAGTTGCCTTGCATTTAGTTACTTTAAAACTAATATAATTATAGTAGTTTTAAAAAGAAATAGCATGCGACCACCTATAAATTTATTAAAGATAAAGTTTCCTTTTACAGCGTTAGTTTCAATATTGCATAGAGTAAGCGGAGTATTATTATTTTTTGCATTAGTAAGTTCTCCTTATCTATTTATTCTAGCTAAAAAAAATCCACTATCGTTTAATCAAGTAATAGATTTTTTAAACAACAAATTTATAAAATTTTTTTTATGGGGTTTTTTATCATTAGCTATTTATCATATTGGTTTTGGCATTAGGCATATCATTATGGATATGGGTTATTGGCAGGACATGTCAAAAGCTAACATTAGTGCTTATATATTTTTAACACTTGTTTTGTTTTTATCAGCTTTTTTTGCTTATAGGATGTTCATATGAAGTACAAGCATTTTTATATGTTGCAACGCCTATCTGCTATTTATGTTCTAATCTATATTTTTTATTTAATCTTTAATTTATACCAAATTAATTACACTGATTTTTTGCATTTTTTCAATCAAACTCATAACCGTGTTAGTTTTTTAATATTTTATTTAAGTCTTCTAGGACATACCTATATTGGCATGCAAATTATTATTGATGACTATTTAAAAAAATACTTAAAGCTTTGGATTACCTATATCACTAATTTTTCTTTAATAATTTGTATTTTACTTGTAATGGATTTTTTATGGAGATAAAACATTTACAACACGATGTAATTATAATAGGAGCAGGAGGAGCTGGGCTTAGAGCAGGCTTAGAACTTGCTAACAATAATGTTGATGTAGCTATAATATCTAAAGTTTTTCCAACTCGCTCCCATACAGTTTCAGCTCAAGGTGGCATTACAGCAGCTTTAGGTAATGTTACCAAAGATGATTGGAAGTGGCATATGTACGATACAGTAAAAGGCTCTGATTTTATTGGTGACCAGGCCGCTATTGAGTTTATGTGCAAAAATGGCGCTGAAGCTGTTTATGAAGTTGAACATATGGGACTACCATTTTCTAGAAATGAAAATGGTACTATTTATCAAAGACCATTTGGTGGACAATCACAAAATTTTGGCAAGGCTCAGGCAACAAGAACCTGCGCTGCCGCAGATAGAACTGGTCATGCTTTACTACATACTCTTTACCAACAGCATATAAAACTTAATACAAAAATATATGAAGAATATTTTGCCATTGATTTAATAAAAGATGACCAAGGAAATATAGCAGGAGCTTTGGTCATAAATATGGCTGATTCTACTTTATTTTGTATTCATGCAAAGGCCGTCGTTTTAGCAACAGGTGGCGCTGGTCAAATTTATCAATCAACTACTAATGCTCTTATAAATACTGGGGATGGGATGGCTATGGCTTTACGAGCTGGATGTTACCTACAAGATATGGAAATGTGGCAATTTCATCCAACAGGTATAGCTAATGCTGGTGTTTTGATGACCGAAGGGTGCCGTGGTGAAGGTGGATTTCTTTTAAACTCTAACAAAGAAGCCTTTATGAAAAATTATGCTCCTAATGCTAAAGATTTGGCTTCAAGGGATGTAGTTTCAAGAGCAATAGCCCAAGAAATAATTGCAAATCGAGGCATTATGCATGAGGGAATTGCTTGTGTTTCTTTGCAAATATCTCACCTTGGTGAAAAAACAATCTTAGAAAAGCTTCCGGGGATTCGTGATTTATCAATTCAATTTGCTGGAGTCGATCCTATTTATGAGCCAATTCCAGTAGTTCCTACATCTCATTATGTAATGGGTGGAGTGCCTACTAATATTAATTCACAAGTTTTAAACAATGATAGTGAAGTAATAAAAGGTTTATTTGCAATAGGCGAGTGTGCTTGTGTTTCTGTTCATGGAGCTAATAGATTAGGCGGAAACTCATTACTTGATTTGTTAGTTTTTGGGAAAAGCTCAGGTAAACATATCTTAGAAAATTTGCCAGAAAATTATAACAGTATTTCATCTAGCTATCTTTCAAAAGTAACAGAAGAATATAAAAACTTAACTAAAGGAGAAGAAAGTTTTAATGTCACAAAAGCAAAACTAAAAGAACAAATGCAAGAAAACTTTGGTGTTTATAAAAATGAAACGGATATGACCAAAGGTTTGAAAAATTTAAATAATTTACCAAAAAAATATAAGCTTTTAGACAAAAGTGACATATTTAATTTTGAACTAATTCAGCTTTTAGAAACAAGAAATTTACTGGAAGTTGCTAAAGCTACAGCTCACAGTGCTTTATTTAGACAAGAAAGTAGAGGTGCCCATGCTAGAAAAGATTACCCTAAAAGAGACGACTCTAATTGGGTATGCCACTCTATGGTTGATAAAAAAGGTAACACTTTAAAAAGAAAATTAGCTAATAACACCAAAGTGCAAAAGCCCTTTATATTACAAGAAAGGGTGTACTAATGCTTAAAATAAAAATCCAAAGATTTGATAAAAATGCCAAACCACAAAGCTGGATGCAAGAGTATACCTTAAGTAATTCACCAGATAGATTATTACAAGCACTACAAATTTTAAAAACACAAGATACTACCTTATCATTTAGAAGCTCTTGCCAAGAAGGTGTTTGTGGCTCAGATGCAATGAACGTAAATGGTAAAAATTTACTAGCTTGTATTACTAAAGTTAAAGATTTAGGTAATGAAATTACTATAAGGCCCATGCCTGGATTACCAGTTCTACGTGATTTAATTGTTGATATGGAGCCTTTTTATGCCGCATATAAAAAAATAAAACCCTACCTTGTAAAAAATAGTAAAAATCCTAAAAAAGAAAATTTACAAAGTCCAAAAGAGCGAAAAAAATTAGACGGTTTATATGAATGTATTATGTGCGGAGCATGTACTACTAGTTGTCCGTCTTATTGGTGGAACCCTGAAAAATTTTTAGGACCTCAAGCTTTACTAAAAGTTAATAGATTTTTAGTAGACAGCCGGGATGAGAATACCAAAGAAAGGTTAAACCAATTAGATGATGCTAATAGTGTTTATAAATGTAGAACCATTATGAGCTGCGTTGATGCCTGTCCTAAAAAGCTAAACCCAACAAAAGCAATCAGTAATATTAAAAAGGAACTTATATAATGGATTATTCATTAGATAATTTAAAATATCTAGAAGATAAATTTTATAATAAACCAGTAAAACTTGATCCGTTATCAGATGATGTTACTTATTTTTCCTTAGTTATAGACAACATAGGCATAGAAGATGAGCATTTAGACTTTACCAAGCAAGAATGGTTACTAAATTATAAAAACGAAAGTTTAACAAAAGATGAACAACATAATATTTTACAAGATTTAACAAACGCTACTTCTTTTGAACAGGATATTGCCAGAGAATTTGTTGGCCAAAAAAGATTTTCCCTAGAAGGACTTGAAAGTTTAATTCCTGGTTTAAACTATCTGTTTAAGCACACAAAAAACTCTAAAATAACTTTAGGTATGGCCCATAGAGGTAGATTAAATGTATTAACCAATGTATTTGGTAAACACATTTCACACATTAAAAATGAATTTAATCATACTCATATTGGAATGCTTGGAGATGTTAAATATCACAAAGGTTATAAAGCTAATATTAATAACAAAATCTGTGAAATTTTACCAAACCCGTCACATCTAGAAAGTATTCACGCAGTGGTTTTAGGCAGGGCTTATGCTATAAAATCATTACCTATTATAATCCATGGGGATGCTTCAACAAGTGGTCAAGGAGTTGTTTTTGAGTCATTAAATTTAGCTCATTTAAAAGGTTTTAATGTTAATGGCTCTATTCATATTATTTTAGATAACCAAATTGGTTTTACTACTTCTAAAGCTTCTGAGTCTCGTTCATCTAAATTTTGTAGTGATATTTTTAAAGTCATTAAAGCACCAATATTACATGTTAATGCTGATGATGCTCAAGCATGTGTTATGGCATTTAGATTAGCCTTAGCTTATAAAGAAAAATTTAATGAAGATATTGTTATACATCTTCTAGGTTATAGACGCTTTGGCCATAATGAGGCAGACGACCCTAGTTTAACCCAGCCTTTGATGTACAAAAATATAAAAAATCATCCAAATGCTAAAAAAATATATGAAGAAAAATTAGGTGTTACTCTAGAGCAAAAATATAAAGACTTTCCATTACTAGAAGACAAAGTACAAAAAAAATCTTTAACTAAATACAGTAAGCAAAATCTAATCCAAAATAATATAAATTTATTCACTATAAAAAAAGATTTTGTACCATCAAGAATTATTAAAAAACTTTTCAATGACTATATTAATAATGTAGATAGTAATAATAATTTAGCTTGGGGTCAGGCTGAACTATTAGCTTATTGTCATATTTTACAAAATGGCCATCAAGTAAGACTTGTTGGTCAAGATAGCCAAAGAGGAACTTTTTCACATAGGCATACAGTTATTCATAGTGAAGATGGTCAATATGAAAATATTTTAGATAAATTTGGTAAATGTGAAGTCTTAAACTCAAGCTTATCTGAAGCTGGGGTGTTAGGTTTTGAATATGGTTCATCTTTAAACTTAGACAAATTACATATTTGGGAAGCTCAATTTGGAGATTTTGCTAATAATGCACAGGTAATTATCGATCAATTTATTACCTCATCTTATGAAAAATGGGGGCAAAAATCTAACTTAGTATTAATGCTACCTCATGGCTATGAAGGTCAGGGCCCAGAACACTCATCCGCCAGAATTGAAAGGTTTTTACAATTATCCGCTATGAATAATATTCGTGTTTGTTATCCATCAACTACAAGCCAAATTTTTCACTTATTAATTAGTCAAATGCTAAAAGATAAACCTTTAATCATATTTACTCCAAAGCGATTATTAAGATTAAAAGAAGCAATGAGCCCTTTAAATGATTTTATTAATAAAGAAGACTTTTCAACTTATCTCATAACTAATGAATCAAAAATTGATAATATAATTTTATGCACAGGGAAAATTTACTATGAAATAATCGAACATGTTTCAAGTAATACTCAAGTTGTAAGATTAGAGCAGTTATATCCTTTAGATGATATAACTATTTTGCTAGATAAGCATAAAGATAAAAAAATATATTGGTGTCAAGAAGAGCCTAAAAATCAAGGAGCTTGGTATTTTATTAAGGCAAATTTAGATTTACAACTAAACTATATTGGTAGGCCGGAATTTTCATCTCCAGCTGAAGGGGATATGAATAATCATAAAAAAAACCAAGACCTAATTATTAAAAAAATCAAAGGAATTTAATATGGAGATTAAAGTACCACAATTACCAGAGTCAGTAACGGATGCTGTTATATTACAGTGGAATATTAAACCTGGAGATTTCGTTAATAAAGATGATATCTTGCTTGAACTTGAAACTGATAAAATTGTGTTAGAAGTACCAGCTCCTAAAAATGGTATCATCACTAAACTTTTAATCAATGAGCAAGATACAGTAACCGCAAATACAGTTTTAGCTACTTTAGAAGAATCTGAGAAACAACAATCTTCAAATGAAGACATAAAAGATGATAAAAAACCAGAGCCTACCATAGAAGAAAAAGAAGATAGTAGTAGGGAAAGTTCTCAAATATTAACATCCCCTTCAATAAGAAGAGCTATTAAAGAAAAAGATTTAAAGATAACTCAAGGTTCTGGTAAGCACGGTAAAATTTTATTAAACGATCTTGATAATTATAATAAAAATAGTGCTGACCTAGATATACCAATCTCTTTACCTAAAGATACTAATATTGATAGCCCTAATAATTTAATAAATAAAGATAACGAAAAAGAAGATGAGTTTTTAGTAACTAAAACACCAATAACAAGGATAAGAAAAAGAATAGCAGCTCGATTATTACAAGCAAAAAATGAAACAGCAATGCTAACTACCTTTAATAAAGTTGCTTTAGATGAAATTAAAAAGATAAGAGCTTCTCATCAAGAAGACTTTGTTAAAAAATATGGAGTTAAGCTAGGTTTCATGTCGTTTTTTACTAAAGCTGCTTGTATTGCTCTTAATGAATTTCCCTTAGTAAATGCTCGTCTTGAACATGAATCTATTGTTGAGCATCATTATTGTAGCGTAGGTATCGCTGTTTCTACTGAGCGTGGACTTGTTGTTCCAGTTATAAAAAATGCCCATAAGCTTTCGCTAGCAGAAATTGAGATGCAAATTAAAGATTTTGCTACAAAAGCTAGAAGCAACCAATTAAATATAGATGATATGCAAGGTGGAACTTTTACCATCACTAATGGTGGTGTATTTGGCTCCATGTTATCAACCCCAATTTTAAATGCACCTCAAACAGCAATTTTAGGTATGCATAATATCGAGCCAACACCAGTTGTTGTTAATGATGAAATCGTAATAAGACAGATAATGTATTTAGCACTTTCTTACGATCATAGACTGGTAGATGGTAAAGATTCAGTTCAATTTTTAGTAAGAATAAAACAGTTACTAGAAGATCCCACAAAATTATTAATAGGAGTATAATTTAATGCACTTACATGAATATCAAGCTAAAGAACTTTTAAAAAAATTTGGCTTACCCGTTTTGTCTAACGAATACGGTAATAGCTATGAAGATATAGTTAGTAAAGCTTCTAAATTTGATTACAAAGTTGCAGTAAAAGCTCAGATACACGCTGGAGGTCGGGGTAAAGCTGGTGGTGTTAAAATTGCTACTAGTAAAAGTGAAGTATCAGAAATTGTTAAAAGCTTATTAAATAAGAGATTAGTAACTAATCAAACCGATAAACAAGGACAAATTGTTAATACAATATTATTAGAGCCTTTAACTAATATTAATAAAGAATTTTATTTAAGCGTTACTCTTGATAGAAAATTAAATAAGCCCGCTATGGTTTTTGTAAAAGGAGGCGGGGTTAATGTTGAAGAAGAAAGTGATCCTTTAAAACTAACTATTCATACAAATCACCTATATCCATATCAATTAAGATTACTAAAACAAGAAATGAATTATGATAATTTAGCAAAGCTGGATGATTTAACCACTAAAATAATCAAGCTTTATCTAGAATCAGATTTATCTTTACTTGAAATTAATCCTTTAATTTTAGATGGTGATAACGAGTTAATTTGTTTAGATGCTAAGATTTCAGTTGATAGTAATGCTCTTTTTAGACAAAAAGATTTAGCTTTATTAAATGATGAATCACAAGAAGATACTAAAGTAATCAAAGCATCTAAAAGCGATTTAAACTACATACCATTAGAAGGCAACATTGGTTGTATGGTAAATGGTGCTGGACTTGCGATGGCTACTATGGATTTAATTAAATCTTATGGTGGTTTACCAGCTAACTTTTTAGATGTAGGCGGTGGAACTAATAGTGATAAAGTAGCCGAAGCTTTTAGTATTATTTTAGAAGATACTAACGTAAAAGGTATCTTAGTCAATATATTTGGAGGTATTGTCAAATGTGATGATATTGCCAATGGTATTAAAAAAGCATTACAAAAAATCAAATTAAATATTCCAGTAGTAGTTAGGCTTGAAGGCAATAATCAAGATTTAGGTATAAAAATATTAAAAGAAATACCACAAATAAAAGTTGAGGGTGATTTAGCTAAAGCTGCGAAACTAATTATACAAGAGGTATCACTATGAGCATATTAATAAACAAACATACCAAAGTAATGTGCCAGGGTATTACTGGCTCTAATGGTAGCTTTCACACATCTAAAGCAATAGAGTATGGTACAAATATGGTTGGTGGTGTTACACCTAATAAAGGGGGCATAAAGCATTTGGGTTTAAATGTTTATAACAGCGTTATTGAGTGTAAAAAAGATACTGATGCAGATGCTAGTGTAATATATGTTCCAGCTGGTTATGCTGCTGATTCTATTTTAGAAGCTATAGATGCTGATATAAAACTTATTGTCTGTATAACAGAAGGAATTCCTGTTAGGGATATGATATTAGTAAAAGACAGATTAAAACATAGTGATAGTATTTTAATCGGTCCTAATTGCCCTGGAATAATAACACCTGGCGAATGTAAAATTGGTATTATGCCTGGTTTTATTCACCAAAAAGGCAGTGTTGGAATTGTATCTCGTTCTGGTACCTTAACTTATGAAGCAGTTTGGCAAACAACTAAAGCTAAGCTTGGTCAAAGTACTTGTGTTGGTATTGGAGGGGATCCTATACATGGATTTAGCTTCATAGATGCCTTAATTCGTTTTGAGAAATGTAAAGAAACTAAATATATAGTGCTAGTAGGAGAAATTGGTGGTGAGCAAGAGGAGATGGCTGCTGATTTTATTAAACACAATATATCCAAACCTGTAATAAGTTATATAGCAGGGGCAACTGCCCCTAAAGGCAAACGTATGGGTCATGCTGGGGCTATTATAAGTGGCAATAAGGGTGACGTTAAAAGCAAAGTAAATGCTTTAAAATCGGCTGGTGTTAATGTCGTTTCACGCTCAACTGATATTAGTGCTGCATTGATTGAAATGCTTTAAATTCTAATAGGCTCCTTAGGTTAATCTAAGGAGCTATTAATCTTATTAACTATTAACTATTAACTTTTCAATGCTTGTAATGCATAAGGTAAAATACCTCCTTGCATGTAAACATCAAGTTCCATTTTAGTATTAATAGCTATTGATGCTGTATGTTTTTTCTCATTGATAAAATAGCTTATTACCTGTTTTGGTTTTAGAGTATCAAGCTTAATATTTATGTGACTATCTTTTGTTACATTCACGTCGTTCTTTATTAAGATTGGTAAAATTCCCATACCTATTAAATTACTACGGTGTATACGTTCAAAACTTTTTGCAAAAATAGCTTTAATATTTAAAAGCCCAGGTCCTTTTGCAGCATAGTCACGAGATGAACCTATTCCGTAATTATCTCCTGCAAATACGACAAAATCTTGATTTTTATCATGTTCATACATTTCAAAAAATGTTACTTCCTTATCACCAATAAAACCAAAACCGCCTTCTTTTGAGGCAAGTAAATTTTTAATTCTAGGATTAGAAAATGTTCCTCTTTTCATTACTTCGTGATTGCCTCTTCTTGCACCAAAAGTATTAAAATTATCTTTAACGCCTATTTGTGTTAAATATTTTCCGGCATCTGAGTCTGATTTAATTTTAGAAGCAGGGGAAATATGATCGGTACTAACATTGTCACCAAAAACTGCAAAAACTTTAGCACTTATATTATTGTTAAAATCTCTATCAAAAAAATTAGGTAATTTTAAATAACTTGAATTTTTATTTATTGGCTCATCTTTTATAGTTAAACTTTCCCATTGATATGGACCTGTTTTAATATGCTTATAAGTATCTATAAACATATTTTGATTAATTTTACTTAAATATTTATTTATTTCTTTTTCACTTGGCCACAAATCTTTCAAATAAATTTCATTACCATTTATTGTTTGAATTGGCATTGTGGTTAAATCAATTTTCATATTACCAGATAAAGCATAAGCAATAACAAGAGCAGGAGACATAAGCCATGCAGATTTGGTATCTGGATTAACTCTACCTGTAAAGTTTCGATTGCCAGATAAAACAGCAGCAACATCAAGGTTATCTTTTTCAATAGCCTGTTTGATATCTACGCTCAAATCACCAGAGTTACCGATACAAGTTGTACACCCATAACCAACTGTTTTAAAATCAAGCTCATCTAAATAATGACTTAAACCGAAGTCATTTAAATATTTGCTAACTACTTTAGAGCCTGGTGCAAATGAACATTTAGTAAAATCATAAGGTTTTATATTTTTTTCAACAGCATTTTTAGCTAAAAGCGCTGCTGTTATTATACTTTTGGGGTTAGATGTATTGGTACAGCTTGTAATAGCAGCTAAAGCTATACTTTGGTCTTGAAATGTATCTTGTGAGTATTGTAATGATTTTAAAGTTTTAGATAGTTCTTTTAAGGTAATCGTACTATGAGGCTGGTTTGGTCCAGATATACATGTTGAAACACAGCTTAAATCAATATTAATAATCTTATGGTAGTCTTTTTCATCATCATTACGCCAAAGTCCGGTTTTTTTGGCATGAGTTTTTACTAAATCAAGATTTTTTCTTCCAGTTAAACTTAAATAATCTATTGTTTTGTCATCAATTGGAAAAAATCCAGTAGTTGCACCATACTCAGGGGCCATATTTGCAATAGTTGCTCTATCTTCTATGGTTAAGCTTTCTATTCCATCACCATCAAACTCTACCATTTTACCGACTAAATCATACTCTCTTAATTTTTTAGTAATATGTAAAACCAAATCAGTGCTTGTTACACCTTCTGTTAATTTATTATGAAGTTTACAACAAATAACATCAGGTAATTCCATACTAAGAGGTAATCCAAGCATGCAAGATTCAGCTTCAATGCCACCAACACCAAAACCCATAACTCCTAAAGCATTTATCATTGGTGTGTGACTGTCTGTACCTAATAGAGTATCAAAAAAGATATTACCTTCTTTTTCAATGACAACATTTGCTAAATATTCAAGGTTAACTTGGTGACATATACCATGACCAGGAGGCACAACTGTTAAATTTTCAATGTTTTTATCAGCCCATTTTAAAAACTGATATCTTTCATGGTTTTCAAGAAACTCAGTGTTTTGATTATCAGTGACATTATCAAAGTTAGCTTTAATGGAATGATCAATGACTAAATCTACCTTAGTCTTCATTGAAAGACTTTTTTTCGCTTTAATAGATGTAGCTACTAAATCTAAAATTGCAGGGACACCAGTATAATCTTGCATTAAAATTCGATAAGGATGGAAGTCTATATCTTTATTTTTGAATCTTTTAAGAGCCAATTCTTGATCGTCCGTATTATTTAAAAAATTTTCAAATAAGACTTTATGACAATAGGGTAATTGTTTAGGAATAGTAGATGCTTTTTTCATATTAATAAAATTTGTTGTTTTATTAATTGTAGTTTTAACAATCCAAGTTGCAACAAAGCGCACTTAAAAATATGTGCTATATTAAAATTAATACTTTAAAATGTTTCAAGGAACTTTAAATGAAAAAAATTGTCGCAGGTATTGTTTGTGCTCTTATTAGTGTAATTAGTGCAAAGGATATAGATTTAAAAGATTTAGATAAAAAAAGCTACATCTTTGCAAGTCGAGTTTATGAAAGCTATCTTTCTAAAGGAATTGAAATTGACAATGAATCTTTTTATAAGGGTCTTGTAGATGCTAAAAATGGAGTAAATATTTTAAGTAAAGATGAAATTAAAGAAGTCATATCAAAAGTTAATACTGAGCTAGTTCAAAAAGCTATAAAAGAAGTAGATAAAATCAAAAAAGCCAAAAAAATATTAGCAAAAGTAAATTCAATAGAAGAAAAAGATTTTCTTGAAAAAAATGCCAAAAAAGAAGGAGTCAATACTTTAGAATCAGGTGTTCAATATAAAGTCTTACAAAAAGGAAGTGGAAAGAAAGCCACTCTAAAAGATACAGTTTCTATAAATTATGTTGGTAAATTTATTAATGGCAAAACATTCCATGCAGTTAAAGAGGGTAGTTTTACTGATATAAAACTTAATGGAGTTATTAAAGGCTGGAAAGAAATTATTCCAATGATGCAAGAAGGCTCTAAATGGGAAGTATATATTCCTTCAGAACTAGGTTATGGTCAAAATGGATTAGACGTAATTAAACCAGTATTTAAAAATGTTATTCCACCAAATACATTACTTGTGTTTACTATATCATTAGATAAAATAAAGTAATCCAATAACATGTATACCTTTAGCATGGTATGCATGTTATTAAAAAAAGATTAGGTTGATGTCTTATCTTTTTCTTTTTGTTCCACCTACTTTTTTTACCTTTTTTGGTAAGTTTTCTAATATTGTAGATAGTTTTTTTATTGCTATACTAATCCTTGTTAATTTATCCGT
>Ga0136600_1000815_pt1 | contig 15769 bp, 14 predicted proteins | sample AntRauMFilla2698_FD_104634 | JGI IMG/M metagenome (GOLD analysis project Ga0136600, IMG submission 104634) | Saline lake microbial communities from Rauer Islands, Antarctica - Metagenome Filla 2 #698 | ecosystem: Environmental > Aquatic > Non-marine Saline and Alkaline > Saline | place...
AAACTTTCTTCTTATCGTCTTTGTTCAGGTTTGAATTTTCCAAATAAATTTTCCAAACACCAAATTCAACCTTGGCGAGAGTAAACCCCAATGCGTTCATGAAAGAAGAGATGAGTGGGTTCTCAATATATTGCTTCTTAAAGTCTTTTTTCTCTGCAGCATTCAAATCTTTCCAGCTACTCCCAGTCCCCCACCAAGTGGGAAAGAGAACTCTTGTTTGCGTCCAGCAAAGAATCCACGGGATGGCCCTCAGCTTGCGACTATCTCCTCCCGTACTTCTTTTTGAAGGACGTGAGCCAATCTTAAGATGGCTCAAGAAGCTATAGGGTGTCGCCGAATCGATTACCTCAAAAAAAGCATCTGACTGAACAGTGCTTGAGTAATAATGGCGAACGCGCTGTGAAAAAGTCTCCAAAGTCGCATTTTTAGCATATTGGACCTTTTCGAGCTTAGCAAAATTAAGCTGCTCGATGATTTTATTTACATGACTCGAGAAGATGTATTGATTGCCAAAGTTTCTGGCCACCATCTCACCTTGAGTCGTTGCCTTGAAAGTATTAAGGGCAGAGACTGGCCACCACTTGGTCTGCTCTTTTATAGAGCCTCCCCCTCGTTCAATACTCCCCCCTGAACCATGAAAGAATACAGGGGTAAGCTTATACCTTTTCAAGGTTTTCTCAATAACATCAAGAGCATTGGAGATCATTAAGCGGCTCGGAAAGACCCCATTTTCTTTAGAAGAATCCGAATAGCCAATCATCACTTCAAAGCGCCCGCCCCACCTGGCGATATGCTCACGAGGAATGGTACTTTTGGCTTCAAAAAGCTTATTTAAAATAGATTTTGCGTTCGTAAGGGCTTTTTCATTTTCAAAAAGGGGCACAACGGGAATTTCATAGGCACCAAAAACCTCCTTAAGAAGTTTATGACCATTGAGAATATCTTCGTGACTCTCTACCATGCTTAAAATAAAACCTCGTACATACCACTTAGCATCGAACCCCTGTGAAATTTCTTTAAGAGTTTGAAGCATTCTCTTAATCGCCATAGGGCTTTTTGATTTCAGGGCATTAGCAACCTCTTCACTATCTTCTCTCACTTCAAGGGGGACAACCAAGGCTGGAAAGACCCAAAGAAGAGCTTCAATTTCCTCAAGGCGAGGGCATGAAGTTAAAAGATATTGCTGGTAACTCTTTCTCAACTTTGAAAACGCCTCTTTAAACTCTAGAATTGAGTGACCATCTCCTTGAGTTAGAGCTCTTAGTCTCTTTAACTTCACCGCGGTATTTTTAAATTCAGTGACCAGTGCTTGTTTCTCTTTGCCTTTGGTTATCTTAGTAAGCCTTAACGCTTCAGTAACTTTCTCTTGAATAAAGTCAATCAGCATATTTCGAGAAATGGTCAGGCTTCCCTTCATGGTTTTTTCATCGACTCCGGGATGACCATCCTTATCGCCACCAACCCAAGCGCGAAAAGAAAGATTCACGTCATTTTGATTAAACTGAATAAGACTCTGGAGAATATCTGGTCTTAATATGTAGGAATAAATATTTTGGGCCTCGTCGAAAACGCTCGGTTTTTTTCTGCGAGCAATAGAGAGCTTAAGAGCGAGAAGCAATAAATGATAGAGATCAGCTTCACTATTTTTAAGTCCATTTTTTAAGGCGTGAATTAAAACTTTTTGAATTTCAGTAAAGAGGGTTAAGACTTCAGGACTTCTTGCCTCAGTTGGGTGGGCCGTTAAAACCATAATGACAGCATAAGGCTTTTTATCAAACTCCTCATACTCTCTTTTTTCTAATTGACTGGCACGATAAGCATTTTCACAAGAGTTAATAAGCTCAAGCATAAAAGTAAAACTTAGAGCAATTTCTTCAAGCTCAGAAGTCTCAAGCTTTTGAATCTTCCTCTGTTCTTTTAAAAGCTCATGATAGAGATTTTCAGGGTCAGCCTTACGTAATCCCTTCATATTGGCGCGAAGCTTTTCAATACGATTATAAGCCTTAGAACCATATTCTAGCTTTATGGCCTGACCGAGAATATCGACTGACCACGAGACAAGATGTTGTAATTTTTCTGGTAGTTGTTTTTCTTTTTTCATAGCTGACATACTAGCCAGTTTTACTATGCTTGGAAAGGTCGAAGGGCTATGCGCTACTCACAACTTCCAAGTTCAAAAGACACATCATCGATAAGAAGCCCCAATGTATGGCGCCCTGACTCCTCTCCATCACGAAGAGAGATTTTTAAATTCTTTTCAATTTCCTGAATTTCGACATCAACACAGACATCCGACCAAACTGCTTGGTTGGGAAGCTCTATTCTTTCGAACTCTTTATCTCTTTTGCGTTGAAAAATACTGATCTCAAGCTCCCCATGTGAGCCCCCACGTTTTTGTGCTTTTAAGGTCAATCGATAGCTACCAGGCTCTTTAACAGCAACTTGTTGAATAAGCTCAACTCGAGCATCTCCAGATACATTTCTATCTTGATCATTGGTACAGTGAGAATCGAGCTCAACAACATGACGCCCATCAGGGGTAGCCGTTACGACATTACTGCCTTGAAACTCAAGATAGTCACAATTCTTACCTTCAACAGGATTAACCGCTTTGACCATCCATCCAGGAATCTTTTTAGCATTCACCAAGGTCCACTCTCTTCCAAGTTCTGTGAATTGACGACTATCTTCTTCCTTAAAGTATTCAAATGATCCATTGAGAAGGTGATTGGAAAGGAATTCGAATTGTTTTTCCTCGCCTTCATAAACATAAGTGAAGTTATTAAAGTCTGGCAGACAATTAAAACGGATAAGGCTTCTCAATTGATTATCTAAACGGGCTTTCGAAAGCACTTTTTGAACCATTCTCTTGGATATTTCTGGCTTTAAGTTTCTTAAGTGAGTTGAGTAAATATTTTTAATTAATCTTTTGGCAAGAGGCACACATTTTTTATGAGCTTCTCTATCAAAGGCACCGAAGATTTCAAAAGCAAAAGCGTAGCTTTCCATTACCGCGCTCTCTTTATTTGTACTTAATTCTGTATTTTCTAGACAACTACTGTAATTCCCTGGAAAAGAGCCTTGAAACTCTTCAAAATAAAAATTGTGTTCTGCTGAAAAAACATCACAGACATTTTCAACTGGTGCCAAAGAGCCAAGGTCCTCATTAAACCCGATATCTTCAACTGAAGAAACAGGCACTCCATCTTCTCTCTTACTTCCGCAAGAAACGAGGATTATAAGAAGGAATGGAATCAAAGCTTTTGTCATGATTGGCCTCTCGCACTTAGAGTTACAGACTTAATCTGCAAATAAGAGACCAAAATTCACATCATCAAACGGTGCTAAGTCATCAAGATTACGATCTATTATGGAGATAAAATGGCACTGCTGCTGTGTAAAAGGTTCACATTGTCCATTTTTAAGACACTTTAGGCTTTAGGATTGAAGCCAGACTTCAACTCAAAATTATTATTGGCCTAGCACTTCGCTTTTGAGGCCATCGCAAAGAAATATCCGCTCTTTCCAGTAATTGATAATTTCTGTATCAGAAGTGTCAGGGTTGACCTCTTCATGACCACTAAAGGGATGCTGTGCCACTTGCATAATTCTTTTTATCTCTTCGGGTATCGGAGTTCCATTATCCTTATTGGCTTTAATGGCTTCTTCTATTGTAAGTCTATTATATTGAGTTGTTTGTCCGCTAATATCGATATCAATCATCACAAAAGCGGCACCTCTCTGCTTTGCCTGATCACAAAAAGAAGGTAATACCATATCATAACCATAAGAGAGAAAATTAACATTTAAATCAGCAATGACTTTGGAGAAAATCTGATGACATTTCCCCTCCTTTTCAAAAGCAGCTTTGTCAATTTGAACCCTCTTACCATAATTCATCTTTACGTATTCTGATTCCCTCGAAAAGCCAGATTTAGTATATAGGTCACAACCCGCCTCTTCTAACTTTTTAACGGTATCATGGCTTAAGGGTATCGAACCCTGGGAGTATTTCTCTCTAAGGTCTAAGTAACGGGAACCTTCGGGCAAACGAATTTCAAAAAGGGTATCACCAAAGTGGTTAGTCGAGTTAGGATCTACTGCTGCATATAGGCCTCGACCTGCATTAGTGCCATTATCAGAACCAGGAACAAGCATGTCCCAAAAGGGACCCGTATGAAACATTGAGCTTCTTAAGCGAAGATAATTATTTGCTCTGGTAGAATTGAGAGCAGCAGGCTCGTCTTCGCTAAATCCATTAAGAATGCCATTTTCTCCCCAGTGAAAAACAGAAATCTCACGATCAAGCTCAGTCACCATACCTGCTAGGTCATCATGGAGCGCGGCAGTCGCAATTTCCATTTTGGGAACGATTGTTTGCCCTCGCCTTTGCTCGTATTTTTGAGGCTCTAAATGTCTAAAGGCCAGTACTCTACATTCTTGAGCACTTCGACCTCTTTCAGAACTCTTTTCAAAACAATCCCAGATTCCAGAATCACCAACAGCTCTACTCACAAAAAGATTCATCGCACTTTCACTACGTTCAATATCCAAACTTTCATTTTTTGAGTTAACTCCTGAGTCAATTAGCGAGTTATAAAGAATTTCGGCCTTACCTTTTTTAATTCCTTCTTCTAAACATTCTGTTTGATTAGAACCACCTTCTTTCATACATTTGTCATAATACTTCTTCCCAAGCTTTTTATAAGTAGCATCCATTCCACCATTTAAAGTCATGAATTCAGTAAGTATGGGCTCAGAGTCAATCAGCTCGCCCTCATTAACTTTTCTGGAAAGCTCCGAAAAGCACCGATTGGCATCATACTCAAAGTTAAACGAGTGAATCGAATTTCTCAAATCTCGATCATTAAAGTTAACCTTTTGATCAGGGCAAGCTCCATTAAGGCTTCCCAAAATCCGCCTAAGTAGGTCTTCATTCTCAGTAAGCTCTCCCCCGAGTTTTGAGAGGGCCTCAAAAAAACGATTACGTTGGCAAAAGTTAAGATAGTTTTCAAAGCTATTTTCAAGACCATTTATTCCAAATAAGTTATTCTTATAGTGATGTTCAAGTTCATCTCTTAAGCATTTATTTAAGCCTACCTGACCACTATCGATGACCTCTGTGATTTGATCATCACTAAGAAACTCACTAAGTCCTTTAGAGAGAGAGCGAGTCGTTAAATCATTAGCCTGATTATAAAGAGTCAAACTTTCTGGATGATTTTTGAAGTAACCATCTAAATACTTCTCTTGCAACTTAGAATCGCAAAGAAAACGAAAATCATTCAATTCACTGGCAATGTTATCGACTTCAGCTGTGTAAGCGAAGTCCTCATCTGAATATACTTTCTTCCGAAGATTAGTAACCTTCTCTTTCAAAAGAATTTCATGAAAAAAATCAACGAGCTCCCCGGCTTCCTCATTTAGGAAACTCTCTAAGCAACTAAAAGATCCCTCACAGGGAGAAATAATTTTTTCTTGAACATATTGCTCAAAGTCCATTATGTATTTAGGTTCACACAAAAAAGAGTGAACTTTCTGTAATGGCCGGTTTGTTCCCTCTTCAAAAACTCCGCACTCTTTTGTGCTCTCTTTTATCCACTTATATTCTGTTGTTAAATGCTTTAGACAAGTTTTCAAAACTAAAGTAACAGTCGAGACCACACATGTAGGAGGAATTGTTTTAAAAGACACAACTGGCTTTAGGGAATTTAAATCGAAATCCTCTGCAAAGGCATCGCCTCCAAGTTTAAAAAGTAATTCTAGTAAATCAGGATCCTTTTTCAGGGGATCCGCTCCTCCTTTAGAAAAGCCCTCTTCACTAGGATTATGATAGAGATCCACTAACTCGTAAAACACCTTATCGATATCATAATAATTTGAATTTTTAATAAGGGAATTTGGACTTGAAGTAACCTCTTTCAATTTCTGAAGGTTTTGCCACTTGAGGTTTTCATAAGGCATTATATTTTGAACTTTAGGATGAGATGCTAACTCTTTTTGAATCACATCATTGAAAGGACTTCCATTTAAGGAAATCGGAATTATAGCATTATACGAAACCTCAGGATCTATGAGGATCACATTAAACTTCTCACTATCCATTACGGAAATGAGAAACTCTTTTCCCTTATCACTGAGACCGGCTTCAGGATTGTCCCTATCTTTAAAGAACATACCAGCATTATAAAACACAGTCGGCCGCTCTTCTTTGTAACGATCGTCATCAATTGCCTTAACTGAACCCAATAGACTTAGTCCAAAAAACACGAGAATAAATAGGGGGTAAAAATGAAGAGATCTCACTCTTTTCTTTTCGGTAAAAATCAATAAAAACCAAAGTCTAGAGACTCAAGAAATCGTCGTAATTTCAGTCACTTAAGAGGGCGACCAGGTAAGTTAAAACAATTAATCCTATAATCATCTCGAACCACCAAGTCTTTCTAACATCAGGCTTTTTAAACTCACCGTGCTCTCGAAAGTAGGGGTCATTGATATTATTGATCACAAACTGTAAATCACCGAGCGGAGTGACCCCTGTTTTTTCAAAGAGAACTTCCCTATTTTCACAATAGGCCACAAATGGTACGCCCCTGACGCCAAACTGACCTGCGATCTCCGGGCTCTCCATGGTATCAACTTCATAAACAGGAATTTGTGGATTCTGATCTGCTAGCGCTTGAAAAACTGGCGCCATTGTTTGGCAAGGGCCACAGGTCGGTGAAGAAAACTTAATAACAAAGAGACCTTTTTCCTGAGAGACAACACCTTCAAAATTTTCTGTATTTAATCTTTTCAAAATTAAAGATGCTCCGCCAAGGCTTTAGAGACAACTTTATACTGACTTTCGCGCAAACAAAAATCATGACTAATACCACTACACTTCTTAAAAGGCATGTCTTTTGGGAGTTCGTTGATCGCTTCTTCTGGCACCCAATAATCATCCGGAGCAAAAATGAAGAATACCTTAGAAAAGTCCATGGCCTTAACCTTGGCCTTCATATCGAGCTCTTCAAACTCGTCAAAGTAAGTAGAAACAAGCGAGAAAAAGTTCTTTAAATAGAGAGGTTTCTTAATTTCACGAGGAATGTGTTGAGTGAATGGGGTTTCCCCGAGCCATCGTTTAAAAATAAAGTGAGAGACTTTTTTATTCTTTAGCCCGGTGTGAGTTATACCAATCATTCCAAGACGAGAGATAGGATTTTTAAAGAGCTTAAGGTAGCCCTTATTATTGGCACTAGGCCCTAGGAAAGGACATAGGATAAAAAATTTCTCAACGACAGGGGAAAACTCTTCATAGAGACTTATCGTCACAGCACTACCAAGGGAGTGACCAATGATAATGACTCGCTGCGGGGAGTGAATTGAAAGAAGGTTTCGAATGGTCTTACGATGATCTTCAATAACATCCCTCACGGTGATTTTTTTCTTCTTAACCATGATTTGGTTGCACTGACCTAAGTGAGGGAGAACTTTGTGAAGCGTATCACCTTTGAGGTTAAGGTCCTTCGCCACCTGATCGAGAAAGGGATCATAAACGCCGGGAACACTGGGATTACCAGGAATGAGGAGAACAAGATTTTGCATAGTATTCCTTTAAAATTCCTTAAAATAGACCATAAGACTTAAAATACTCAATACGCTTACAACGATACTGAGGCCTCGATAGTGAATAACTAAGCTGGAGCGTGCATGAATTTCTTTACGCGAAGGAATTCTGCCGAGTTCCTTCTTCAATATTCCCGTCACGTCGCTTTCGATTCTTCGCCTAAAATCCTTTTCACGATAAAAGAAGTATTGAGAGGCAATTAATGCTCCTAAAATTACGTACTGAATTTTAGGCAATTGATAAGTTGAAAATTGAAGAAAGAGCGCCAAAGGTAGAACAAAAACTCCGATTAGAAAAAGGAAGTAGCTTTTTTGATGCTTAATATAGAGGGTGATCGATTTAGTCATAGGCTTAAAGAGAGCAGCACACTTTCTTCTCTTACTTTGTTCGTCTTGCTGGTTTGGCCAAGATCTCCAAGTAGAAAGACTCCTTACCTGCGGCCAAGATCTGACTAATATTCTCATTAATTTTGGTATGATGAACACCAGTTGCCACTTTCTCATCATCTCCAATTCGACAATCAAAATCCCAATAATCAACACCATCAGGCAGCTCTTTTCTGCGTTCACGAGCGATGTACTTATTGACTTCATGTTTGATTGAATCGGCTTGGCGTTCGGGTGTTTTATTTTTTACATTGAATTGATAGGTCTTTTTCATCGTCACCTTTAGCTGGTCTTTCTCGCATTAGTCTTTTTCATTTAAAGCCTTGAGAGAGTAGCATTATCAATTTCAACTAGCAATACACAGCTGCGCGTTACCAATTTTTCATAACTAAATAGGGTACTTATGAACGATATAATCCCAGATAACTTTTGTTTTAAAATACTCAACCTCTAATTTTTCTTCATCCCCCTTTTGATAATCATCCTTTATGAGGGAGGAAGCTCGGTTATAATTTATCTTTAATTCTCTTAGCCTTTGTTTAAAGTACACCGAATCTTCTTTGCCCAATATTTTGAGGATTTTTTCCTCATCGATATTATTAACTTTTATCCCCAGCTCTCTTACTTTAATTTCTATTTCTTTCGAAGCATCTGCACCAGGTATATTTACCTTACGGTGGTAGTCGCACCCATTAATAAATAGGCTTAAAATCCCAATAATTGAAAGAAGAACAATTTTCAATTTTCTTCCTCCAAATCTAGTGGCGTTTCAATCATAAGATCTCTTGGACTGATGTGAAGAGTAAGTTTACCGGCCATATTATCAAGAACACGTGAGAGTTTTTCAGATGCCATCTCAATGGCCTGATAAATTGTATCCGCGTAATGACTAACAGCAATGGGTTGATGATGAGAAATACGCGCCTCTAATAAACAACGCTTATCTTTAATCCCTTTTTTACTGCCATTCTCGTCGGAGAGGTGAACCTCAATCCTTGTAATCGCCATGCTAAACCTCTCAAAATTTTTAGTAAGGCTGGTTTTGATAAAAGTATCGAGTCCTGCACTGCCTTTAATATTGTGATCGGTGTTGACTTGAATATTCATAAATGCCCCTTAAAGTTGTGACTCTTTGTCAGATTATAAGCTTAACAATGATTAAGGAAATGACTTGAGTCATAAAAACTTAAGAAGAGAACTGTGCTAAAATATCTCCTCTTAGAGGAGATAAACTTATGAAACTTATTATGACTGGCGGTGGAGAATCAGATCACTTTAAAGAGATCGATCAATGCTTTATCTCCCTCCTTAATGGAGACCCTTACCTCCTTTTCATCCCCCTAGCGGGAGACCCAGAGAACTTCAACGATGGGCTTCAAAGAATTCAACAGACCTTTTCCACCATTCACTTCGAAAAAATAGAAATGTGCCTAGACCTCTCTATCCTTGATTGGGAATACCTAAAAAAATTTGATGCTCTTTATATAGATGGTGGCAACACCTTCACCTTAATGGAAGAAATTCGTAACACCCACTTTTACGAGCTCCTCCACCGCTTCCTGCATCACGGTGGTGTGGTTAACGGTGATAGTGCCGGAGCCATTATTTTAGGAAGTCACCTCGAAACTGCTCACTTTGGCGAAACCCCAGATGAAAATGAAACGGAAGTCATCTCCTACCAAGGCTTAAACCTGATAGGCCCCTACGCTATCCATTGCCACTACCAAGACTCCGAAAAAGAAGAGGTCCAAGAGTTTGTCTCTGAATTTGGTTTCCCTGTCATCGCCCTTTATGAAAATACGGCGATTGCTTTGATTGATGGCGAGCTACAAGTAATTGGTGAGGCAGTCGCGACAATTTTTTCTCATGAAAGTGTTGAGGTAATTTCTCCTAATGAGAAGAAAAGTTTAGTATCTCCATCTATTTGAGATTTTCACTAGACTCAACATAATTGGAACTTCAATAAGAACCCCAACCACTGTTACCAGAGCTGCCCCCGAATTAAGACCAAAAAGAGCGATAGCTACTGCCACCGCAAGTTCAAAGAAGTTACTCGCCCCAATCATGGCGCCAGGGCTTAAGATACAGTGAGGAAGAGCGATTTTCTTACCAATGCCCCATGCCACGAAAAAGATAAAATAAGTTTGAATGGTAAGGGGAATAGCAATTAAAAGAATATGCAGAGGATTCGCTAATATTTTCTCCCCCTGGAAGGCAAAGAGCAAAACTAATGTCGATAACAAGGCAATAATGGATACGGGTTTTAGCTTCGCCATAAAAACTTCTTTAAACCACTTTTCTCCGTAAGATTTAATGAGAGCCTTGTTGGCAATAAGTCCCGCGGCTAAGGGAATCACCACAAAAATCACTACTGATGAAATGAGAGCGTCAAAGGGAATAGCAACATTTGTGACGCCTAAGAGGAATTTTACAATTGGAATAAAAGCGACAAGTAGAACTAAATCATTTATGGATACCTGAACAAGGGTGTATTCAGGGTCACCCTTTGTTAAATAAGACCAAACGAAGACCATCGCAGTACAGGGAGCTGCCCCCAGAAGAATTGCTCCTGCGATATATTCTCCAGCAAGCTCTGGAGAAAGATAGGCCGTATATATTTTATCGAAGAAAATCCAAGCAAAGAAGGCCATGGTAAAGGGTTTAATCAACCAATTAACGACAAGGGTCAGTGCCAGTCCCTTTGGATTTTTTCCGACCTTTTTAATGGAACTAAAATCAATCTGTACCATCATCGGAAAAATCATAAGCCAAACAAGAACAGCCACTGGAATATTAACCGTTGCAATATTCATGTCGCTAAAAAAACTAATGGAGCTTCCCAACACCTTGCCGAGAATAATCCCACCGACTATGCACAGAGCAACCCAAACACTCAAGTAGCGCTCAAAAAATCCCATTTTCTCAGCTTCATTACTCACTTTCGTTCTCCTGACGCACGTGTCAATAATCTTCATTCCATTCGGCTTGATTATATCTAGCAATACGTTAATCTTAAAAGGAAAACAACCAAGGAATGTTATGAAATACCTTCTGTTATTAATTCTCACTTTTTCATTTTCAATTCAAGCAAAAATTCACGATGCTTTCATGTGTTACACACAGGTGGATACTGTTGTGCTTTTTGGCCTCCTTAAGAATCCTGGCACTATGAGAATTAACTATTTTCGTCTCGAACAAAACCCAACAACCATTGATTTAAAAATTTCTCGCTACGAGCGCTCCGATAACTCTATTGAGGCAATAGGCGTATACAATGGCCAAGAACTTATAAGCCTTAAATCCAAAAACGGCTTCGGTACCGCGGACATAAACTTAAAGCCATTTGCTGGCACAGAAGATGTGAGTTTTAAAGGTGAGGACGTTCTTTGTTACTTTGGAAAGTTTGAAGAGTAAAAAACGTATCCGTTAGTTACAGCTTTGCGAGTTTGGTATTTCATAGGATTCGCCACTTTTGGGTATTTATGGTGAGTTTTATGAAAGAGCACACCAAAGAAGAGTCTATTGATTACCTTATCAGTTAGAGAAATATCAAGATCAATAACTTCCTCTCTCTTATGATCAACATTTGGATGGGTGTAATAGTTAATATAAGCGAAAAGTACTTGAGAGCTAATAATACAAGGGATACTAAAGAGAGAAAATCCCTCCTCACCAAACCACATCAATTGAATGTGAATCAGAAGAAGCTTATTTAAAACTACAGAAGAAATGAGCCCCCTGTATTGGGCTTTTGACTGACAAACCTTCGTTGGAAGATAAGTTTTAAATTCTTTTGTAACATTCTTCCCCATTGAAGCCCAATAGTCGATAAAACCAAGCCCCAATATATTGTGGTGAGGATCTTCTTCTTTATCACTATGAATATGGTGCTGAAGGTGAATATAGAGAAAGTTAATAAAGCCAATCGTCAAAAAGAAACTAGCAATCTCTCCAAGCATCCGGTTTAACAAGGGAGACTTTATGGCCTCATGACTTGTATTATGAAGGGCAATAGACATTAGACCGCCCCAGTAAGTACCGAAGAGGAGTAAGCCTATAAAAAGCGGCAAGGTCGTTTGATGGAGATAAATTACTGACAGCACACACAAGAACAGGGAACCTAGCTGAACTCTAGGGTTTGGTGATATTAAAAAGAAACTTAATACGGAAAATAAAATTACATTTTCTCCATAACCAAATTGCAAGAGAGAAAATATATAGAGGGGAATCAAAACCAAGCTTTTGATAACGACACTTTGAAAGAAGTAAAATGGGTTTTGCCTGAGTTTATTAAATACCATAGTCACTTTCCACCAACATCGTATCCCTAACCATTTCCTTGGAAGTTTCAAACTCATTATTGAAGATTTCACCGAAGCCAGCAGTCGCTTGCGCAAGCGCCGCAGTCATTTGCTGATCATTTAATAATTCATTCCACCCTAAGTTACGGTAGGAGGATTCCCAGTTTTCACGAATTTCTTCTCTGATAGCTTTAACCGCAGCAATCATTTGGTTATCACCAAAAGTGACCAAGGACATAAAGGAGGCCGGACCTGAAGGGAATTCATCAAAGGTGAGCCCCATAGAGAACAAGATCATCTGCGAAAGGGAGTTATTTTTTTGGATTAACTTAATCATATGAAACTTAAGTTTCTCAGGCATAGGAAACTCTTCTTTTGTTAGACTTCTGGTTCTCCAAATCTTTTGAAAATAAGCCCTTGTAAGATTCCTAGCTAACATATCTTCAAGGTTAGAGTTCCCTAGCGCGCCAACAAGAGAGAAATCATAATGAAGTGCGTAGTCATCTGGCATGAGAAGGTTTTTACCAATTGAGTCTTCAATACCAAGAACATGAAGATTAGCAAAGGTCGCGCGATGATACCTTGAATCACCAATTTCAAGCTCTATATTTGCCCTTTTAAAGATTAATTCAACCGTACGGGCACAATTTAAATAATGATTTTGTTCTCTATGTTGATAAATATCAAAGGCATGAACTTCATCTAGAAAACCTATCGCTTCTCGACTCAGGGATAAAGCCTGCTCCTTACTAATCTCCGAGTTCATTCGGAAAACTTCAACATAAGAGTTAAATTCCTTTGATAAAAAGACCTTAAGCGGAACGGCCCTTGTCCCGTACTCGTTAATCTCAATGACCGCTGGAAATGTTTGAGCATTAATATTTAAATTAATAAAGACGGCGGCATGAGCGAAGTTAATCTCTCTCTCTAAAAGGGTAGAGAAGAGACCGTCAGCGTCGGAGTTTTGATTGGTTAAAAGCACATCACCGGTTTTAAAGAAATTGCCTCTATAACTAATCTCACCATTTACTTGTTCGTAGGCACAAAGCGAGAACTCTTTTCGCTTACTCCACTTCAATAGATCCAGATCCTTACTATATAGACTAAAACCAAAACTCTCATAATCCCAGTGACCATCTGAATTTAAAGCAAAGAGTTTCTTCTGAAAATTAAACCGCTCTTCTGTACTTGGGTTTGATAGATCACAAAAGCTCTTCACTAAGGCCTCTTGCTCCATACTTTGCAACTTGTCCTCATGAGGATACTCATTCCTGACACCAGTACTTATTTTAATTCTAAATTCTTTTAATAAAGAATTATACTCCTTAAGCTCTTCAGGGCTGGCGGAGCGATGAAGACCAATGAGGTAATCTCCTCCAAGAAATAGGTTGAAGTTTTTATTACCGTCATTGTGATGGAGAAAATGATTTAACAGGATCTCTTCTGCGTATCTGGTTTTCATAAACCAACGGATAAAAGGTCCATGCTTATGGGTTTCTTCTGGTGCATGAATAAGGGGATGAACATATTTACTCATCCAGACCGGAATATAACCAGTCAGAAGGCAGCCTAAGAAAGCCTCTACACCTAAAAAGTAATAGACCAAGGCAGGTCCAATACAGAACGGCCCCGCAAAGGGAAGAGTTCCAATAAAGCCCTTGAGAGTTAAATTATAACGTTCAATCCAAATGAGATTCTTAAATTCCTCATCAAAGTTTCTTTCTATCCAACTATCGACTCTCTGCTTGTGTTCAACGGAATCAAATTGATTGAAAAAGTGGTTTAGGTAAGTTTTCTTATGATGAATAACAAAGTGCTGATAGTAAGGTTTTAAGCAAGCAGCAAACAGAGAGGTGTTTTTAAAATAAAAGCTTTTTACCTTTTCAAAGGGATGGCCAAAGAACATATGAAAAAAAGATTCGGAGACAGTGGCCGAGAAAACGCCAAGGATCATTCCAATTAACACTAACATTTAATACTCTCCATGGATGAAAGCTCTATTTCACCACCATCAGGTAGCGTTATGGCATTCATTAATTTAATGACCCTTTTTCCAAGAGGTTCTTCTCTATAAGGTATTTCGTATTTCTGACAAATTGCTATCAGCTTTGGTCTTAGTTTCTGGCATTGATAAACCGAGGCACTTGGCCAAATATGGTGTTCAATCTGATAATTCATGCCTCCATAGCAGAAGTCTTGAAAGTCGTTTTGGCTTGGGTAGTTAACTGAGCCAATGATTTGCCTCAGGTAGTAATCCGCTTTATTTGCAGTACCACTAGAAAATGTAACCACATCATCACCGGTATGATTGGTCGCAATCGTACAAAAGCTATAAATATTTGTGAGGACCTCAGCAAAGAGAGAATTTATCAAGATAAACAATGCCGCCTTATTACTAATCATAAGAAAAAGCGATGGAATGAGAACGAATTTAAAAATAAAATAAGGAATAATAGACTTAATCCATACCTCTCTCCCCTCTTTTAAAAAGGGATTCCATAGTCTAGGAGTAATCTTGGTGGTGTTACTTCTATCGTGAAAGTTTCGGTATTCAATAAGAGTATTGGGGGCATAGTAGGAAAACTTCCAACTACCTGCGAGCAAGAGCGAAAATAATTTCTTAAAGAAAAGTGGTATCTTCAATTCTCTTATTAATTGAGTGTTTCTGCTGACAATATCAGGATCCTTTGACGTTCCCAGGTAGTGGTGATGCATGAGATTGTGTTCTACATTCCAGTTCTTGGGCTCAATCCAATCCAACCAATCAGCATATCGGCGCCAACCAACCGCAAAGTTATCGCTCTTGTACCGCTTAGAAATACCACTAATATGATCCATAGAGCCATGGGAAATAGGATGAAAAACCATGGCCCAACGAGTGTAATTCCCTAAGGCCAAAAGGCAGGCAGATATAGGGTTGGGAAGAATCCATCCCGTCGCATAGCCAAGCCCTGTGACGAGGCGACCCCATAATTTCATCTTCTTAAGGTGCTTAAAGTCGGCTTTTTGATCTTCTTTTCTGGATTGCTCTAATTCTTTGATTTCCCTAACAAAGCTATCCCAGTAATCGGAGGTAATATGAGTCCGGCCATCTTTGTTTCGATAGGTTTGGTCTAAAAATCGCTCAATTTCAGGCTTCGTAGGGCTATTCATTTCTCTCAATCTCAAGATGGTTATGGCCCTAAGTTTACGGTAATCAAACTCTCTAAGTGGTTTTGCTGTAATCTTTTCAAAAGCTGTCTTAAGATTAAGCGGCCCCATAATTATTACAAAATTCGGAGTAATTTTTCCTGATGGCCCTTATTATTAAAGTCTAAATATTAGGAAATAGAATGGATGACACGACAAAAGTAGCGAAGGCACAGGATATAGGGGACTTAAAGTCCTTGTTGAAGCCTTTTCATGCTATCGATAGAAAAATCATCTGGGCGGACTTCCTCTTAAATTTACTACTTTCTTGGCCATTATTTATC
>Ga0136600_1000816_pt1 | contig 15760 bp, 10 predicted proteins | sample AntRauMFilla2698_FD_104634 | JGI IMG/M metagenome (GOLD analysis project Ga0136600, IMG submission 104634) | Saline lake microbial communities from Rauer Islands, Antarctica - Metagenome Filla 2 #698 | ecosystem: Environmental > Aquatic > Non-marine Saline and Alkaline > Saline | place...
AGTCTATGCAGTCCTCAAGCCATTCGCGCGGGACGGTCTTCCAGTCCGCTTCGGGCGCGATGAAATACTCGATCTCCATCTGCTCGAACTCACGCGAGCGGAAGATGAAGTTGCGCGGCGTGATCTCGTTGCGGAAGGCTTTGCCGATCTGAGCGATGCCGAAGGGAATTTTCACACGACCGGTATCAACCACGTTCTTATAGTTAGCAAAGATACCCTGTGCGGTTTCGGGGCGCAGGTAGGCGACGGCGGAATCGTCCGCCAGCGGGCCGACCTTGGTCTCGAACATGAGCTTGAATTCGCGTGGCGCGGTGAGCGTGCCGACTGCAGTGGCGTCCGGGCCGAGGGTCTTTTCGCGGGTCGCGTCATCCGACTCGGTGAATTCGATGGCCTCATTGACCAGTTTGTCCTCATCCAGCTTGGCCTGCTTTTTGTCGAGCGAGTCGCGAACCTTCTTGGCCAGCTTCACAATGCTGGATTGATCGGTGCCCTCAACGAAGGCGACATAGCCGCAGTCCTCACCGTCGAGCGTGACCGGAGCATAGAACAGCTGATCCGCGCGGTAGCGTTTCTTGCTCTCTTTACAGTCGACCATAGGGTCGGAAAAGCCGTCCACGTGGCCGGAGGCCTTCCAGATGTCGGGGTGCATGATGATGCTGGAGTCGAGACCGACGACATCATCGCGGCGCTGCACGAAGTCGCGCCACCAGGCTTGCTTGATGTTGTTGCGCAGCTCCACGCCGAGCGGGCCATAGTCGTAGAACCCGTTATAGCCGCCGTAGATTTCGGAGGAGGGAAAGATGAAGCCGCGGCGCTTGCAGAGGCCGACGATTTCTTCCATGAGCGATTCGTTCGATGCGGTGGGAGCTGTCATAATGGTGGGAAGGTTGAAGGTGGGAAGGTTGGAAGGTGTGATGTTTCGTGCTTTAGGGGTCAAGGCTAGGTTGTCGGGTTCGCGGAGTCAGGACATTTCTGTCCTGAACGAATCCCGGCATTGCCAAGGCCGAGCCTTTCCCCATCCTCTCGTCGCATATGCCCGCTGATGCGAAAGAACCTAAAAGCTACGCCGACCTGAAATGGCACGAGCGTCTGCTTCTGACTCTATTGTCACTGTTGCTCAGGCTCTGGACGCGCACGCTGCGCTACCACTTTGCGCCCAATGCACGGGCCTTTGTCGAGAATCAGCCTGCTCCCAGTGTTATCGTGCTTTGGCACAACCGCCTGTTTGCCGGCCCGACTTTCTTTAGGCGCTTTTTTAAAAATCGTCGTATGGCGACGCTGATCAGCGCGAGCAGCGATGGCGCTTGGCCGGCGGCCTTCGTCCGGAAGATGGGTATGCTCCCGATACGTGGTTCGCACCACAGGCGCGGCTCGCAGGCGGTGCGCGAGATGCTTTTCGCGCACACCCAGGGCTACGATATTGCCGTGACCCCGGATGGGTCCCGCGGCCCCCTCTACGAGCCGAAGCCCGGAGCCATCGCGGTCGCCTTGAAAACAGGTGCGCCCATCATCCTATTTTCCCTCAATTTCAGCCGGGCTTGGCGCCTCAAGAGCTGGGATCGGTTCTACGTTCCAGTGCCGTTCAGTCGGGTCGAGGCGCAGGTTGAATGTATCGAGCGCCCGGCGGAACTCAGTGACGACCCCAAGGAGCTCGCTGCGCTGGTCAAGGCACGGATGGATGCGATCACGGTGGATCTGTGACTGAGCCCGACCGCACTTGAGGACAGAAATGTCCTCACTCCGTTCTTAAAGGAGAGTGGACACTCTTGTCCACTTCAGGGTTACTTCAGTAGCAGCGACTTCAGTCGCTGTAGCGCCAGGATAAGGCGGCTGAAGCCGCTACTACGCTACGCCGCTTCTCATGTCGGTATGATTGCGTTTTCAATACCAGATTTCGGGCGCGCCGGGGCCGGCGCGCAAAGCGGTCAATGCGTCCGGAGATTCTGCGGCCAAGCACAAAGCCAGCGCGTCAATAGCATCATCGCGTGCGAGAACCTTACGGCGGTAGTGCTGAATGGCTTCCGTGTAGCTTGCCGTGACTCCCTCGCGTTGTTGGTTCAGGCGATTGAGCCGTGTGGCTTCCCCGTCTGGACATTTCTTCGATGCGGCAATGGGCCGGCCGTCATTATAGCGCGCGAAGACCACTTCCGGGTGGGATTCACGCACGCGTGGATCGCTAAGTTCGTCCAACTCGCGGATTTTCGGGAAGAGATACCAGCATTGCTTGGAGATGGCCTTGCCTGTGGCGGCACGGGCCAGTTTGCAGGCTTCAGGATAGTCGCCGGCAGCGATTGCCTCGCGGGGCGGTGCAGGAAAGACCCTGGAGCCGTGGGGGCTGAGTATTTTCCGGGCCAGCCGGTCGCACTCGCGGTCGGGTCGCGTGGCGTCGGGCAGTCCGATGATCATATCAACGAGCACTGTGCTCGTTTTCGGTAGCTGCTCCAGGATGTCGGCAATCCTGGCCTCCAGAAGCCAATCCATGGAGCCGTCCGGTCGGCGGATGGCTGCGATCCAGCCGCCGCGGCAGCCGTCGATCCCGACGGCGGTATGTTGTGTTGCAGGCATGGTTAAGTCGAAGAGATGAGGGCAGACGGAGTTCCTGCGGAGATGGCCTAGCAATAATGTTAGGCAAAATAATTTCGCTCAAACATCACTCTACCACAATTTCTATACGATTCCACTGTCACGTCATGAACCGAGCGACAGGGTTCTAAAGCGAATGGCACTTAGTTAAGAGCACTTATCGTAGTGGTGTGCTTGAGCCACCACACCGACGCTTGCCTGATCTTGTGAGCGTTGCGATGGCTGCACTTCGACCAGCTCAGGCCAGGAAAGCACACCGCTACGGCTGTAGATTGCACTCAATCGCTCTTAACTAAGTGCCACTCGTTCTAAAGCCGTCAATTATTCTGCTCAATCCCACGCTCCGGCGTGTCGTCTTCCAGCTCCAGGTCCGGAATGTGGGTAAAGGCGATGCGCATGGGGGCGGCATCGTAGTCCTTTTGGGCCTCCATGGAATTGGCATAGTAGAGCGTGCGGCCGCCGTGGGCCCGGTTGACCTGGTCCATGGTATGCTGGAGCTGCATACGGCGCAGGTCGTTGTCCTCCGGGAAGAGCGAGGCGGTATGGTTCTTGTGGTGAATGAGCTTGGTGAAGGTCACGCCAACCTTGGTAGGCTTTGGGGCACCTTTCGGCCGATCGGCCCAGAGCCCGTCCAGGAGATGCCCAAGCGCAACACTGTCCTGGGTGGGGAAGCAGTGCGTCTCGGCAGCCCATCGCAGATCGAAGCCGAACTTTACCTGCACGAGCATGCAGCCGGTGAAATAGCCGTCGGCCCGCAGGCGCCGGCAGGCCTTTTGCAGCATGCGTTGCAGGGTGGCGTATGCCCCGTGAAAAGTGCGCAGCCTGGGCGGAAGCACATGGGAGTGGCCGATGGTGCTCTTCTTGGTCTCCACGGGGGGCAGCTCGATCCCGCGTAGGGCATACCACATGCGGTCGCCCTCCAGTGAGCCCCAAATACGGTGCAATTTTCGCCGGCTTGCGCCATAGAGATCCTCCATGTTCAGGATGCGGGCGGTGCGCAGGCGCTCCAACATCCTCCGCCCAATTCCAGTGATTTCGCTCAGCTCCATCGAATAGAGAGCCAGCGGCAGGTCCTTAAAGTCCACGCAGACCAGCCCGTTGGGCTTGTTCAACTTGCTGGCCAGCTTGGCAATGAAGCGATTAGGGGCGATACCGATCGATACGGTTAGATCGGCGCCCACTTTGTCTCTGATGAGTGACTTAATTTCACAGGCTTTATCCTGTGCGACCTCCGGCTCCTGCCAGTGGGGCGGCAGGCGGCCATACATTTCGTCGATGGAGAGCACTTCTTCCACATAAATGACCTCATGGATCAGCTCCTTGAGCCGGCGGTGGATCTTGACGTAGCGGGTGTGGCTCGCTTCGATAAATGTGATCCCCGGGCAGAGGTATCGCGCCTCCCGGACAGCGGTGCCGGTCTTCACGCCGTAGGCCTTTGCCTCGTAGCTCGCTGCAATGCAGCAGGTGGTGTCCACACCCAGCATTGGAACGATGCCCACCGGTTTCCCCCGCAGCTCCGGGCGGAACTGCTGCTCGACGGAGGCGAAGAAGCTGTCGAAATCAAGAAAGATGTAGCGGAGAGACATAATTATGGAATGAGTAAAATTAGACGCAATAAGTATAAATATGTTCACTATTTGAAAGAAGAAAATGCTAGCGCTTGCTAAAGTTTTTTTTGGGCTTAGGCCTCATCACCTTCGATTGTCCGATGTCACTAAGCCTTCAGCACCGCCGATACATGATGGGGGTCGTCATGTTACTGATGTTCATGCCGCCGGGCATGTGGGTGTCCTCTCTGCCGAACATTCTGGAGACTTACGATGCGGGCTGGGTTCTACCCTTCGCAACAGCGCTACCTGCGGCGGGGGCTATTTTTTCGGCGCTGGCCTTTGGCGCGTTATCCGACCAGCGCGTGAATGCGGAGAAGTTATTGGGGGTGCTGGGCTTGAGCGGGGCGGTTTTTTTGTGGCTCGCCTTCACCTCGCTGGAGCGGGGTTGGCATCCCGGTTGGTATCTTTTCTTTCAGAGTGGCAATGCGTTGATCTCGGGGCCGATGTTTGCGCTCATCACCAAGATCAAGCTGGTGAATCTGCCGAATGCGGCGAAGAGCTTCCCGATCTACTCCATGTGTGGGACGATCGGCTGGATGACAGGCGGCTGGATCGTAAGTGCTTTGAGCTTTGATCTTTCGGCTGACGCGGGCCAACTGGGGGCTTACGTGCGCTTTGTCATGGGTGGGCTCTGTTTCCTGTTACCGACTACGCCGCCCACAGATAAGGCTTCAAGGGGGTGGCGCGCCCGGCTTGGGCTGACTGCCTTCAGTCTGCTCAAGGATCGCGAACTGCGCATTTTTTACCTGGCCTCCTGTGTCTTCGCTATTCCGGCCGCTTCGTTCTACATGATCACGCCGCTTATGCTGACGCATTTTGATAGTTTGCACCCGACGGCCCAGATGACTTTTGGGCAGGTGGTCGAGGTCGGAGCCATGCTTTTCCTGAGCGTGACGGCGGGGCGGCTGCGTATCCGTTGGTTCGTGATTGTGGGTATGTCGTGTGGTGTGCTGCGCTATCTCCTCTTTGCGCTGGCCGGAGAAGTCGGCGTTATTGCGATCATTTGGTTGGGCATCGCACTCCACGGTATAATCTATACCTTCTCAATGGTTGCCGGGCGTATGTTTTTGGACAAGCGCGTGCCGGACACCATGCGCGGCCAAGCGCAGGCGCTCTTCCAGTTTCTCGTCGGCAGTGTGGCCGGGATCACCGGTGCTTTTTTCTGCAGCTGGTTGTATCGCGCAGAGGTCACTGAGGCGCTCGACAGCTGGGTAAGCTACTGGCTGGTCCTAGCCATGATCACCATGCTGCCGTTAGTTTATTTTATCGTTGGTGTGGCGGGAAAGAGTTCGCCCACGAGGGTCGAAGAGCTGCGCTGAGCAGTAAAATTGCTTTCCGTTAAATTCGGTAATGTTAGTATTTCAGTAGGGACTCCGCTAGCGGATGTAGCGAAACCGGGGTGCGGTGGTATTAACACCATCGTGTGACCTAATCTGGCAAAATAGCCAAACCATATATTGGAGCCATAAGAGCTACCCATGTGTTGTCAATAAACCGCCCGCTGCGCTTGAGTGCGCGGAGGTCACAGAGTCTAAATCTCAAATGTTCTCTCCGCCCTTAGCGACGGAGGTCTGCCGTAGATGGCGTAGCAACTCTGCGGTTAATTATATTACCAGATTAAGTGAAATATTGGTATTATCCTAAAAAGATGAGTTAAACCACGGATGAACACAGATGGACACGGATTTTACTCCTGCAAAACATTGACAATTAGAGTGTTGACGTCGAAGCGGTTCCGCAGGGTCTGATTGTTTTTCGTTCGCCATTTTGGCGAGTCACTTTTATCCGTCCCGCTCAGCGCATGTGCGTCAACCTAAGGATCGGAAGGCAATATTGACTCGGGAATAGTCATCTTAGATTGCTGACTTACAAAACTCCCCTCCTGCCCCCGCTTAGGCGGGGGCAGGAGGGGAGCTTGCTGCCTAGCTGACAGGAACGAGAACTTTTACAAATACGCCATCTATCAGGTACTTAAGTCCTTAGGTTGACGCACATGCGCTGAGCGGGATCAGTGTTCATCCGTGGTTAGAAAATTTACACACTTTCAACTGCCGAATCTAGGATTATATAATCTGATTTTGGTTTTACGAAACCTTACATTTGGGATGGGAATATTTACTGCGCTGCTGGTGCATTCTAATTCGCGACATCCGCTAGCGGAGTCCCTATTGAGTGGCAAAATACTGACGAGAGAGCCCCACTTTTCCTTGTTGCTGCACGTTGAGCGGTCACCGATTATAGGTGCATGAGATTTCTTATCGTGCTCTTGAGCTTGGCCTATTGCTTCGGCCTTCCGAATGTTGTGACCGCCGATGAGCATGCTGCAGCGAAAGCCTTGGCGAGTGCAGGGCAGGATTTCTTGTCGGTGCTTGATGTGGAGCAAAAGAAATCTGCGGTACTTTCTTTTTCGACTTCAGCCCGGGCGGACTGGCATTTCTTTCCCAGGCGGCACCGCAAGGGGCTCTCGCTCGTGGAAATGACCGGAGCGCAGCAAGCGGCGTATTGGTCGTTTCTGGAAACGCTATTGAGTGAGAGCGGCACAACCAAGGCGAAGGGGGTGATTGCGGCGGAAGCCACTCTTTGGGAACAGTCGAACCGTGGCGATCTTCGTGATCCGAAGAAATACTTCGCGGTTTTCTTCGGCGAGCCATCCGTCGATGGCAACTGGGGTGCCAGCTTTGAGGGGCACCATCTTTCCATCAATCTCACGGTTGTTGGTGGGGTGGAGGTCTATGTCACGCCCTCCTTCTTTGGAGCCAATCCGGATGAGAGTCCTGAGGGGGTGCGCCCGCTGGCCGGTGAATTGGACCGGGCGTTGGTCTTGCTGAAAAGCCTGGATGCCGGGCAGCGGCAAAAAGCGATTGGCTCGGGGATGCTCAGAGAGATTGTGACTGGTGCCAAGCAGCGCGTCAGCCCGCTGGATTTTGACGGGCTTCCCGCCTCAAGCATGACAGAGGCGCAGCAGGATGCACTGAAGAATTTGATTGAGGAATACTTGGGCCGCTATCGGGAGCCTTTTGCGAAGGATGATCTGCAAAAGATCCATGAGGCTGGTTTCGATAAGATTCACTTTCTCTGGGTTGGCGGTGACGCACGTGGTGAAGCGATTTACTATCGGGTGCAGGGGCCGACCTTCATTCTCGAATATGCCAATACTCAGAACGGAGCCAACCACTCGCACACGGTTTGGCGCGATTTCGAAAATGACTTCGGCTACGATGCGTTAAAGCATCACCTTGAGGCTGAGCATCCTTAATTCTCGCGGATCAGGAGATCTGCGTTCCCGGGAGTTGACCTGGAGGTATTACCAGGATGTAGCCGGACGCCTTCCTCCTTCGCTCAAGGCTACGGCGGACAGGCCGCGTTCGGACGGATGGGCAGCGGGTTTCGACCCGGACTTGAAAAGATCAGGCACCACTTTCGTCATCGCGCAGCACGGCTCGGACTTCGCCGATTTTAGTCTGCACGCTTTTCCGGATGCTTTGCAGTTCCTGTCGCAGCGGCGAGATCCATGCGGGGTCGGTCAGCTTTTCCGCTTCAGCTGCGTCGAGTCCAGCCAAGGCATCTGCGAGGTAGGTGCGGGCCTTCTTGAGGCGGACGAGGCAGTCGCCGGCGAAGATCGCTTCCGGCGGCCATTCTTGGTCCCGTCCGTTGAGTGCGCCGGCCAGTTTGGCTCCGGCAAACCAGATGCCGTGAATCAGTTCTTTGAGCGGATGTTCCTCATGGGCGGCCTCGGGTAGCCAGCCGTTTTGATCAATCTCTTCATGCACCCGGTTCCCAAGTTTCCGACAGTGCTCGGCCAGCGGGTCCGGTTCCAATTCGGGGGCTTCACCTTCTTTGGCCAGGGCTTCCTCGACCTCCGCATTAATGGCTTCGATCCATTCGTCACGCTCGGCTTCCTCTTCCGGGCTGAGTGGTTCCGGTTCCGGTTCACCGCGCTCGCGGCGCAGGCGTTCACGCTCTTCCTCCATGATGCGATCGTAGGCGTCGGCATCGACAAACTCCTCCTTTTCGAGGCGGGCCTGAATGCGGTCGTTGAGCAAATCCATCCGGGCGGTCTCGGCATCGGCCTCCGCTTCAGCCTGGCTTTGTGGGGCATCGTCGTCGTCCTCAAATTCCCCGTCTACTTCGTCGGTTGCCGCTTCCATCATCGTATTCATGAAGTTGATCATGGAGCGGCCATTGGCTTCGAGCTGCGCCTCTTCTTCCGCCTCGCTCATCTGCCAGGTGGCTTCCGGCTCAACGGTCAGCTCGTAGTCGGTGGCTTCGATCACGACGCGGCCATTGCGCGCGCTGTGCCACTCCAGGTAGAGGCAATTCCCCCAGTGGTAGGGCATTGGGATCTTGTTCTTATAGTAATGCTCGAACTCTTCATCCTCAATTTCGAGGATTTTGACCCGGCGGGCCGCGGTGATATCGCCGACCACGCCGGTTTGCTCGACGGCGAAGCCCTTATAGTGCTCCGGCAGGGGCTTGGGGTTTGGGTTGATGAAGCGTAAGTATTGCCCGGCAAGGTCGCGGTAGGGGTTACCGGTCAGCTCCAGTTCCACCGGGTGCTCCATCCCGCAGAGCCAGATTTTGCCCGTCACCCGGTCGCGGGTGCGGTTGTCAATTTCGCCACGTTCAACGGAATCCTGTATGCGCCATGCCATCAATCCTTGCTATTAGAACGATGCAGGAATGCACTAAAATTCGACTTTGACGGGATAGGCCTGCCAATTGGTGTCGCTCGTTATAGCAGTCGCCCCGAGTTCGATGGCTTGGGCAATGAGCAATCGGTCGAAGGGGTCGCGGTGGTGCATCGGCAGCTTTTCTGTGCGGCAGATTTCGTGTAGCTCAATCGGGAGTTGCCGGAAGCCGTGGTCTGTGATGAGGCTGCGGGCAAAATCCACGGTCGCCCCTTCCAACTTGAGTTTGCCAATGCTACGCTTAATGGAAATCTCCCAGATCGAAACCGGACTGAAGAAGATTTCGTGTGCATTATTAAAGTTGTTGAGCTGATCATCACAATACGAAGGCAGACGGGGGTCGTCTTCCCGCCACCATAGCAGCACATGTGTATCCAGAAGGTAGCGCATCTAAATTTATTCCATGTATTCGCGCATCTCTTCAATTGGGTCGCAAAAATCGTCTGCCATCCAGAGTTTACCCTTCATGTCACCGCGTTTGGTCGCTTTGCCCCCCTGCTTATTATTCTGGGTGCCTGTCTTCTGGATCGGTCGCAGCTCCGCCACCGGTGTGCCCCGCTGGGTGATAATAAAGCTTTTCCCTGCTCGGGCCTGCCGAAGCAGCTTCGACAGCTCGGTCTTGGCCGCAAAAGCACCAATTTTCGTCGGTAGCTGTTTTTCGGGTGTAGTCATATCTGACATACAACTAGTATACTAAACTAGTTTGTTAAAGCAAAGCCTTATTTTTAAGGAAAAAGGCGGCAATGCTGGCGGCAGTGAATTTATCTATTGATCAAACGTTCATTAGATGCTCTATCGTTGGGCATGACTGCCATCAATCTACTTCCATCACTCAAGTCCGTTTTTGGTTATGATGCCTTTCGGCCACTGCAGTCGGAGATTATTGAGTCGTCGCTGCGCGGTCAGGACGTGCTGGCGATTCTGCCGACCGGTGGCGGAAAGAGTCTTTGTTATCAATTGCCTGCGCTCCAGCGGGAGGGGCTGACGGTGGTGGTCTCGCCCCTGATCGCGCTCATGAAGGATCAGGTGGATCAGCTGCAAGCGGCCGGCGTGGCGGCGACGTTTTTAAATTCATCTCTGGGCGCCGGGGAGTCGCGCTCGCGCCTGGAGGGCCTGGAGCGTGGCGAATACAAGCTACTCTATTTGGCGCCCGAGCGGCTCTTTCTTCCGGATTTTTTAGAGAAACTAAAGTCTTGGAAGGTGGTTGCGCTGGCGATTGACGAGGCGCATTGCATCAGTGAGTGGGGGCATGACTTCCGGCCGGAGTATCGGCAGTTGGCGAGCCTGCGGACGCATTTTCCGGAGGCAGCGGTCATGGCCCTGACGGCCACCGCGACCGAGCGGGTGCAGTCGGACATCGTCGAGCAACTCCAGTTTAAAGATCCGGGCAAATACGTGGCCAGCTTCAACCGCCCGAATTTGACCTATCGGGTGATGCAGAAGCAGCGGCCCCGCATACAGGTGCTCGACTACGTAGCGGCGAACCGCGATGTATCGGGCATCGTCTACTGCCAGTCGCGCCGCGCGGTGGAGGAGTTTGCGTTGGCGCTCAAGGAGGCCGGGCACAAGGCGCTGCCTTATCATGCCGGGCTGCCCCAGTCGGAGCGCATCGAGAACCAGGAGGCCTTCATCCGGGACGATGCCCAAATCGTCTGTGCCACCATTGCTTTCGGTATGGGTATCAACAAGCCCAACGTTCGTTACGTCCTGCACGCTGATCTTCCTAAGAATATCGAGAGCTATTACCAGGAAACCGGCCGAGCCGGTCGCGACGGGTTGCCCGCCGAGTGCGTGCTGCTGTTTTCGGCAGGCGATATCGCCAAATACACCTACTTCATCGAGCAGATGGAGGACGAGCAAGCGGCCCGAATTGCGCGGCAGCAGCTGCGGCAAATGGCGGACTTCGCGGAATACGCCGATTGCCGGCGTGGGGCGCTCCTCCGCTACTTCGGTGAAACCTGCACAGAAAAAAACTGCGGAAGTTGTGACAATTGTCAGGATGACCGTGAAGAGGTCGATGTGACCACCGACTGCCAGAAAATACTCAGCTGCATTTTTCGAATTAATCACGCCGGCTATCCGATGGGGCTGAATCACACGGTCGATGTGCTGCGTGGCTCTGAGAATATGAAGGTGCTGGCCAAGGGGCATGAGCGCCTCTCCACCCACGGGATTGGGGCCGATCAGCCGGCAGACTACTGGCAAGGGCTGGGCAAGCAACTCATCCAGCAGGGCTTTTTGAAACTCTCCGACGATGGATACAACACGGTCGAGTTCACCTCCGAGGCCGGGCAGGCCCTGAAGGAACGCCGGGAATTCCATATGAAGCCGATCCGGACTAAAACTGTTACGGCCGCATCGCGCTCCAGGACCAAGGCCGGGGCAATCGAATGTGATGAAGGGCTGTTCGAGGTCCTGCGCAGAGTGCGAAAGGACTTGGCCGATGTGAAAGGCGTGCCGCCTTATGTTATTTTTGGCGATGTTGCATTGCGGCAGATGGCCCGGCGCTATCCTCGCGACGACGATGCCTTTTTGGCCATTCCCGGTGTCGGTGACCGCAAGCTGAAAGAATATGGGGGGCAGTTTATCGAGGTGATCGAAGAATGGCTGACCGACAATGATCCGCGGGATTTTGAGCCGAACGGATTTCTCGACCCTGCGCCCAGAATACAGAAGCCGAAAGAGGCGGGTGGGCTGAGCACGACGGCCAGAACCACGTTAGAGTTTTTTGAAGCGGGTAAGGCTGTTGAAGCCATCGCGACGGAGCGTAATCTGAACACCAGCACGATTGAGAGCCATTTGGCCAGTTGTATCGAAGCAGGTAAGCTGGAGGGCTTTAGAGGTATGGTCGAAGAGGAGGAGTTTGCCCGGATTCGCGAGGCAGCGGACGAGCATGGCTTGGAAGCACTCAAGCCAATCTACGAAGCTCTGGATCAAAAGGTCAGCTACGGCAAGATTCGCATGGGCGTCGCTATGCTAACGCGTGAGGGCAAGTTGTCCTAGTATTCCTTCAAAAATTTAGATCGTAGCGATGGCACGCGACCTGTCCTCCATAGCCTGCGCGAAGGGGGAGTGCCGTCTATTCGGAAGGTCCTTGGCCTATCGAAAGACCTTGCTAGCGCTAGTTCTCTACATTATCGGAAAAATTATTTGATCCTCCTCTAGGCCTCGCTGGGGTATTTGATAAGGGCTCCGGTGGATCGGTAGAAGGTGGATTCTTGCAGATCGGGAGATCTGCGTTCCCGGGTTCGCAGATCTCCCGATCTGCGAGTTTGAGCCTTTGAAGCAGCGAATGGAAATCCACTTGGCGGCTTGTGCTTTCAACGGTTTGTTTTATCTCTAAGCCAACATGACTAAGATCTTCAGCACACGCATTGTGAAACTTATCGCACCAGCTAGCCTGGCCGCGGCCCTTTTTCTGGGCGGCTGTTCGGATTCCGGGGAGTCCTCATCGGGGGGTGGAAAGCCCGGCGCGGGTGGCCCGCCGCCGAAAGCCGATGTGGCCTACATCGAGCTGCAGCCGAGCGCTATTCAACGGAGCAACCAACTGCCGGGCCGAGTCGTGGCGTTCAAGGAGGCGGAGATCCGCCCTCAAGTCAGCGGGATTGTGTTGGATCGCCTCTTTGACGAAGGCTCCTACGTTAAGGAAGGGCAACAGCTCTATCAAATTGATCCGGCGCTTTACGAAGCCGATCTGCAATTGGCGGAAGCAAATTTGCAAAATGCGGAAGCGCGTCTACGAAATGCGACCCTTCGCTATGATCGTTTCGAGCAGCTTGTTAAAAACAAAGTAGTCAGCCAGCAACAGTTCGATGACGCCGAGGCCGAGCTCAACCAGAGCCGTGCAGCGATCAGCCTCGCGGAAGCGGAGGTCAGGCGAGCGCAGATCAATCTGGACTACACCCAGGTGCGCTCACCGATCAGCGGCTACATCGGGCCCTCCGCAGTCACGCGCGGTGCGCTACTGACCGCGCGCCAATTGCTGCCCCTCGCCACGGTCCGGCAGTTAGATCCGGTCTATGTGGACTTATCGCAAACCGCGGCCGAGGCGCGTCGTCTCCAGGAGAAACTAGTCCTTTCGCGGGCGGCGGGCGAGTCGGACAAATCGTATGAGGTGAGCCTGTATCTCGGAAACGCAAACCAGCCCTATTCTGAAACCGGAACGCTCGATGCGACGGACCTGTCGGTCGATGCCAGAACCGGCGCCATCCGGCTCCGCTCGATTGTGCCGAATCCAGATCGTATTTTACTGCCCGGCCTCTTTGTGCGCGCTTCAATTAAAGAGTCGGGTGAAACTTTCGCGCTCCTGGTCCCGCAGAAGTGCGTTATGATCGGGCAGGGCGGGAGTAAGTCAGTCTGGCTCGTTTCGCCGGAAGGCAGTGCCACCAGGCAGAGCATCGAAGTCGAGGGAACCTATCAGGGGAATTGGGTGGTGCGCGAGGGCTTGCAGCCCGGCGACAAGGTCATCGTCGAAGGACGAATGAATCTGAGGGAAGGCGCAGCCCTGCAAGCTGAGCCCCTAAGTGACGGAAGCGACGGGAGCGATAAGGCATCGGCCGCCTCGCTGGACACCAACACATCGGAGGACTAAGCCATGTTTTCTCGTTTCTTTATTGCCCGGCCCATTTTCACATGGGTCATCGCTATCTTCATCATGGGGTTTGGAAGCTTCGCTGTCTTTCAGCTCCCCGTCGAACAATACCCGAAAATTGCCCCGCCAAAAGTTTCGATTACGGCGACCTATCCGGGTGCATCGGCTGCCACGCTGGAGAATACCGTCACCCAAATTCTTGAGCAGAATCTGACCGGGATCGATAATGTGCGCTACATCGAGTCGGAGAGTTCCTCGGCCGGGCGCGCGACCATCACCCTGACCTTCGAGCCCGGCACGGATATCGACATTGCGCAGGTGCAGACGCAGAACAAAGTCGCGCAGTCGCTTTCGGCGCTGCCGCCAATCGTGCAGCAATTGGGGGTGCCGATCGAAAAAGCGGGCAATAGCTACGCCCTGATCGTTGCGTTCTATTCCGAAGATGGCTCGATGAGCCGAAATGATATTTCCGACTTCCTCTCCTCTAATCTAGAAGAGCCGCTCAGCCGGGTGGACGGAGTGGGGCGCATCAACACCTTCGGCCCTGAGAAGGCCATGCGGATCTGGCTGAATCCGCAGAGCATGAACAGTTATAATATCACCACAACGGATGTGCTCAATGCGATTAGCGAGCAGAACATCCAGTTGGCGACCGGGGCAATCGGCGGCACTCCGAGCGTCGAGGGGCAACAGATCAGCGCGACCATCACTGCCCAGTCACTGCTCAGCACGACTGAGGAGTTTGGCGATATTCTGCTCACCGTGACCGCCGACGGCTCGCAGGTGCGCCTGGCCGACGTGGCCCGGATCGAGGTCGGTGCCGACAATTATAGCGTGATCGGCCGCTGGAACCGGCAGCCGGCCTCCGGTATTGCCATTGAACTCTCGCCCGATGCCAACGCCCTGGAAACAATCCAAGCCGTCAAGGATCGGGTGAAGGATTTTGATCCGATCATTCCGGATAGCCTGGTCACCGTCTTTCCAATCGACATCTCACCCTTTATTCAGGCCTCGATCAAAAATGTGGCGATCACCATTCTTCTTGCCATGGTTTTGGTGGTGCTGGTCATCTACGTCTTTCTGCAGACGGTGCGCGCCACTCTGATCCCGGCCGTGGCCATACCGATCGTCTTGCTCGGAACCTTTGGCTTCCTGTTGGCCTTTGGCTATTCGATCAACGTGCTCACCCTCTTTGCGCTTGTTCTCGCTATTGGTATGTTGGTGGACGACGCCATCGTCGTGACAGAAAACGTCGAGAGAAAGCTTGAGGCAGACGACGAATTATCGCCCAAGGAGGCGGCGAAGGAAGCCATGAAAGAAATCACCGGAGCGCTGGTTGGCACCACCGTAGTGATTTGGGCGGTCTTTCTACCGATGACATTTTTCGAAGGCTCCGTCGGGGTGATTTACCGACAGTTTTCAGTGACTATTTCAGTGGCGATGGCGCTGTCCCTTTTCGTGGCGCTCACGCTGTCGCCTGCACTCTGCGGGGTCGTGCTGAAGTCCGGGCGGCACCGCAGTGATCATGGCTTCTTTGGCTGGTTCAACCGCGGCTTTCGTGCCTTACGAGGTGCTCATAAAAGAGCGATGGATGTATTGCTCGAAAATCGCCTCGTCCTACCGGTGATCTTTATCGGACTGATCGCAGCGGCTGTCTTTATTTTCCTCCGTATTCCGACGGGATTTTTGCCGGATGAGGATCAGGGGCGGATGTTTACGCTCCTGAGCACGCCTCCGGGAACCTCGCTGCAGGAGACGATGAAAAAAGTCGAGGCGATGGAGGATTTCTATCTCGATCAGGCGGATGATGCCGTGGACGGGATCTTCGCAGCCGGCGGTTTCAGTTTTGCCGGTCGTGCGCAGAATGTAGGCATCGCCTTCATCAAGATGAAGGACTGGTCGGAGCGCGGCGAAGGAAGCAGCGTCTTTGATGTGAAAGGTCGGGCCTTCGGAAGTTTTTCCAAGGTTCGGGATGCCCGGATGTTCCCTATTGTGCCGCCGCCCGTGAGTGCCTTGGGCAATGCCTCGGGCTTCGAATTCCAGCTGGTCGACCGAGCTGGTCTTGGGAATGAAGTGCTGGCTCAGGCGACGCAGACTTTCCTGACCAAGGCGAACCAGAGCCCGTTACTCACACAAGTGCGCTTCAACGGGCTCGATGACACGCCGCAATATAATCTCGAAGTGGATAGCCTGAAGGCTCGGAGCCTAGGTGTGCCAATTGCCTCTATCAACCGAACGCTGAATACGGCACTGGGCGGCACGTATGTGAACGACTTTCTCAATCAGGG
>Ga0136600_1000817_pt1 | contig 15754 bp, 14 predicted proteins | sample AntRauMFilla2698_FD_104634 | JGI IMG/M metagenome (GOLD analysis project Ga0136600, IMG submission 104634) | Saline lake microbial communities from Rauer Islands, Antarctica - Metagenome Filla 2 #698 | ecosystem: Environmental > Aquatic > Non-marine Saline and Alkaline > Saline | place...
CCAGCGCCGAGCCGGGCGTGACATAGGCAGCGACGTCTGCAATCGCGACCCAGACCACCCAGCCGTTTTTGTTGGCCGCATCATCGTCGGCGTGGGCGTAGACCGCATCGTCATGGTCGCGGGCATCGCTGGGGTCGATGGTGATGAGGGAGAGATTGCGGAGATCGTCGCGCTTGCCGATCTTGGCGGGCGCGACCGTGCGGGCGTGTTCAGCTTCAGCCTCGCCGAAGCCTTCCGGCACGCCGTGCTCGGCCAGGGCGATGATGGACCCGGCGCGCGGGTTCGCCGCGTCGCCAAGCACCTCCTCGATGGTGGCGGTCTTCAGCCCGTGCTGGCGCTCAGACGTGACGCGCGCCATCACCAGCTCGCCATTCTTGGCTTTTTCGGCCTCGCCGCGCGCCGGGATCAGCTCATGCTTTGCGCGCCGGTCCACCGGGACCAGGCGCGCCGGGCCGGAGCCCTTGTGCAGCACGCACAGCACGCGCGTGGCCGACTGGCCGAGCTTCTTGATGACGCGGGCTTCGTATTCGCCGTCCTCATCGCGTTTCAAGCGCGCCAGAATCCGGTCGCCGACGCCCGGCGGGACACCCTTGGTCTTGTTGTCATAGGCCAGACGGATGATCGGACCCTGCAGCTCTTCTTTGACCGGCCGGCAAAGGAATTCGCCATCCACGTCGCGGTCATGGACTTCCAGAACGGTAACCGGCGGCAGGCCGGCGGCGAGCCCCCAGGCCTTCTTGTGGTTCTTCTCGATGACCCCGGCGTCTTCAAGCTCCTTGAGCGCCTGCCTCAATCCGGCGCGCTGATCACCCTTCAGATCCAGGGCACGCGCCAGCTCGCGCTTGGTGAAGCCGCCTTCGCCCAGCTCAATCGCCTCGAGCAGCGAGTTACGGGTGAATCCGAACGCATCATAGGGATCGCTCAAGTGCTCGCCTTCTTCCCGCCTGTCCCGCCGGTTTTCTTGGCTGCGGGCTTCTTGGCCGCTGGTTTTTTTGCCGCAGGCTTCTTCGCTGCTGCAGTTTTGGCGGCCGGCTTCTTGGCGGGTGCCTTCTTCTTGGCCGGCGCTTTTTTTCCGCCGCCCTTGCTGGCCTTTTCCGCGATCAGCTCCACCGCGCGCTCCATCGTAATCTGATCGGGTTCCAGACCCTTTGGAAGCGTGGCATTGGTCTTGCCGTGCTTCACATAGGGTCCGTAGCGCCCGCTCATGACATTCACCGGATCGCCGTCCTCGGGGTGCTTGCCAAGCTCCTTCAGGGGCTTGGCCGCAGCACCGCCGCGCCCGCGCGGGTTGGCAATCTTGTCGGCGATCAGGTCCACGGCGCGGTTGAGCCCGACCTCGAACACCTCTTCCACATTGGCCAGATTGGCGTAGGTCTTTCCGTGTTTCACAAACGGGCCGTAGCGCCCTATGCCGGCCTCGATCGGCTCATTGTCTTCGGGATGCTTGCCCACCTCGCGCGGCAGGTCGATGAGCATTACCGCTTTTTCAAGGTCCACATCGTCCGGGTTCCAGCCCTTGGGGATGGATCCGCGCTTGGGCTTTTCTTCGCCCTCGACCGTCATCTCCAGATAGGGGCCGAAGCGGCCGTCCTTGAGATAGATGGTCTCGCCGGTCTTGGGGTGCTCGCCCAGCGCGCCATCGCCGGCCGCCAGGGCTGAGGATTCGCTGGCGCCCAGCGGCCGTGTGAACTTGCAGTCGGGATAGTTTGAGCAGCCCACAAAGGCCCCATGCTTGCCCAGGCGCAGCGACAGCGCGCCGACATTGCAGGCCGGGCAGATCTTCGGGTCAGAGCCGTCCTCGCGGGGCGGATAGATGAGGGGGGCGAGTTCGACATTCATCTTGTCGATGACTTCGCCAATCCTGAGATCAGCGATATCCTCGACGCTGGCGGAGAAATCCTTCCAGAACGCGCGCAGCACCTCTTTCCAGTCCAGATCGCCAGACGAAACCTTGTCGAGCTGATCCTCCAGCGAGGCGGTAAAATCATACTGGACGTAGCGATTGAAGAAGCTCTCCAGGAAGGAGATGACGACCCGGCCCTTGTCCTCGGGGAAGAAGCGCTTGTCTTCCATCCGCACATAGCCACGGTCGCGCAACACCGACAGGGTGGAGGCGTAGGTGGACGGCCGGCCAATGCCCAGCTCTTCCAGCTTCTTTACCAGCGTGGCTTCGGTGAAGCGCGGCGGCGGCTGGGTGAAATGCTGCTCGGCCATGACTTTGTCGGCGGACGCACCCGCACCCTGGTTCACGTGCGGCAAGCGGCTCTCACCTTCGGCTTCTTCGTCGTCGCGGCCTTCCTGATACAGCGCCAGGAAGCCGGCAAAGGTCTGGACCTGGCCGGTGGCGCGAAGGCCAAGGCTCTTGTCGGCGCTTTCCAGATCAATAGTCGAGCGGTTGAACCGCGCGCTCTCCATCTGGCTGGCCACGGCACGTTTCCAGATGAGCTCGTAGAGGCGAGCCTGGTCGCCGTCGAGCCGGATCGATCCCGGCATGCGCGAGAAGCTGGTGGGGCGTATCGCCTCGTGGGCTTCCTGGGCATTCTTGGCCTTGGACGAATAGAAGCGGGGTTTTTCCGGTACGAAATCAGCACCGTACTCATTCTTCACCACGCCGCGCGCCTCGGCGATCGCGCCGCCATCCATGGAGACGCCGTCGGTCCGCATATAAGTAATGAGGCCAACGGTCTCGCCGCCAATCTCCACACCCTCATAGAGCCGCTGGGCGGTCCGCATGGTGCGTGCCGCATCAAAGCCCAGCTTGCGCGAGGCTTCCTGCTGCACGGTGGAGTTTGTAAACGGCGGCGAGGGATGGCGCTTGGCCGGCTTGGCTTCGACGGCGGACACGGTGAAGGCGGCGGCCTTTACTGCCGTCTCGGCAGCGCGCGCAGTGGCCTCGTCGCTGATGGTCATCTTGGTGACCTTTTTGTCGAGATAGCGCGACAGGCGGGCCTTGAAGAGGTCGTTCGCCCCTTCGGCCCTCACCATGGCGTCCAGCGACCAGTATTCTTCAGAAACGAAACGCTCGATCTCGCCTTCGCGCTCGGTGACAAGGCGCAGCGCAACCGATTGCACCCGTCCCGCCGAGCGCGCGCCCGGCAGCTTGCGCCACAGCACCGGAGACAGGGTGAAACCCACCAGATAATCCAGCGCCCGGCGCGCCAGATACGCTTCCACCAGCTCCATATCCAGCTCACGCGGCTGGGCCATGGCTTCGTTGACCGAGCGCTTGGTGATGGAGTTGAACGCGACGCGCTGGATTCGCTTGTCTTTTAGAACGCGGCGCTTTTGCAGCGCTTCTAGCAAGTGCCAGCTAATGGCTTCACCCTCGCGATCCGGGTCAGTGGCCAGGATCAGCGTGTCGGCGTCTTTCAGCGCATCGGCAATCGCCTTGATGCGCGGCTGGGATTTGGCGTCGATGGTCCATTCCATGGCGAAATCATCGTCAGGGCGCACCGAACCGTCCTTGGCGGGCAGATCGCGCACGTGGCCGAAGCTCGCAAGCACGGTGTAATCCGGGCCGAGATACTTGTTGATGGTCTTGGCCTTGGCGGGCGATTCGACAACGACGACATGCATCTGGGGACGACTCAATCGGTTAGGGCCCAGCCTGGGGTATGCGGCGAGCGCGAAGAGGGCGGAAAGTGGGCATGGCCTTCTACCCTGTCAACACACAGGGTCGGACTTGCACCTAAAAGTGTAAAATTATAACTAGCCGCCTCAGGTTGTTTAATGTTTGTGAAATCCTTATGTCTGAAGAGCGTTCGACCGGACACGATCCTTTTGATGCTATGACCGAACCGGCCCTGGCCGGGGATGCGGCCGGCTATCTCATTGAGATGCTCGCTTCCATGGCTCATTTCGCGCATATCTCAAACTTACACAACTCCGGCGTGATGTTGGCCGCTGCATCACGTGTGGTGGAGCAGGAATGCCGCCTTGTCACAGACGGGCCCCCGGAATTCCGGGGCGATCCGCCGCAGCTGCCGTTTCCGTTCAACCAGACCGATTAGGCGTCGCCGGGATAGGCCGCGAACACCAGCCCGCCCGGTGCAAGGGCGCAGCGCCCGGCCAGTTCCAGCTCGATAAGCGCCGCCAGAACGGCGCGGGCCGGTGCCCCGGTGGCGCGCGCAAGCTCGTCGCGGCTCACTGGCGTGGGCGATAACAGCTCGGCGATCCGCTCGCGGATCCGGTCGGCCTCATCGTCCAGGTAATCGGGATCAGGCCGCTCATCGTCATAGTCACGGCCGCCAGGCTCCTCCAGCTCAGGGGGCCGGGTGTTGTTGAGCACGGCGATGACATCGTCGGCGCTTTCAATGAGCGCAGCGCCGTCGCGCAGCAAGCGGTTGGCCCCTCTGGCTCGTGGATCCAATGGCGAGCCGGGTACGGCCATGACTTCGCGGCCTTGCTCACCGGCGAGGCGCGCCGTGATCAGCGATCCAGAGCGCTCGGCGGCCTCCACCACCACCACGCCCAGCGACAGTCCGGCAATCAGCCGGTTGCGCTTGGGAAAATCGCGGGCCTGCGCGACGTGGTCGGGCGCGGTTTCACTCACCACCAGGCCCTGACGCGCAATGGCGTGCTGCAGCTCGGCGTGTTCGGGCGGGTAAATCCGGCCCAGCCCACCGGCGATGACGGCGATCGTGCCGGTTTCCAGCGCAGCAGCGTGGGCGGCACCGTCAATCCCGCGCGCCAGGCCAGAGACAATGGTGATCCCGCGTGCGCCCAGCTCGCGCGCCAGATCGCCGGCAAAACGCAGCCCCACCGCCGAGGCGTTGCGCGCGCCGACAATGGCGCAGGCCGTCTGTGCGGCTGGATCCAGCGGTCCCATCACCGAGATGACCGGCGGTGGCGGGTCGAGGACCGCAAGCCCTGCCGGAAAGGCCGGCTCACACGCGCAGATCAGCCGGCCGCCCAGCTCGTCCAGCCGGTCCATCTCGGCTCTGGCCTGATCGCGCGAGACCGGGCGCAGCGGCTTGGAGCGGCCGCCCCGTGCGGCCAGACGGGGCAGAGCGTCGATGGCCGCAGCCGCGTCATCATATCGCTCGATCAGTTTTGCAAATGTCACCGGGCCCACACCATGGGTGCGCGCCAGCCTGAGCCAGTCCAGCCGCTCTGTCTCGCTCAGGGATTTGCGTTTCACGTCTTCCTGGCTCCGATCAGGGGCTCATCGCCCTTCGCGATGCGATCGATATTGCTGCGATGGCGCCAATAGATCAGGGCCGCCAGGAACAGGGCGAGCAGTGCGGCGTCCTCGCGCCCGAAGGCAAGGCACAAGAGCGGCGCGGCGACCGAGCAGATCAATGCCGCCAAGCTGGAGATGCGAAACATCAGAGCCGCGCCAAGCCAGGTCAGGCAGGTGAGGATCCCCACCGGCCAGGCCGCGGCCAGCAACACGCCCAGAAAGGTGGCGACGCCCTTGCCGCCCTTGAATTTCAGCCACACCGGATAGCAATGGCCCAGATAGGCCGCGCCGCCAGCGACCAGCCCGGCCGGCTGAGACACCAGAAACCAGAACAAAAGACAGGCGAGACCCGCCTTGCCGCTGTCCAGCAGCAGGGTGAGCAAAGCGAGATCCTTGCGTCCGGTGCGCAGCACGTTGGTTGCGCCGATATTGCCGGATCCGATAGTGCGGATATCGCCGAGACCGGCCATGCGGGTGAGCACGAGGCCAAACGGGATTGATCCAAACAGATAGCCGCCAGCCGCGGCGAAAAGTAGAAAAGCAGCGTCCACAGTCAGTCCCTAGCCCTCAGGTTGATGGATGATCGCGCCTTCGATGAGTGTGATCAAGACTTTCCCGAACAGGCGGCGGTTTTCAAAGGCGCTGGACGACCCGCACGCCAGGCCGGCGCGGCCGTAGACCACGGGCGCGTCAGGATCAAAGACCAGAAGATCGGCTGGCGCGCCCGGCTCCAGCCGGCCCTGGTCAAGGCCCAACAAATCAGCAGGTCCGCTAGTCACCGGACGCAGGGCGTCCAGCAGGGAAAGCCGGCCATCGATTGCTAACGTGCACAGCGCCGGGAGCAGGGCCTCAAGATTGGCCGAGCCCGGCTCTGCTTCGGGGAAGGGGTGGGCTTTCGCCTCGCCGGTGGTGGCGCGGTGATCGGAGACGACCGCGTCGATATCGCCGTCTTCCAGCGCCTTGATCAGGGCGAGCCGGTCGCTTTCGCCGCGCAAGGGCGGCTCAAGACGGAAGCGGGCATCAAACCCGCCAGCGTCCACCTCGTTGAAGATAAAATGGGTCACTGGCGCGGTGACGGCGAGTTCAAGCCCGCGCGCCCGGGCGGTGGCCAGCGCCGAGAGGGCGTCGGCGGTGGTGATGCGGTCAAACATCATCCGCGCACCCGTCAGCTCGCACAGGGCCGCGCCGCGCTCGATGGCCAGGCGCTCGCCGGCACCGGGCCGGGCGGGCAGGCCCAGCCGCATGGCGAGATCGCTCTCATGGGCGCAGGTTTCGCGCGCCAGATAATGATCGTCTGCCCGAAGCGAGACCCAGGCGTCGAAGGTGGACGCGTAGGCAAGGATGCGCCGGGCGAGCCGGGTATCCGCGATCGCTGTGCCGCCATCGCCAATAAGGGCCGCACCAGCGCGCAGCATGAGGCCGATTTCGCCCATCTCACCGTCGGCGTCCACCGCCAGACCTGCCGGCAGCATCCGCACCGGGCTTGTGAGGGCGGCGGTCTCGATGGAGGCAAAATCTTCTGGCCGCGACAGGCCGTCGCCGCTATCGGGCGCCAGCACCAGCGTACCCACCCCGCCCGCAGCTGCGGCGCGCGCCGTGGCGTCCAGCCCGGCGGCCCCGCGCGCACCGGGCCGGGCCCAGCACCGCAGATCGATGAGGGCGGGCGCCAGCGCAGCGCCGGCGAGATCGTGGACCGTCTCGCCATCCTTCGGCGCGAGCCCGTCTGCGATCTCGATGATCAGGCCGTCGCGGATACGCACATCACCGCGCCCGTCATGGCCGGAGGCCGGATCAATCAGACGCGCATTTTGAAGCAGCATCATGAGTCGTCCTCCGCGCCGTCGCGATAATGCTGGTTTGGCGCGCGCCCGGTGATCAGCTCCAGAACCGCCATGCGCACCGCGACGCCCGCTTCGACCTGTTCAAGCACCAGCGCGCGCTCAGGATCGTCGGCCAGTGCGCCGTCGATCTCCACGCCGCGATTCATCGGTCCGGGGTGCATGACAAGGCAGCCGGGGGCGGCCCGGTCGAGCCGATCATGGGTCAGTCCGTACAGAGAGGCGTACTCGCGATCGGTGGGGATCAGCCCTCCACTCATGCGCTCTTTTTGGATGCGCAGGGCCATCACTGCGTCGCAGCCCTCCAGCGCCTCATCAAGATCATGAAACACCGTGACGCCCCAGCGATCGGCGTCGGCGGGCAGCAAGGTCGCAGGCCCGCACAGACGAACTTCGGCGTTTAGAAGATTAAGCAGGGAGACGTTGGACCGGGCGACCCTGGAATGGAGGATGTCGCCGACGATACAGATCCGCTTGCCGCCGACCTCGCCCCAGCGCCGTGTCAGGGTGAAGGCGTCCAGCAAAGCCTGCGTGGGGTGCTCATGGGCGCCGTCACCGCCATTGATGACGCTCGCCCCTGTTACCTGCGCGAAATAGTCCGCCGCGCCAGCAGATTTATGGCGAACCACCAGCACGTCCGGGTTCATGGCGTTCAGGGTCAGGGCGGTATCGGCAAGCGATTCGCCCTTGGCGATGCTGGCCGCGCCGGCAGCAAAATTGATCACCTCTGCGCCGAGACGCTTGGCAGCGATTTCAAAGCTCGCCAGCGTGCGGGTGGAATTTTCAAAGAAGAGATTGACCATAGCCAGGCCGTCGAGCGTGCGTTCATGGCCGGTGCGCTCGCGGCCCGCATCAAAATGAACGCCGGCGCGCTCAAAGATCATCGATACGTCCAGCGGATTGAGCGCCCCGACTCCAAGCAGGCTCGTATGGGGAAAGTCGTAGGCGAACCCGGCGCGGTTCATGGGACCTCGCTTGTGTGTGACGCGGTGCGCGGTATAGGCGCACGAGCGCCTTGCGGCAAGCAGGCCGGCGACGCGCTACAGGCTGAGGGCGAGAAACGCGGCGAGCGGAGATACCGCAGCGCTGCACAATACCGTTAGCGTGATCATGCCAGCCGTAAGCCCGGTATCGGCCTCAAAGTCCGCCGCGATGGCATAAATGAAGGCCGCGCTCGGTGCCGCGCCGGCGATAGCCAGGGCCACCGCAGCCGGCCCGGACAGGTTGAACAGCACGGCCAGCCCCACAAACACCACAGGCCCGGCGACGCAGCGCAGGATTGCCGCTGTGGCCAAAGGCCGGATCCGGCCCTTCAGGGCGGCGAAATCAAGCCCAGCGCCCATGGACAGAAGGATCACCGGCAGCGCGCCGGCCCCGATGAGCTCAATCGTGTCTGTCAGAAACGGCGCGCGCAGCAGGCCGGTGGCGTTAGCCAGAAGACCCACAAGCGCCGCGATCACCATGGGGTCGCGCACGATCCGCACCGCCGCGGCGGCCGGGCGGGCGCCCTGAACCAGCGCGAAGCTGCCCACGGTGATGATGGCACCTATAAGTACGCCCGGCGCAACGACCGCCGCTACCAGGGGTGCGGCCTCCGGTCCGGCGAGATTGGAAACCAGGGCGAGTGTCAGCACGAAATTCCATTGCACGGCGGTCGCGATGACGGGGGCGGAGGCGGTGTTCAGGCGTAAGAGAAACGCCGCGCTTACCGCCAGCGTCAGCAATAATACCGAGCCGATGGCGGAAATCGTGGCGAGCTGGCCGGCAGCGGGATGGGACAGGTCGGCGCCCGCCAGCACGGCGATCAGGAACGCTGGCAGGAGGATGCGATGGTTCACGGCGTTGACGCCGCGCCACAAGCCGCGCGGCAGATAGTTGCTGGCACGCACGCCATACCCGATCGCGATCACCGCGAAAACCGGCAGGAAAGCTGCGAGGATCGTCCAGATCATCCGCCTGCGACCCAGATCCAGAACGGCAGCGCGAAGAAGGCCAGCACCGTGGTGGCCGTGACATGTCCGGCCATGAGCCTTGCATCGCCGCCCATTTCGCTGGCGAGCACATAGGCGGCTGCTGCGCCCGGCGTAGCGCCCATGGCGGTAAGCAGAACCAGCGCCATGCCCTCCAGGCCGAACAGCAAGCCGAGCCCGTAAAAAACCAGCGGCGCGACCACGAGCTTCAGACTCACCGACAGGGCCAGCAAGGCGGGGCGGGCTTTGAGCGCAGAGAAGTCGAGACCGGCACCGATGGCCAGAAGGATCAGCGGCAGCGCCGCGCGGCCGGCCAGCGCTGCGGTGTCAGCCACAGGCCCGGTCTGGAACCAGCCCACCCCATTGGCGGCGGCACCAGCAAGACACGCGATGATCAGCGGATTGGTGACGATGCGCCCGGCGACGCGGGCCATGTCCGGCTTGCGGTCGCTGACCCCCCAGATCGTCACCACAATGACGCACATGACATTGATGATCGGCACGGTCGGCGCAAAGGCGAGGGAGGCCAGCGCCGCGCCTTCGGATCCAAACACCGGCACGGCCAAAGCGAGCAGAACGAAACCGTTCCAGCGCACGCCGCCCTGGAACAGGCTGGTGAAGGCCGGCCCGTCCACGGGCAGCGGTTTGAAGGCAAACGAAATCGCGCCCATGACCAGAAAGGCCAGCGTCGCCGCAATGAGAAACGGTCCCGCCTCGGCGCCCTCGATCTGTGCGGTGGAGATGGTGGAGAATAAAAGCGCAGGCAGAAGCGCCTGATAGCTCAGCCGGTTAATGCCCGGCCACAGTTCCAGGCGCACCAGTCTGGAACGGCGCAGTAGCCAGCCGAGCGCAATCACCCCGAAGATCGGGATCAGAGCGTCCGCGACGGCGTTCAAAGCGGAGTGTCTCCGCCAGCGGTGTCGCCCGGATCGCCGCCAAAGCGCGGCGCACCTTCCTTGATACGCAACAGCGCCGCTTCCAGGATCACGGCGGCGGCCTGGGCGTCCACATAGGCCTTGCGCGCCGACGGCTTCACGCCCGCTTCGATGAGCGCTTCGGTGGCGGCGAAGGTGGACAGGCGCTCGTCCTGATAGGCTACGGGAAGATCGCGCAGGCGCAGCAAATTCGTCACGAAGCTGCGCGAGCTCTGCGCCCGCTTTCCATTGCCGCCGTCCATGTGCAGCGGCAGGCCCACGATCAGCCCCGCGCATTTGCGTTCGTCATAGAGCTTCAAAAGCGCCTGCGCGTCGGGCGTGAACTTCACCCGCTGGATCGTCGTGACAGGCGTCACCAGCGAGCGCGCAGCGTCGCACACGGCGATCCCCAGCGTCTTTTCGCCGGGATCGACGGCCATGAGCGCGCCGGATGGAAGCTGGGCAGGGTGAAGCATCAACATGGGGGCGGTGTACGCCCTGGCGCCGCCGGTGAAAAGAGGTCCGCCCGCACCCCCGTCTTGCGCAGCCCCACCGGCGTTGCTACGCAGCGCCCTGACGCAATATTTCTCCTTTGGAGCCTCGCCCCATGTCTGTCACGAAAGACGAAGTGCGCCGCATCGCGGGTCTGGCGCGCATCAAAGAGCCCTCTGACAGGCTCGACGCGCTTACCGATGAGCTAAACGGTATTCTCAGCTGGGTCGAGATGCTCGATGAAGTTGATGTGGAGGGCGTGGAGCCCATGACCACTGCGGCGCCCACCAAGCTGCCCTTGCGCGAAGACACCGTCACCGACGGCGGTAAGCGCGACGCCATCCTGAAAAACGCGCCGAGGTCCGAAGCGGGCTTCTTCGTCGTGCCCAAGAGCGTGGAGTAGGGACCATGACCGATTTCTCCTCGCTCACCCTCACCGAAGTCCTCACCGGGCTTAAAGCCAAAGACTTCACCGCGGTGGAGCTTGCTGGCGCGACCGTTTCAGCCGCCGAGGCAGCTCAGGGCGCGCTCAACGCCTTCACTATGATTGACGGCGAACGCGCCCGCGAGATGGCGAAAGCCTCCGACGCCAGAATCGCCAAGGGCGAGGGCGGCGCGCTGGAAGGCGCGCCCATCGCCATCAAGGATCTGTTCGCGGTGAAGGGCGTCACCACAACGGCCAGCTCCAATATCCTTGCGGGCTTCAAGCCGGAATACGAATCCACCGTCACACAAAATCTGTGGGACCAGGGCGCGGTGTTCTTCGCCAAGACCTCCATGGACGAGTTCGCCATGGGCTCCTCCAACGAGACCGCCAATACCGGGCCTGTGATCAATCCGTGGCGCGCAAACGGCTCGGACGAGAAGCTCGTTCCGGGCGGCTCGTCCGGCGGCTCGGCCACGGCGCTCAGCGCCGGCATCAGCTATGGCGCCACGGGCACCGATACGGGCGGCTCGATCCGCCAGCCGGCGGCCTTCACCGGCCTTGTGGGCGTCAAACCCACCTATGGGCGGTGCTCACGCTGGGGCGTGGTGGCGTTTGCCAGCTCGCTCGATCACCCCGGACCGTTCGGCAAGACGGTGAAGGACACCGCGCTTTTGACCCAGGTGATGAGCGGCCACGATCCCAAGGACTCCACCAGCTATCCCGGCGCGGTACCCGACTGGGTCTCGGCGGTGGGTAAATCGGTAAAGGGCCTGCGCATCGGCGTGCCGAAAGAATACCGCATGGAGGGCATGCCGGCAGAGATCGAAACCCTGTGGAGCCAGGGCGTCGAGTGGCTGAAAGCCGCCGGCTGCGAGATCGTCGACATCTCCCTGCCCATGACGAAATACGCGCTGCCCGCCTATTACATCATCGCGCCGGCCGAGGCCTCCTCGAACCTGGCACGCTATGACGGCATGCGCTTTGGCGCGCGGGTTGAGGGCGAGGATCTCATCGACACCTATGAGAAGACCCGCGGTGCCGGGTTCGGCCAGGAAGTCCAGCGGCGTATCCTCATCGGCACCTATGTGCTGAGCGCCGGGTATTACGATGCGTACTATCTCAAGGCCCTGAAAGTGCGCCGGAAAATCTACGAGGACTTCAACGAGGCCTTCGAGAAAGTGGACGCGATCCTCACCCCCACGACGCCCAGCGCGGCCTTTGCCATCGGTTCGAAAGCCAAGGCCGATCCCATCGAGATGTATCTCAACGACATCTTCACGGTGACCGCCAACATCGCCGGCGTGCCCGCCATGAGCGTGCCGGCCGGGCTCGACGCGCAAGGCCTGCCATTGGGCCTTCAGGTGATCACGCGGGCGCTGGACGAAGAGACCATGTTCAAGGTCGGCGCCGCCCTTGAAGACAGCGCCAGCTTCAAGGCGAAGCCGGAGAAATGGTGGTAGGCTGGCGCTTCGCCCGTCTCCCTGAAGGGAGCGGACCGGCGCACGGCACGTCACTCCAGGGTTCGCCATGAAACTTCCTCGCCTCCTCATCCCCGGTTTCGGCCTGATCGCCATTTTCGGCGCGCTGCTGGCGTCCGGCCGTCTGGGCGAGGGCGGATTGCAGATGGCGTTCGGCATCACGCTTCTGGTGGTGGGCTGCCTGGGTGTCATGAACACGATCTTCTTTACCCGCCTGAAAAAGGCACTGGACAAGATGGCCGAGGACTCAAGCGATCCGTCCTGAATTCCCGTGCCCTTCGAGGCTTTTCGCGGTGCGAAAAAACTCCTCGCAGATGAGGTAGATCCAGGATGAGGAAGACCGGCACGGTCCCACACCCTCATCCGGAGGTGCGAGCCGCTTGAGGCGAGCCTCGAAGGACTCTCAGGATCTGGCGCTCCTCGACACCATCTTCTTACCCCTCGACAAGACCGGCGCGCCGCGCAAACCTTGCCATAGTTGAGGGAAAACCAATGCGCGCAATCTGGTATGAAGACCAAGGCCTGGCTGACGAAGTGCTGACGCTGGGCGAAACGCCCGAACCGAGCCCCGGACCCGGCGAAGTGGCGGTCTATGTCAAAGTGTCCGGGGTCAATCCCAGCGATATGAAGCAGCGCTCCGGCACGCGCGGCCCCATGAGTGTCGCCCGCCAGATCCCCCATTCCGACGGTGCCGGCGTCATCAAGGCGGTGGGTGAGGGCGTTGATCCCAGCCGGATTGGCGAGCGGGTCTGGCTTTACAACGCCGCCTTCAAACGCGCCGGCGGAACCTGCGCGGAGGTGTGTGTGACGCCCGCCGAGTTCGCCGTGCCCTTGCCCGACGATATCAGCTTTGAAGCGGGCGCTTGCCTGGGGATTCCGGCGCTTACAGCCCATCGCGCCCTGTTTTGCGGGTTGGCGGTAAAAGGAAAGCGGGTGCTGATCACCGGCGGGGCAGGGATGGTGGGCCATACCGCGATCCAGCTCGCTAAATGGGCGGGCGCCGCGCAGGTGCTCACCACCGTCTCAAGCCCTGAAAAAGCCGAAGCCGCCTGGGCCGCCGGCGCGGACGAGGTGATCGATTACACCGCCCAGGATGTCGCAGACGCCGTTCGCGCGGTGACGGGCGGGGCTGGCGTGGATCATATCGTCGAGGTGGAGTTTGGCGCGAACCTTCCGGTCTCGGCTGATATCATTGCCGAGCATGGGATCATCGCCGCCTATGGCTCGGAAGCCGAGAAAACGCCGGAGCTGAAATTCTACGATTTGATGGTCAAAAATGTGCGCATCCAGCCGGTGTTTTTGTACCGGCTCACCCCGGCTCAGCGCGCCCAAGGCGTCTGGGATATCACGCGCGCCCTTGTCGACGGCGCGCTCACCCCGCTGATCGATCATGTCTATGACATTGAAGGCGCCGCTAGCGCCCATGCCCATGTGGAGCGTGGCAAGCTGGGCGCTGTACTGGTGCGGGTTTAGGCGCTCAGGCCGGAGTCGGCAGCGTTGCTAGAAGAAATACGATGAAGGCGAGGTTCGCACCGACACAGGCGAGCGTGACTTTCTCGATGCGGCGCTGAGTGATCAAATCGTAGGCCGGCATCACTAGAAGCAGAACGAGCCAGGGCAGAATCGCCTCCATTTCGCTGCGCCCTAACACCTGAACGAACCGTGCATGGGCCGGCAGCATCAAGGCCAGGGCGGCGAACATCATGAGCCGCTTGTGGAGTGCGGGTCTGGCGCGCAACCCAAGCGCCGTTCCATAGAAGGCGACGAACAAGACGCAATTGCCTGTATTGGCGATGAAGATCGTGGGGTCTGCGGTGCGGGACATGTTCTCGTATGAGACCAGCAGGCCTGTCCCCACAACCAGCGGAGCCAGAAGCAGGCTCGCGGCGCCCAGAGCCTTGTGGAGACCAACCCTGCCGCCCGCGACAAGCGCGGTCTGGGTCAGGAGGAGTGCATACCAGGCACCCATTGCGACGGCGTGGATATGAAGGAGCGGCCGGATCGGCGGCAGGCGATCGGGATGGAGCAGGGCATGGCCCGGAAATCCGATCATAATGATCAAAAAAAGCGTCAGAGCGTAGAACAGGAAAAACCGGTTGGCGCGCGCGGGCACCTGCGTCATGTCCGCCATTGGTTCTGCTCCCCCAAGCTTTGGCCCCTGCGCATAGGATTATAACCTTTCTTGCCGCGCGCCCAGCATTCTTCCTGCGGCACCGTCGAAAAGCGTCCTCCATTTGCCCCGGGCTGCCGCCTCGGCTATCTCGCGCCGTGAGCTGAAGCACCGGAGCCCCCCATGTCGACGAGTTTTTATGACCGCCTTGGCGAGACCTTGCAGGAGATCGAGGCCGACGGGCTGTACAAGCGCGAGCGCACGATCACCTCGCAGCAATTTGCCGAGATCGATGTGCGCGGCACCGATGGTGCCATGCGCCATGTCCTCAATTTCTGCGCCAATAATTATCTCGGTCTGGCCAACCGCCCCGAGCTGATCGACGCGGCAAAGACCGCGCTGGACCGCTATGGCTACGGCGTCGCCTCGGTGCGCTTTATCTGCGGCGCCCAGGAGGTCCACAAGGAGCTGGAGGCGCGCATCGCGAAGTTCTGCGGCACCGAGGACGCGATCCTCTATGCTGCGGCCTTCGATGCCAATGGCGGCCTGTTCGAACCGCTTCTCGGCGCCGAAGACGCCATCATCTCGGACTCGTTGAACCACGCGTCGATCATTGACGGCGTGCGCCTGTGCAAGGCCAAGCGCTATCGCTACGCCAATTCGGATATGAATGATCTGGAAGCCCAGCTTAAGCAGGCGAGGGCGGACGGCGCGCGCACCATCATGATCGTGACTGATGGCGTGTTTTCCATGGACGGCTATATCGCCGACCTCAAATCCATCTGTGACCTGGCCGACACATACGACGCCCTGACCATGGTGGATGACTGCCACGCCCACGGCTTCATGGGCGCAAAAGGGCGTGGCACGCCCGAACACTGCGGCGTCATGGGGCGCATCGACATCATCACCGGCACGCTGGGCAAGGCGCTGGGCGGTGCCATGGGCGGCTTCACCGCGGCGCGCAAATCGGTGGTGGATATCCTGCGCCAGCGCTCGCGGCCCTATCTGTTCTCCAACTCGCTGGCTCCGGCGATCGCGGGTGCCAGCCTGAAGGCGCTGGACATGGTAGAGGCCGGCGATGATCTGCGCGCGCAGCTATCCGACAACGCCCGGCGCTTTCGCACTGGCATGACAAAGGCCGGGTTCGAGCTTCTGCCCGGCGAACACCCGATTATTCCGGTGATGCTGGGTGATGCGGCGCTGAGCCAGAAAATGGCCGACGCGCTCATGGAGGAGGGCGTCTACGTGATCGGCTTCTTCTATCCCGTGGTGCCCAAGGGCAAGGCGCGCATTCGCACCCAGATGAGCGCGGCTCACACGCCGGAGATGATCGACAGGGC
>Ga0136600_1000818_pt1 | contig 15753 bp, 12 predicted proteins | sample AntRauMFilla2698_FD_104634 | JGI IMG/M metagenome (GOLD analysis project Ga0136600, IMG submission 104634) | Saline lake microbial communities from Rauer Islands, Antarctica - Metagenome Filla 2 #698 | ecosystem: Environmental > Aquatic > Non-marine Saline and Alkaline > Saline | place...
TATCGATGGGACGGCTTTTTGCAGGATTTTGGGTAAGGGATGGTAAATTGCCATCAGATCGCGGAAAAGCTTCTTACCTATAGACACTTATTAACTTTTAACAGTTCAAATTTTGAATTGCATTGCTCAGCGAGTTACTATCTCGCATACTATAAAATCAATTATCCCGTATTTATGAAACACTCGTACCTGCGCTCACTGTTGTTTGTTTTGGGATGGATGCTTTGCTTGCCGGCATTATCTATTGCTCAGAACTCTTACAGTGACTTCCAAACTCTTACCGACCGTTTGAATCAGCTGGAAGCTGATTACGGAAACCTAACCGAATTAACTTCACTTGCAAAAACAGCCGATGGCAGAGACCTCTGGGTGCTTACGATTGGCTCCGGCGATGTACAAAATCATCCGGCCGTTGCAGTTATTGGAGGAGTGAAAGGTTCTCATATCTTAGGAAGCGAACTTGCCCTGACTTTTGCCGAAAACTTACTTTCTAATTCTTCCTCCGATGAAATCAGCAGTCTCTTGGAAACCACCACTTTCTATGTATTGCCGCGCATTAATCCGGATGCGACCGAGCAATATTTTGCTTCGCTGAAGTATGAGCGGGACGTTAATACCATTTCCACCAACGAAGACCGGGATGATGCTTTTGATGAAGATCCCTTCAACGATCTGAACGGTGACAACCTTATTACCATGATGCGAGTTGAAGACCCCACCGGAAAATGGATGATTCACCCTGATGAAAGTCGTTTGTTGAAGATGGCTGATGCCACTAAAGGCGAAAAAGGAAGTTACATGTTGTTCACGGAAGGCGCCGATGATGACGGCGATGGTGAATTCAACGAAGACAACGCCGGAGGAGTCAACATCAACAAAAACTTCACTTATGATTACCCATATTTTGAGCCGGGTGCAGGTGAGAATATGGCCTCTCAAATTGAAACAAGAGCCGTGTTAGATTTTCTTTTTGAAGAAGCTTCTAATGTTTTTTCGGTTGTCTCATTTGGACCAGCTAACAACCTGAGCTCTCCTGTGAAATTTAACCGGGGCGGAATAAGTCAACGCGTGATCACAGGGTGGTATGAAGAGGATGTCGCTATCAATCAGCTGGTTTCGGATTCTTATAATGAAATTACCGGCTTAGAAAATGCCCCTACTATGGATGGTCAATCGGGTGATTTATTCCAGTGGGCCTATTTCCATTATGGAAGATATAGTTTCAGTACTCCCGGCTGGTGGACTCCGGATGTTATGGGCGAAGATGATAAAGCCATAAAATTTGATAATGAAGAAGCCAAATTTCTTGCCTGGGCTGATGAAAATAACATGAATGCTTTTGTAGAATGGGAAGAAGTTGATCACCCTGACTTCCCCAACAAAAAAGTAGAAGTAGGAGGCATCAAGCCATACATGACTTTAAATCCTCCTTATGAAATGGTTGATTCTCTGAGCCAAAAACATACAGCGTTTATCACAAAACTCGCTTCCATGAAACCGGAAGTTCAGTTAGTCAATTTTGAAGTTACGGAAGCGGGAAAAAACTTAACCCGCATTACCGTCGATATTCACAATGGTGGAATTTTACCCACAGCCTCCCGACTTGGCGAACGCACTAACTGGGTGAAAGAAGTGGTGGTTAAAATCAACCTCTCAAATAATCTGAAATTGGTAAGCGGTGAAATGCTGGATACCATCGAATCTATTGAAGGTGATGGCAGTATCCGCAAAACTTGGCTGGTTCGGGGTAAAGGAACTTTTAACCTTTCAGCCGGAGCGCCAAATACCGGAATTTCAACACAAGAACATACCATCCGATAGGGAAAGCCATGAAGAAATTAACACACATTTTACTTACTACTGCACTTGTTGGTCTCGTTTGGACTTTACCGTCTTCGGTAAACGCTCAAATAACTGATGGATTTTTCCAAGCAGCAGGTTCGCCTGCTAACCCAAAAGTTGAAGCCACATGGAATCGTTATTACACTTATGATGGCATCACTGATCTAACTAAGAAATTAGCGGATGCTCATCCCGATTTAATTAGGCGGGAATCCATTGGGAAATCATACGAAGGCAGAGATATCTGGCTTCTGACGGTTACCAATCATAGTCAGGGCAATGCAGATCGCAAGCCCGCCATGTATATAGATGGCAACATTCACTCTAACGAGATTCAAGGCACTGAGGTCTCACTCTATACAGCGTGGTACCTTGCGGAGATGTATGGCGAGAATGAATTCATCACTCAGCTTTTAGACGAAAAAACATTCTATATAGCTCCCACGATTAACCCCGATGGACGCGAAAACTTCTTCGAAGCACCAAACACTGCCAGTTCACCCCGATCTGGGATGAAGCCGATCGATAATGATTTGGATGGGCAGGTCAATGAAGATAAATACGATGACTTGAATGGCGATGGCAGCATCACCTACATGAGAAAGAAAAACCCAAGAGGCCAATATAAATCTCACCCGGAATATCCGGAACTGATGCAGCGCGTCGGCAGCGATGAATTTGGAGAGTATGATTTCCTCGGCTCTGAAGGCCTAGACAATGATAACGATGGCCGCATTAACGAGGATTCGGAAGGCTATTATGATCCAAACCGTGACTGGGGATGGAAATGGCAACCCGACTACATTCAGGGCGGAGCCCACAAGTATCCATTCTCATTACCCGAGAACAGAGCCGTAATGGATTTTGTGATGGAGCACCCCAACATTGCAGCTGGACAGAGTTACCACAACAGCGGCGGTATGATCCTTCGTGGGCCTGGAGCTGAGGAAGACATCGGAACATACAACCGATCAGACGTTCAGGTTTATGATGCCCTTGGAGAACTGGGAGAGCGTGTAATCCCGGGCTATGATTACCTTGTGGTTTATGATGACTTATATTCCGTGTTCGGTGGCGAATTAGATTGGTTTTATGGAAGCCGAGGAGTCTTCACTTTTACGAATGAGCTTTGGTCTTCGTTCGAAATGTTCAATGAAGAAGGTCGCTCCCGGGAAGATTCCTATGAGTTCAATAAATACCTTCTTTTTGATGACGCCTTAGTTGAATGGGAACCTTTTAATCACCCTCAATATGGTGAAATTGAAATTGGTGGATTAAAGAAAAACTTTGGCCGCGCTCATCCGGGATTTTTACTCGAGCAGATGGCTCATCGTAATATGGCCTTCAGTATTTACCACGCCTATCATACTCCTCAGTTAGTTATCGACGAGATTTCAGAAAAAGATTTAGGTGGTGGACTTAAAGAAGTGACAGCCGTAATCACCAATACGCGTATGATTCCTACTCATGCCAGCCAGGATTTGAAATACAAAATCACTCCTCCAAACTACATTACCATTGATGGTGCACAGGTTGAAGCGGGAATGATTGTAACCAATCGAGCGATGAATCAGTCCACTGAACAAACCAACAATCCTGAAAAAATTGCGGTAGATAATATCCCCGGAATGGATTCTGTGACGGTAAGATGGATCGTCAGCCGTGGAAATAACTATACAATCACTGTAGACAGTAAGAAAGGCGGGTTGGTTTCTAGGACGAAATAACCGACATATATTTTAGAAAATAAAAAGGGCGCTTAATTACTTAAGCACCCTTTTTTTATATAATTTTTATTTGAATTACAGCTTCTCGATCGCAGTATCAATCCTATCCAGCACTTCTTCTTTACCAATAAGCTCAAGCGCCGGAGTTAGATCAGGACCAAAACCCTGTCCACTTACAGCTACACGAAGCGGCATCATCAGTTTTCCAAAACCGACGTTGTGCTCGTCTATTGTCTCTTTGATTTTGTCTTTCAACCTTACGGCTTCGAAGTCATCGTCGGAAAGCTGCTCAATTTTATCCCGATATGCTTTTAGAATAACAGGACTGTCATCCTTCCACTTTTTGAGGGCTTTCTCATCGTATTCTTTTGGAGCTTCAAAGAAGAAAGCACCCATGCTTACAAATTCCTGAATTCTGGAAACACGTTCGTGCAGAAGCTCAATGACATCACTCAAAAACTCTTCATTTGGAATCTTAAATTCTGACTCTTCAAACAAAGCTTTTACTCTTGGCTTGAGCTCTTCTACAGAATGCTCACGGATGTAATTCTCATTGTACCACATCAGTTTTTTATAGTTGAAGACTGCTCCCCCTTTACTCACACGGTCGAGTGTAAATAACTCACAGAGTTCTTTAAGGTCATGAATTTCAGAATCATCACCGGGGCTCCATCCTAAGTAAGCCAAGAAGTTTACCAGCGCATCCGGCTCATAATTTCCTGCGATATAATCTTTGGTGTTTACAGGAATACCTTCACTTTCAGCTTTACGCTTGGAAAGTTTTCCGCCACTTGGAGACATTATCAACGGCAAGTGAGCCATTTTTGGGGGCTCCCATCCAAAGGCATTATAAAGTAAGATATGCTTGGGCGTACTGCTCAGCCATTCTTCACCACGAATAACATGTGTGATTTCCATGGTGTGGTCATCAACAACATTCGCTAAATGATATGTTGGCATTCCGTCCGATTTCAATAACACCTGATCATCAAGTCCTTCGGTATCGAAAGAAACGCTGCCCCGTATCTCGTCTTCAAATCGGACATTTTCTTTGCGAGGCACTTTCAATCGGACTACATACTCATCACCGTTTTCTAATTTCTTCTCAACTTCATCTTGAGGAAGGGTCAGGCTGTTTTTCATAGACTGACGGGTAATCGCATCATATTTCGGCGATGGGTTACCGGACTTCTCAAGCCTCTCTCTCATCTCATCAATTTCCTCAACCGTATCAAAAGCGTAATAAGCATGACCGGCTTCAACCAGCTGCTTCGCATACTTATAATAAATGTCCTTTCGCTCACTTTGTCGGTACGGACCAAAATCACCGCCTTTACCCGGACCTTCATCAATTTCCATCCCCGTCCATTCCAGAGAATCGATAATATCCTGTTCAGCTCCCTCTACATATCGGGACTGATCGGTATCCTCAATTCTCAGTATAAATTTACCGTCGTTATGGCGGGCAAATAAATAATTATAAAGTGCGGTTCTCAATCCGCCAATGTGTAAAAATCCGGTTGGTGAAGGCGCAAATCGTACGCGAACGCTCATTTATTTCTCTTTTTTGTAATAGTTGATAGTTCATTCTTTAAATCCCTTAAAGATAACAAATTTTAAGTGCTAAATTTTGAATGTTGAATTGGCTAAGTTTCCATTCAACATTCAAAATTAAAAATCCAACATTGCACCTCGCTCTGCTCCAACCACAATTTGCTCCTAATTTATACGACCTGTCAGCTATGCTTAAGGCAGATCTCATTGTTTGGGAAGATGTAGAAAAATGGTCTCGAAAGGGCCGTTCACACCGAGCTCAAATTCGTGGACATAACGGTCTTCAGTGGATTAATCTCCCCATCAAAACCGAAGACAAGCAAAAGCCCCTCAAAGATGTGCGGATCGATCAGACTCAGGACTGGTTCGAACCTCTATGGAATGCCATCTACCACAACTACAAAAGCGCCACCTATTTCGATTTATTTGAGAATGAACTTCGTACAGATTTTGAAACCGGAGCCGATTTCACCAAGCTCATCGACTTTGATGTGTATTTTTTTAAGCGAATGATGAGGTACCTGGAAACTGACCTTCACCCAAAAATGGCCAGTGACATTCCTGAGTATGATACTTTCCCCGACAAGTTTATCGAAAACATCTGCGCTGACACCCTATACCTTGAACATGAATCCAAAAACTACCAGCGGCAAACTGATCAAGCAATCAACCCTTTAGAAAAACACCCGGAATACAGACAAGCCGAAAGTGGATTTGTGCCGGGATGCAGCGTACTCGACTTACTTTTAAATTACGGCAAAGAGAGTTTTAAGATTTTGGACAAGATTTCTTAGACATCGAGCAAACTGCTTATTGTCATCTCGCGGCGAATGCCCGAGACCTAATTGACTTGTTAAAGTTAGATTAGCGTAAAAGATCTGGATTCCTGCCTTTGCTTAAGAGACCAAACCTCACCTTCCACAAGTTCTCCTTCTTTCTCTTTCAAAAGAATATCACAATACCTATTATCAGCCATGGAAGAAAAAACAACCGACCAAAAACTAAATCCTACCTGGCGTGGCGACTATACCGTTGTGGCCATACTTGGCGTGATATACATTCTGCTCTTTCTGATATTCACCGCTACATTTAATACACCTTAGATGAGTTGGATTGACTGGTCGGTTTTAATCGCTTTTCTTGGATACACTGTGTGGGATGGAACCCGTCAGGGTAAAGACGCATCCACCATTGAAGGATATTTATTAGCTAATCGTTCTATGCCTTGGTGGGCAGCAGGCCTTTCCGTGATGGCTACCCAGGCTTCCGCCATCACTTTTATCGGAACCACGGGAATTGCTTATGTGGAAGACATGCGCTTTGTTCAGACCTATCTGGCTATTCCTTTTGCGATGATTTTCATCTGCATGTTTTTAGTTCCCTTCTTCAACAAGATGCAGAATTTTACCGCATATGAGGTTTTGGAGGAACGCTTTGGGCTCAAAACGAGATTAACAACTTCCGGATTATTCCTCATTTCCCGCGGGCTCGCACTGGGTGTTGTGATTGCCGCTCCCTCCTACGTATTGTCTTTATTACTTGGCATGCCGCTGAACGTAACCATCATCATCATCGGCATTATTGCTACCGGATATACCACAGTCGGCGGAATTGCAGGAGTTATCAATACCGATGTAAAACAAATGGCAGTGATGATGTTCGGGCTTATATTTTGCTTTGGATTGGTATGGATGAATTTACCCGAAAACGTTGACTTTGGAGATGCTCTTTATTTAGCCGGAAGCCTCGATAAGCTTACCGCCCTCGACCTGAATTTCGATTTATCCGAAAAGTATAATGTTTGGAGTGGAGTGATTGCCGCCTTCTTTCTGATGGTTTCCTATTTCGGAACCGACCAGACTCAGGTCCAACGCTACCTCACCACCGACTCTGTTAAAAATGCCCGAAAGTCCCTTTTGCTGACCGCTTATGCTAAAGTGCCCATGCAGTTTTTTATTCTTTTGCTTGGGGTGATGTTGTACGTGTTCTTCATCTTCAATCCGGCACCGGCATCTTTCCGGGCAAGTGAACCTGTTGTTCAGGTAGAATATCAAATAGCCGAAGAACGAATTTTAAAGAAGTATGACCTGGCCCATATAGCCCGTGAAGATGCAGCATTTAAAGCTTTAGAAAGCAGAGATAAAAAATCACAGCAGGCTTTTATTGACGCGGACCAAGAAATGAACGAAGCGAGAAATGCAGATCTGGCTTTACAAGCTGAAATCCAGCAGGCTGATGTTAACGACACGAACTACATCTTCCCCTACTTCATACTGAATCATGTCCCCATTGGGATTATTGGGCTGATTGTAGGTGGGATTTTCGCCGCTGCCCTCAGTAGTATCGACAGTGAGCTGAATGCCTTAACCACCGTCTCTATTGTAGATTGGTATCAGCGCCTTCGGGGTGATATCCATTCGGAGGCTCACTACGTGAAATCATCGCGAGGAGTCACCTTTATGTGGGGAGCCATAGCCACGGTTTCAGCTCTACTCCTTGGGGAAACTAAATCTATTATCGAGCTCATCAACCAAATTGGAAGTTACTTTTATGGCTCTATTCTTGGGGTTTTTGTGCTGCTTCTTTGGGTAAAACGTGCCACCGGAACCGGAGCATTAATTGGGTTGATTTCAGGAATGGCTTCTGTATTTACTTTCGACCGGCTTTTCTACAACGCTGCCACTGCAGATTACTCTTTCAGTTTTCCATGGAGCGAAGTACCGGATGGTTATGCCAAAGCCATTGAGTTTTTATGGTTAAATCCGGTTGGAACCTTGACAGTAGTACTTGTTGGTGTTGGCTTCAGTTTGATCTTTCCTAAGAAATCTTAGGTACCTCCATTCAATGTTGATCAACCATATTAATATTGAGTTGCAATTCAAAAATCTTTCCCACTGTTGTTATTACGTATAGTTTTTTCCCATTCAGCGCAAACTCTTTGAACCAACCGGGGAAGAAAAATGACTTCGTGTATTGTCGTTTTTTTAAATCAAGTGCATCAAAATAAATTTTGGGTATTTCTACATACTCACCTCCTTCTTTAACCCCCTTATCATATACAGAAACAAGTAAAACATCACCGCGAGTATACACTCCTGTATTATTAAACCTGACATTTTGAGGTGCAGAAATTCTGTGTCCCTCATTTGTTTCTTCAGACTTTGACGCTGGAAATTTCTGCCCATCAGGAAGGGATAATACATATTCCTCTTCACCGGTCATGAATTCATAAAAATAGATTTTACTGAAGTATCGCGGCACATAAGCAAACAGCGAATCTCTTACTTTACTCAAATTTCCATCAAGTGAAATAGAATGTCTTATTTGGTTATCCAGAAATTTACCAAAGTATTCTTCATTCCCCTCATAATTGGTATTTACTGTTACAAACAAATCGTCTCCCCCCATACATAGAGATGTCATCATTGAATCATTAGCAACAACCCTTAAAGGAAATCTTTTGATATTGTATATATCTAATAACTCACCAGATGTGCTAAACTTTTTGATCGAGTATTGCTGAGTATCAACTATCCATATGCTCGTTCCTTCTACATAAAAATCTGAAATGGATAGTAATTGTTCCGGCCCTCGACCTTTTCCAGTCCCGATTTTTGAAACCAGGCCCCAATTGGTATCAAATTTCAACACCTGCATTGAGCCAAAATCCGCTACATAGATATGATTGTTCTTATAAGAAATTGATTCCGGCCGGCTAACCAAACTATCCAAAATTATTTCTGAAGCGTGCAGAACAACTAATGTGTCTAAATCTCTTTCGAATTCAGAGATACCTTTATTTATTTCTGAGGGTGACTGATTTTTTTGATAAAGTGAAAAGGTAGCAAATGCAATCAGACAACCTACTGCAAAGAAAAGAAAGTACTTCATTCAACCTTACTCTTATCTTAAACAGGGATCCCATTCTTCACATGGCGGAGGAGAGGCACCACCACTCATACATAATTCCGTACCAATGTCGTCATCACAAAGTGCATATGAGCAAGGAGTGGTTCCTCCATCATAACCGCATAAAACAAAACAGGTACCGTCATCGTGACAACTTAATCCTGCATTAGAGGTAGATGATGGGAACATAACCAGCAAGAGTAATATAAGAAGGAACCCACCCAGAAAAGACATAACTTTATTCATAATAATCCATTTGTTAATGATTACTATGAATTTATACTCCTTAAAAAAAATTACAACATATTTTACTACCCGATTTTACTACCCAAAAAATCACTTATACCGTTATTATTTTTCACTCTTTTCTTTAACCGCCTCATCTTCTTTCCCAAACTTAGAACCTACCGGTGGGCGATATGCCTGAAATGGGATCTTCAACAAGTTTCCTAGACTATCATTTTCGGCAGGATCCATATGAGTATCAATACCATATTTTAGTTCGGTCATTTCATCAACCTGAGCAAAGGTTCCAAAAGCCCGATCCCAAACGGCGAAAATGTTTCCATAATTGGTATCTGTGTAAGGCTGGGTATAGTGATGGTGCACTTTATGCATCAGTGGCGTGATGAATATCCACGATAAAGCTCTATCTATCTTTCTTGGCATGTTTATGTTCGCATGGGTAAGATGAGCGAACAGCGCCGAAATGCTTTGGTATAAGAATACAATCCAGATAGGAGCACCAACTACAATCACACCGATAATGGTAAACACCATTCGGAATACAGCCTCACCGGGATGGTGGCGAAGTCCGGTTGTCACATCTACCGTTGTATCGCTATGATGTACAAGGTGAAATTTCCACATAAATATGACTTTATGTTCAATCCAATGAATCAAATAAGCTCCGAAGAAATCTAGTAATAGAACCCCAACAATTGCCTGTACCCAAACAGGCAATTCAACCCATTGCAGAACACCAAATTCATTTGCGGTAACATAGGTTGAAGACCAAACCAGAAGTCCTGCAAACCCCAATCCAATCACTATAAAAAACCCATTCAATACCAAGTTGATTGCCGCGTGTCGGACTTTCTTGTATCCAAATTCAAACAAAGGGAATACCCCTTCTATAATCCAGAAAAGAAATATTCCACCCACCAACATTCCCGCCCGGAAAGTAGTCGGTACATTTTCAAAAAACTCAATTAGTGACTCCATAGATCTGTACTTGGTTAATTCGGTAATATCTAAGATGCTAAAATGTAAGGATAGGGGCAAAATCGCAGACATAAAAAAAGCCCCGTGTAAAATTTACACGAGGCTTTGAAGAGCTAAACTCTTTTTAATTAGTCATCGTCACCATCTAGAACATCCTGAACTCTCATTTGGAGATCTTCAAGGTGAGTTCTTGTTGCACGATCAAAACCACCGCTTCTTAAAGCACTGGCGATATCACGATTTAAAATACTCAGTTCATTCCGCACGATTGGGCGAATGTCGGACTGACTAACATCTACAGCTGGTCCGGACCACCAATTTCCTTGGATCTCCTGAGTCATCAGGTTTTCCATCTCCTCAACGTATGCACGTTGCAGAGCACGGCGGTGTACGTCAATATTTTCGTTAGCACGAACTTCACTAAAGATTCCATTACGCACATCATCCATCATTTCGAATGCTGTGTATGTGTCTTCATCAGAACGTCGCTCAAATTCAATGAGCTTAGCTACGCGTCTTCCATCTACTAAAGCAGAAAGAACACCGGCTTGAGCACCACGGAAATCATCCACAGCGGATGCCTGATTTACGCGATCAAGAATTTCGTTGCTGAATGCCCATGTTGGCGTGCTGAATGCATGCTGCTGTAGGAATTCCATAGCTTCTCGCTGAGTTGCTTCAGGAACAGCTTCATAAACAACGCCGTCTTGCTCGTAGGTTTTATAGTTCTCGTAGATACCACCAACATTAGATAATGCATGGCCCATGTATCTTCTCCACTGACCGATAACATTTCCGTAGAGTTCGCTTAATTCTTCATAATTAGCGCCTTCTCTTTCGGTCCAGTCAATAAGGTTTTCAGTGATTACCTGAAGGTTGGCAAGACCAAGCTCACCGGCTTCCATAGCATCATTAGTAAGGTCTTCGTTCTGAGAACGAGGATCAATTTTACTACCTGTTTGGCGTCCGTAGAAATATGCAGGATCATCTGCCCTTTCGATAGTCCATTCATTCAATGTAGCTTCAATCTCATCGTCACTCATATCATCCGGGAACCAGGTATAACCCCATTTCGCTGCCCACTTGTCGTATTCGCCAACAGCAGGATAGAAATTAGTTACGCCATCACCGGGCTGAGCAATATAATTGAAACGAGCATAATCCATGATAGATGGTGCTGTTCCGTGAGTGGATGTAAACTCAGGGTCACGAAGCTGATCTACTGTGTAAGCATAGCTTGAACCAAAGTTATGTGGGAAACCAAGTGTATGACCTACCTCGTGAGCGGATACAAATCGAATCAATTCACCCATGATTTCATCATCAAATTCTACACCGCGTGCATCTGGGTTAGCAGCTGCCGTTTGGATGAAGAACCAATTTCTGAGCAGGTTCATCACGTTGTGGTACCAGCCAATATCACTTTCCAAAATCTGTCCTGATCGTGGATCATGAACGTGAGGTCCATATGCATTCTGTACAGGAGAGGCGAAGTAACGAATCACAGAATAACGAACATCTTCCGGGCTAAACTCAGGATCTTCTTCCTTCGTTGGAGGTAGTTTACCCATTATAGCATTTTTGAAACCGGCGGCTTCAAAAGCGACTTGCCAGTCATCAACACCCTGTAGTAGATACTCTCTCCATTTTTTTGGAGTAGCTGGATCAACGTAATATATAATTGGGTTTTCCGGCTCTACGAGTTCATTACTTTCTCCTTTCAGCCAGGCGGTGTAAGCCTCTTTGTCCTTAGGAATAAGTTTCCATCGGGTGATATCGCGAATTTGCTTCGCTTTTTGAGCTTGATCAGTGTACTCAGTTTTACCAACACTGAAGAAACCGACTCTTTGGTCATAAGAACGGGATCTCATTTCCTCAGCCGGCAGCACAATCATACTGTGATTCAGCTCAAGAGAGATGGTTCCTGTAGAAGAATTTGAAGGAGGATTACCTGCATCGTAAGTCAGGATATTCCGTGCTTCAATATTTTCCGGGTAACTGTTGATATGCTCGATAAAAGTTCGGCTACCATCAACACGGCGTACCTGATATTGCCGGCGATCGCCACTATCTAATCCCAATGAAGGAATATCGTCCGTGAACATGCTGTTAATTTCAACTACAGAACCGGTAGAATCTTGGTTCAAAGCCTCAATATCAAAAGAAGCAATAATAGGCTCAAAATTTGAGTTTCTTACGGCCTCATAAATAGGCATAGTATCTGAAGCTACGTTCTCATACGAAATGTGGCGAAGCAGAATTTTATCCTGTTTCTTCTCCCACCGTACAATTTGTGTATTTAGCTTTTCACCGCCATAGCCAAGGTTATCCGCTGTTTTTGCAACACGGGTAACCAGTAACATTTCACGCCCTAATAAAGCATCAGGAATTTCATAGTAATATTTGTCGTCAACTTTATGGACAGCAAACAAACCTTCGTCTGTTTCTGCATCTTTAGTAATGACGTCACTATACTTTTTCATTTCACCATCACTGTCAGGTCCGCCGCCGCGCATTCCCCGAGATGATCCTTCCGATGGACTCGCAACTTTTTCTGCTGTCTTACACCCTGCAATAACAAAGGTAAGACTCAGAAAAAGCACCGCAAGTCTGTTAATACTAACTTTTCCGTAGTTCATAAATTTTGGTTTATTTCTTATTAATGGTATCCAGCTAAAAGTGAGGTTAGTTTCGAAGCTAATCAAGTAGCTTAGACTAATGCTGTGTAAAAAGAATTAAACAGATAAAGGTTTTATCGCAGGTATTCTACAAACCAACCTTCTGTCCACTCTAAGGCTTCAGCAAGCGGCTTCGGAAAGTCTTGGCTTTCAAAAGGATGAGCAGCACCATAAGTGTGTGTTCCGTTGGCCACCAATCTTAACTCTTTATCGCGGGCTTCACAGGCAATATGTAATTTTTCTGAATCTGTATAAGGCACAGTTTCATCATCGCGCCCATGAATAAATAAGGTAGGAATGCGAAGTTGGCCAACCCGCTCCATCGCTATAACCCGTTCAGCATTTTCAATAGCATCATCATATACAACCTTACCGACTTTCATTTTTTGTCCAGTTCGGCTGTTCTCAATTTCGGTATATCCCTGCTCTTCCCAATCTTTTTTCATGGCATCTGACCATCGGTTCCGATAGTCAGCCACTGCCGACCAGGTTGCAATACACTGAACGGGAGTATATTCAACGGCAGCAGCAATAGCAGTTTGTCCCCCACGTGAATGCCCAATCAACCCGATTTTATCGGTATTTAAACTCGAGTGGCTGTCACTAATTTCTCCTTTTTGAAGGGCATCAATTACCGTACCAACATCTTCAAGATCTTGAGAGAGCGTTTCCCTTTCAAACAATTCCATCTCAGTGAATTCGGTTTTCTCATCCCCAATTCCGTTCAAAGAAAAGTTCATAGCAACAACCCCATATCCTGCTCGGGCCATTTCCTCGCAAACATCTGGAAAAGGACCCCAGTCTTTAAATCCCTTAAAGCCATGCAAAAATATTATGACCGGAAAGCTGAGTCCGTTTCTTGAAATAGGTGAATACAAATCATAGCGGATTGGTAATCCTTCAGTTGATTTTACCTGTCCGGATGAAATCGAAATACTGCTTACTTCCATGAAATCTCTTTTAGTTTACCTTTCTTTGTTAAAGTCTAATGTCTCAAGCTTAACGTGTTTTCGCAGTGCATTAATTTCATTTTGGCGAAGATATCTCCATCTACCCATTGAAACATTTTTTAAAGTGAGTCCTGCATATTCCACTCTTTTAAGTTTGGTTACTTCAGTTCCGTGGAATTCTACCATCCGGCGAATCAAACGGTTTCTACCTTCAAATACCGATATTTCAAACATTTCCGGCATATCAACAAATTGCTTCACGTGATTTGCCTTTGCTACTCCGTCCTCAAGTTCAACACCTTTTAGATATTCTCCTAGCTGTTTCTCAGTGAGTGGCTTTTCAGTTTTTACATGATAGGTTTTTCGAATTGAGTAACTGGGATGCATCAACCGATGGGCTAAATCTCCGTCATTTGTCAAGACCAATAAACCGGTCGTGTTACGATCTAAGCGCCCAACCGGATATACTCGCGAGCCTGTGGCATCCTCAATGATATCCATCACGGTCGTCCGGTCTTTTTCATCATCGGTGGTTGTAATTACATTTTCTCCCTTATTAAGTAATAAGTACACAAAAGGCTCTAGGCTGAGATTTTGCCCGTCAACCACAACGGTATCTTTCCTGCGGACTTTAGTCCCCAATTCAGTTGTAACTTCTCCATTTACCTCTACTTTTCCGGCAGAAATGTAATCATCTGCATCTCGGCGAGAGCAGAACCCGGCATGTGCTATAAATTTATTGAGCCGTATCTCCTCTTCTTCTGAATAATTTTGATCTACCGTAGCTGCTTTTTTATCGTCTGCCTTATTTTTCTTCCGTCTTCCTTTCTTACTCATTCTTCCTCGTTGGTTTCTCCTTCATGATTCTCATTTTCGGGTTGAGCCGATTCCTCTTCAACCTCTTCTTCCTGATCATTTTCTTTTGCTGTTTTCTTCTCTTCGTATTCTGAAATTAACTCATCAGCCATTTCCTCCGGCGTCACATCATCTTCTTCCTCTTCCATTTCCTCAATCATAAGCTGGCGCTCCATTAACAACTGACGATGCTCAGCCATATCATCATCTTTCAAGATCTCATCAATTTCCCTTGGTTTCGGAAGCTCTCCTACCGAATTGATTCCAAAATGCCGTAAAAAGTGTTTTGTGGTTCTATATAATAATGGCTTTCCGGGGCTGTCAGCTCTCCCTGAAACTTCAATAAGAGCTTTTTCCATGAGCTGACGTAGAATATATCCGGAATCAACACCCCGAATTTGGTCCACTTCCGGTTTTGTTATAGGCTGTCGATATGCTACAATAGCCAGCGACTCAATGGCTGACTGTGAAAGTTTTCTGTAAGCATTTTCATGCTGAAAAATACTGAGCCAATAATGATACTTTTTCTCGGTTACGAAGGTATAACCCCCGCCCATGGCTTGTATCCTAAAACTGAATCCATTTTCATCGTAGCGCTCATTCAGCTTATCTACAAAATCAGAAACTGTTTGCTCGGTAATCTCAATCTGCTCTTCATTTTCAACTATAATATCCCGGATTTTAGATCCGGTAATCGGCTCTTCACTGGCAAAAATCAGTGCTTCAATCACTGACGAAAGCCGCGTACCATCAATAAATTGATAATCGTTTTTCATTCGAGAATTTCTATTAATAACTGAAAAGGTTTATTACTAAAATCAGTCTCCAAACATACGCAAAGTGTGAGTCACCCAACAAAAATAATTTCACTACTGATTTCGGACCAATTCTTTAGCGAATTAACTTTAACGCTTATAACAGACGAGCTTCGCTTTACCTTTCTTGATAACCCGATAACCAAGCAGGTGAAATATTTCCTTTACAAAGAAACGGGCCACGTTCAGATTCACTTCA
>Ga0136600_1000822_pt1 | contig 15709 bp, 9 predicted proteins | sample AntRauMFilla2698_FD_104634 | JGI IMG/M metagenome (GOLD analysis project Ga0136600, IMG submission 104634) | Saline lake microbial communities from Rauer Islands, Antarctica - Metagenome Filla 2 #698 | ecosystem: Environmental > Aquatic > Non-marine Saline and Alkaline > Saline | place...
AAGCTACAGCGGGAATATAAAGAAAAAAATTTAAATATCTTTGCTCTTCAACAGGCTAAGAAGGCCATCATTAATGGAGACCTAAATCTTGCAAATTTCTTCCTAACTAAAATAAATTCCAAAAGAAGTGAACTGGGGCCAATAAAATTACGCTACCTAAGCCTTATACACTTTATTAAAGGCGAGTATAATGAGTCCTATCAGTTAATTTCAGGCGCTACTTTTAATAGAACTGAATATTACAAACAAATTTGCTTACTAAGAGTCATAAACCTCATTGCACTTGAAGATATTAACAAGTTCAGAAAAGAGCTTGGATCCTGTCAAAATATTACCTTCAACTACACAGAGAATAATCAATTTTGGTTGCGACAAGTATCCTTTATTAAAGAAAAGAATCGAGAGTTATTGCGCGGAAACCTTATCGAGAACTATCGAAATACATTTGGCACCATTGAAAATATTACGATTTGGCTAAAAATGGCTTTATTCCTAAACAAGGAAGAAATTATTGTAAAATATGTTGGTAGCCTTCCCTCTAGCGCTTTTAGATCTAAAAAAGTAAGAGAGCTTATTGGCTTCGCTTACTACCGACTTGGAGAAATAAAGAAAGCAGAGGAGTTTATAGAGGATATTGAGAGTCCTAACGCTGATAACATAAGGGGTAATATAAAACTAAGTGAAGGGAAGTATGAGTTAGCTTTTGGTCACTTTAAATTGGCGCTCCAAAAAAAAGAAAATTCCCAAAATGCACTCCAAAGAGGACTCCCCCTGAGCTATATACTTGGTTTATGGGATGAAGGTCTCAATATGTTAAACAAAGTTGTTGATGATAAACTTGATGTCAGAAAGAAAAATGCCTTAAAAGCAGTATTCTATATAAGAAAAGAAGACTTCAAAAGGGCAAGGGAACTACTCAATATTCTCGATGACCAATTTAAAAAGAAAGTTCCCTTTGAAGTCAACCTAATGGACTCTTATGTCGCCTTGCGGGAGTTTGATGTAGAACGCTTGGAACTCTCCAGCGGAGAGGCTTGTAGAAGGTACGATGGACTAAGCTGTTGGTTAAATATGCAAACTCTTCAGTGGGAGAATATTGGTAAAACTCTTTCTCGAGATGAAACGACTTTTACAATTGCTAACTTTGATATCGACTCTCTCAAAGAAAAAGTAGATATAAAGCCAATGCGAGAACCCATTTTTATTGATCAAAAAGATATTGAAGAATTAGATAGTGAACTCATTCAAGTCCAATAGGATCAATTAGAAGTTGGTCGAAAGCTTTAGAGCAAGGCCACTATTACTTCTCTTTACTTCGGCTTCATAAACTTGCGATGTTCCGCTAGTCGTGTGTTGTTGAAATCCACCGAAGTAGCCAAACTCCCCAATATAATGACGAGAAAGCCAATACCTAAGAGACAAATTGTAGTTCAGACTAATACCAGAACTTAACTTATGGTCTCCAGTGGTTTTAGAAAAATTCGTTCCAGCCAAGAAACCACCTTCAACAGATAAGCGTCCACTACGAATAAGTGAACCTTGTACTCCCGCCATTAGATTAGGGATACTAACTCTAATAAATTGACTTGTTGTAGTGGTACTAGAGGTAGAATGATGAAGGAAATACTGCTGATCAAGAGAAGCCAAATAAATAACACTCCACCTTGAGTTCAGGGAGTATTTAACGCCCACACCTAAGCTTGTTAAGTTGTCCCCTACTTGGCCATAGGTACCTCTTGAAGGCGGATCGATAGGCATATTCCTTGCTGTAAAGTAAGTGATCGGCTGCCACTTCGATGCAGAAGCATATTCAAGCCTCAAAGTTAAATCCATAGAATCTTCAGCAATAAACTCCCTACTACCCCCGCCGAGGAAATTATCATTTTCGTGGTTTATGGTTTGGGAGAAAGGAGCAGCAGAGATTGTTAGAATATTCTTTGATATTAACTCTCTATTTGAGAGAGGTTTAAAACTGCCTGATTTAGTAATTTCTTTTCCCTTTGCCACGACAACATCCCTAGCAAGGTTACTGTTAAGGTCTTTTTGATTTTTCTTCGCCATCGCAATGAGCTGGGAGGGCGCCTTATCATTAAACTTCTTTAATTGAAATCCTTCTACAGGGTCAAGATGGAGACCAAGTGGGGCCTCGTACTGACCGGTATCGCTATCAATAGAACCAATATTTGATGCAACATAGACCTTATTCACTTGATCAAAGGTAGCGTCAGAAGAAGGAGGAATATAGAGACCTGTTGCTGGGTCAAAAAAGCCACCCGACTTAGCAGCGTAAAGCTTCTTTTCAGGGTCATATATGCCCTCTGACGGAGTACTTTGCTCTGCGGGCTTAATGGCCAAGGCAGATTTACTCGGATCAACCTCAGCCACTTTGACGTCCGACCTTTTCTTCTTTTTTAAGTCTTGATTTCGATAGAGTACATTTAACTGCACAGGAGAGATTTTTACTGGCTGACTTACGGTTTCTAATTTTTCAAGAGTTTGAGAAAGCTGGCCACTCTTTACAAGAACACCGTCTTTTTTTAAGAGACTATCCATTTCCTTTTCAGATGTTTTTGAAAGCCCAGGCTCTTCTTCAAGAATAATTTTATTATCGACATTTCTCACAACTCTTTTTGCATTCTTTATATCTGTCGCTTCTTTATTTCTATTATCAGTCTGCGCCATGGCGACCTCACCTTTGTATGTGAGTAGTGAGGTTACCTTATTACTTGGATTATAATTTGTTTCAAACTCTGTTCCCCTAACCCCAAGAGCTGCATTTCTCGTTCTGAGGTAGAATTTTTTTTTAATAGAGAAATCTTCTTTAACCTTAGTTCTTGCTCTCCCCTTGAGAAGGCTTACCACTCCATTGCCCAACTTATCCATTTTATAAACAACTAACTTAGAGTTAGGACCAAGGCTAATCGTTGAGCCATCGTCAAAAGTAAGACGAACAAAACTGGAAGGTGAAGTTAATATTGAGGCATCTTCCATAACCCTTTGATCAAGGCTTAACTTTCTTGCCAAATGTTGACCAGGGGCCAGTTGAGTAACCTCACCTCTTAACATGGAAACCTTTGCTACAAAACGGCGGGTTCGAGCAGATACCTGTAAGGAGAGAAGTGTAAAAATAAAGAACAAAGATATTTTGACCATTAGATATGAAAACCTTTAAAAATAGGATGATTCTATTTTCACCCGAGGCTTGTTGCTGGTCAATAAATAACCACTTTTACTTGAGTGGTTTCATTTCCTTTCCATCATGATTGAGAGTCACTTCCTTACCTTCTTGGATGGTTGTAAGGTTTACAGGCCGTGACCAAATCGCAGCAATATTACCCAGTGTCTCAGCAGCATAGCTCATATCCAAGTCAACGCCTTGGTGTTTATGAATGAGATGAAGCTCTCCTCTATTTCCAAAATTGCCTGATTCAACCTCGATCACTGGCTGGCCGAAGTTGGTAAGACTCATCAACAGTTTAGACTTAATGGCTTCAAAGTCCCTAGTATCAATTTCAAAGCGTGACGTTCTCGGATTATATTTGTAGGTGAAAAGCTGCATTCTTTCACAAAATTCCCGAGTAAAGAACTCGTCAATAAAAGTCACGTCATTATGAGTCCGACGAACCTCGTATATTTTCTCTTTACCTTTATTCGTGGCCTCATTCCAATTTTCTCGCACATTCATATCTGTGCATTCATTATATTCCTTACCAAAACGACCAGTATCCCAACGATATTCAATGTCACGAAAGAGCTCAATCCCAATCTTATAGGGATTGATTTGCTGTTTGCTCATGGCCATAACACCTGCATGCTTGTCTGAGAACTCAATAATCTCACTACTCTTAAGTGCTTTTTGAGTCATGATTGTTGAGTGCCAGTAACTTGCCCAGCCCTCGTTCATAATTTTTGTCATTCTTTGAGGTAAAAAGTAATAAGCCTCTTCTCTTAAAATAGCGAGGATATCAGCTTGCCACTCTTTAAGTGGTGCATGCTGAATCAAATACATCATTATATCTCTAGGAGAAATATAATTTGGTTTAGGCTTAATTGTTGGTCCCTCATCTACTTCGGGAACATCTCTTTCTGTCTCTGGATTAAAAAGCTTTGACCTCATAAAACTTTGAAGTTGTTTAGATCGACCGTCATCCTCATCATCATGAAAGAACTGTTCATGAAATTCAGTTTCCTTATCTCTACGAGAGCTTCTGACTTCCGAAGTTTCAAAGAGCACGTTTTTGTCCATTAGATTTTCTAGAGAAAGAACACGATCAATAAAAACTTCAACTTTATCTTGCCCATATTTTTCCATATAACGACGAATCTTTGTGCCATGGTTGGCCATAACATCCATCATGGAGCGATCAGTAGATTTAAACCATAGGTTATTTTTAAAGAAGTCAGCATGACCATAAACATGGGCCATCACTATTTTTTGATCAACAAGGTGATTCGCATTAAGAAGATAGGCATAGCATGGGTCTGTATTGATAACCATTTCATAAATTTTTTGAAGTCCATAAGCATACGACTTAGAGAGCTGATCGTACTCCATACCAAAGCGCCAGTGCGGATAGCGATTAGGAAAACCGCCCTGAGCAGCAAGGATATTTATCGTATCATAATCACATACCTCGAAAACAACGGGATAAAAATCTAAGCCGTAGTCCAGAGCATATTGGTGAATTTCTTCTTTAAGTCTTAGGAGTTCACCAGTTAGAGGCTTGGTTCTCGTTGTCATTTACCTTTCCCTAGAAAATCTTTAATGGAATCTAAAATGGCTTCTTTATTCTTAATCTTGGATAGAATAACCTGATCATCTTCTTCTTTATAACGACCAGATAAGTCTTTATAAAACTGGCCTGAGCCGTAGCGGCTCTCAACCTGGCCGTAGCAAAAGACATTGGAAGCCGGAAGAATATCTTTATCCAAGATCTCTAAGCAGAGTTTAGTATCATCCGTTGACCAATTATCCCCATCACTAAAATGAAAGGGATAGATATTCCATTCACTTGGATTGTAGTCTGCCTCAATAATTTCACGGCAAAGCTTAAAGGCAGATGAAATAAGTGTCCCTCCACTTTCTCTCGTTCGAAAGAAGGTGTCTTCATCAACCTCTTTAGCTGTTGCATCGTGAATTATATAGCGAATCTCAATGTCTTTATATTGAGACTTAAGCCAAAGGTTAATCCAAAAGGATTCAGTTCTCACTATTTCCTTTTGCTCATCGCCCATAGAGCCTGAAACATCCATCATGTAAATGACTACAGCAGAGTTTTCGAATTCAACTTTTTGGGTTGATGATCGATACCTCATATCTGATTTAATAGGAACAATGACTGGATTTTCGGGATCGTACGTTCCCATTGCTACTTGTCTCTTTAGGGCTTCTTTATAAGATCTCTTGAAATGTTTGAGGGCATCAGGACCTACAGTGCCAATAGAACTATAACGATCAGTCGTAGACTGCATCGTTTTCTTTCCCTTAGGCTCGATATTTGGAAGTGCTAACTCGTCACCAAGTATCGATGCGAGTTCCTCGAGAGATAATTCAACCTCTAACTCTTTCTTACCTTCCCCTTCTCCTGCTTCGCCTTCTCCGGGCTCCCCTTCACCTTCTTGGCCTTCAACAGGGTCACCTGCTTGGCCGTCACCCTGGCCAGTCCCACCTTGGCTTTGATCTCCAAATTTGAAACGAGGAGTTTCAATTGAGGGCATTGGAATCTTATAAGTGCCATCCCCCTTTGGAAGTGGCATCTCACCGTTTGAAACATACTTCTTCAGATTATCGCGAATTTTTCCCTTAACGATATTTCGAAAACGAGTATGATCTCTCTTTATTGGGTGGTCCATTACGCTCTCCGTTTATGACTTGGCAGAGTCCCCTTTAGCAAAAATCGAAGCGACAAAATTAAGTGCATCAGTAGCACAAATTTCGCAGTAACTATGATTTTTGATAAGGCGAGACTTAACAACATCAATCTTCTCTTGAGTTTCTTTATCAACAACCTTTGAGATAATCGTTTTAAGCTTAATTGTATCTTTTTGATCTTCAAAAAGCTTAAGCTCAAGAGCTCGGTGAAGCCTTTCATTCATTTTATAATCAAATTGCTTGCCTTCAATTGCCAGTGCACCGATATAATTCATGATCTCCCTGCGAAAATCATCCTTACGGCTTTCAGGAATATCAATTTTTTCCTCTACTGAACGCATGAATCTTTCATCAGCGTCCTCCAAACGATTAGAGTACTTATTACGGATTTTCTCTCTCTGAGTGTAAGCCTTCACATTGTCGATATAGTTTGAGCAAAGAGTTTGAATGGCGTTTTCATCAACACTGATAGCTTTTTGAACGTCATTCTTAACAATATCTTCATACTCTTGTCTGGCAACAGCGAGAAGCTCTCTATACTTCTCAAGTTGGTCTGATGAGTTAACAAGGCTGTGATGCTTTAGACCCGCCTCCAACTCATTAAAAACCATAAATGGATTTAAACATCCTGAGTCTGAGTGCTTAACAAGAGAGTTTGAAATTTTATCCTGAATATAACGAGGAGAAATCCCTTCTAGCCCTTCTCTAACGGCTTCTTTTCTTAGCTCTTTAACATTGTCTTCGTTATAACCTGGAAGAGTTTTACCATTATAAAGTTTAAGCTTTTGCAGTCTTGTAAGATCAGACTTCTTAGGCTCCTCAAGTCTTGTTAAGACAGACCAAAGAGCGGCCATCTCGATTGTGTGGGGAGCTACGTGCATGTGAGGTATCTTGTCTGCATTAAAGTCCCTCTTATAAATTTTAACTTCATTATCGAGACGAGTAATATAAGGAATATCAATCTTCACAGTCCTATCTCTCAAAGCTTCCATGAACTCGTTATTTTGAAGCTTTCTAAACTCTGGCTCATTGGTGTGACCAAGAATCACTTCGTCAATGTCTGTTTGAGCAAATTTCTTTGGTTTAATCGATTGTTCCTGAGAAGCACCGAGGAGGTCATAGAGAAAGGCAACATCAAGCTTAAGCATCTCGATAAATTCAACAATCCCTCTATTGGCTATGTTAAATTCACCATCAAAGTTAAAAGCTCTCGGGTCAGAGTCTGATCCATAAAGGGCAATCTTTCTGTAGTTGATATCACCTGTAAGTTCAGTCGAGTCTTGGTTTTTCTCATCTTTCGGCTGGAATGTTCCAATACCAAGTCTATCTTTCTCTGAAAGAAGAAGCCTTCTTACTCTTACGTGACTCATCACTTTATTCCAGTCGCCGTCGTACTTCTCCATATAAGCGTTGTATATGTAACGATCCGCAGGATTTAAGGCTCCTTTAATCTTGATCTTATAAGTTCCCTCAGGACGGGATTTATTAAGCTTAGTTAAAAGACCTGATCTCACTTCAAAAGGAATAAGTTTTAAAGGCTCTTCATGCATCGGGGAAGGGAAAATTCTTTGACCACCAAGAATATCCGGTGCTGATTCATCAACCCAATCAAAAGTATACATAGATCCATCATCAGTTCTCGAGTAATGCTCTAAGCCCTTTTTCACTAGGCGCGATATAGATGACTTTGCAGAGCCAACTGGACCGTGAAGCAAAAGAACTCTTTTCTCAGTACCATAACCTGCGGCTGCTGATTTAAAGAAGTTGGCGAACTTCATAAGGTGAACGTCAATTCCAAAGACAGCATCTTTTCCATCATCCATGGGATCATCAAAGAAATGATAACGAGTAATCTCTTTTTTATATTCAGTGTATTTAGAAGTACCGTAGGCCATGACCATGTCATGAATTCTTTGAAAAGCATTTCGAGCAATTCTTGGATCTTCAGATACTTTATCCACGTACTCTTGAAAAGATCCTGCCCAATGAAGATGTGAAAAATCCTCAGCTTTGTAATTCTCTTTAATAAAATCACTTATATTAACTGAACCCATGCTACTCTCCCGTCCTTAGGTCTTTACTGAATAAATTTTTAGAAGAGAAAAACATTACTCTCCCCTAATTCCTTCTATTGTAGCAAGAGGAAGGCCATTTTCTAAAGGATATTATTGGATAATAATTTGAGTAATTTCCTTTACTTAATTGTAATTTCGACGTCTGCCCCTGTCAGTCAACTTGGCACCATTTGAGTGCCTATTTACTTATTTGACAGGAATGCGACACCGGTTAAACTAGAGTAATACTGAAGCCTTACAAACCCGACAAAAAGAGGACGATAATGGGTCTTATTGCTGCTGGCACTACCAATATTGGTATGAAGAGAAAAACCAATCAAGATGCCATTTATCTCAACTCCGAGAAACACCTCTTCGTCGTTGCCGATGGCATGGGTGGCCATAACGGTGGTGATATTGCTAGCCAAATGGCGGTTAGCTTGGTGCCTGAATATATCCTCAGTCACGCTGGAGATGAACCCACCAAGCTGCAAAAGCAGGCAGTTCTTGCGGCCAATAAAGCCATTAAAAAGCATGGCGAAGAAAACGAAGACTTAGTGGGAATGGGAACAACTCTTGTTTCTCAACTTTTTAAAGGTCCCTATCTTTACACAGCAAATGTTGGTGACTCAAGGGCTTACCTCTTTAACAATAAGCAAATCTATCAACTGACAAGTGACCACTCCCTCGTTCAAGAGAAATTAAATCTAGGCTTTTACACCAGAGAGCAAGCAAGTGATGATCCGCAAAAGAATGTCCTTGTGAGAACTGTTGGATTTGAGGAAGAGGTTGAAGTTGATGTCTTTACCTATAAAGTTCACCGCAATGATATCTTTTTAAGCTGTAGCGATGGTCTTCATGGCAAGGTAAGTGATGCTGATATTGCTCATATAATAAACCACTTTATTCCAGAGCCAGCTAAAGCGAATCAAGAGACTCTCGTAAAGTGCTGTGACTTTCTTGTCGAATTGGCGAATAAAAACGGTGGACAGGATAATATCTCAGTCATTTTAGTCGTCGCTCAGTAATTTGCTAGAAACCTCTAGTTAAAATTAATACGACATTTACTAAACTTACTCATGTAAAAAGTTCATGTAATTCAATAAAAGGCCGCTTCAGGGCTTCTCAACTGCTTTACTCAAAGTAAATGAAAACATCTTGTTCGATATATATTTAGTCCTAATCCCGAATTCGAGGCCCTATAACTGCTTCATCAAAAACAATATGTCTTAGGAGGACAAAATGAAAAACTTAGTAATCGCAGCAATCGCTCTTCTTTCAATCTCTTCTTTCGCTGGTGAAACAGAAAGAGACATGGTTCGTGTTCAAGGTGCTTCTGCACAAATCGCTTTCGACAAAGCTCAAGATCTTGTTGCTGAAGTTAAAGCTGCTAAAAGAATGGCAAAGCTTTCTTACCTTAGCAACTGTAACTATACTTCAAGCGAGTCTGAAGATAGATTTTTCTTTAACCGTAAAGCATGGACTAACAGCTCATCTGTTACTTTAAACCATGTTACTGGTACTTACACAGCAATCGTAAACGTAAGCTGTAAAAAGTAATTTTAAAGTTCGCACGAATCCTCCCCCTTTTAGGGGGAGGCTTTCCTTATAAAGTTCTTAACTTAAGAAACTTGTCTAAAAAGCTTAATCGCCAATTCTGTTTTTCTCTTAGCAAAGAGCAGCTTCTCACTTGTCGAATCAATACCAGAAATAAAGTCAGGATGGTTTTGTTTTAAGAAACTGCGGTAGGCTTTCTTAAGTTCTTCTTTTGATGAATCCGGCTCAAGCAAAAAGAAAATAAAGACTTCACTGTTGGTATATTTACGGTCACCGAGCATAATATCATTTTCTTTAAAGATATTATTTCTTCTCTCACTTATTGTACTTTTGCGCGGGCCAGAGTGTTTTGGTTTTGGCTCTGGACCTTGCTTTGGCTTTTCAAATTCACGATTCGTCTGATCGCTACTTTTTTGCTCTTGCCCTTTCTTTTTTCTTTGTTTTTCTTTATTTCTCAGACGCCAAAACTCTGCTTGCTGTTGTTGCTTAACTCTATCACGGTACTTCTCTTCGAAGTCTTGTGAAAATGCCTCACTCTCTTCAGCACCTAAAGAGACCTGCTTGAAGAAGCGACAAAATAGGTGTTTTTGTGAGAACAAGGCAGCCGGATAAAAAGTAAAAAGAAAAATATTCAATTGCTCTAGCGTCACTGTTCTGTAGCCCTCTTGTAAAAATTGATAAAGGCAAAAGTGAAACACATAGAAAGTAACAGCAGGAGATAAACCACTAAACAGATCCTCGATTCCACCTAGTCTACCTGATCCTTCAAGAAGGTCTTTTGTAAGCTTTGGAATAAAAAAGAGAAAGAATATCTCTGTTAAAAAGTGGAGGTTCCAAGTCCTTCCCAAGAGATAAACAATACTAAGGGAAATAGGAAAAAGTCCGACGAAAAAAAAGAAGAAGCTACCAGAAAATGGTAGTTCAAATTGTCGCTTTAATTGTCTGCCGATGTGACTGGCTTTGACTATGTCACCTCTAAAGCTATCCATATGTCATTTTAAATGATTCTTACCTTTTCAACATTGAATACTTTGAAACCCATTACAAATACTGGTACTTAGAGTAAAGTAGGAAGTCATTTTTCAATTTTTAGCGTCTTAAAAAGTTGTCAGTCCTATCCCTTGTGTCTATTTCCTCTGTCTAAATTTTTGACAGCCTTCTCCCAGGAGCCGAGAGAAAGTCCTTTAATCCCAGGCGAACCTTCTAAACAAAACGCTATGCAACAATACCTCAATTCCATGCAGCGCATTTTTTTACAACAACTTCACAATAAGACCCTAGTCGGAATGGCCATATACGTTTAAAATTACTCTCCATGGATCGTTATTTTACCGTGATGGTAGTTCCAGAAAGAGAAAAAGGAGTTAAGTCCTTTCGTATTCCTCGTGTGGTTTTCCACGCGTTGATCTTCTTTGTCGTAATTTTCATGGTCCTTCTCGGAATTCTTACCTATGACTATTGGAAAATCTTGCGTCAAGTTTATGAAAATAAGCACCTCACGATAGAGAACCGTCAGCTCAAAGAACAAATTCAACTCTTTCAAATGAAACTTAACTCTCTTACAGAAGATTTAGAGAGGATTCATACTTTTGAAAAAAAGCTGCGCATCATCACTGGGATTGAAGAGGCTGACCTCACTCAAAGCATTAAGAGCCAAAATAGGAAAACTGAATATCCTCTTAATGAAACAAATGAAGTCGATGGCGAGTTTACCCCTGCAGTTTCACCTGAAAAGAAAAAAGATCAAACAAATCTCTTTGATGATCTCGATGAAATAAAGAACTATGCTCAAGCCCCTGAGTTTAATAATCTTAAAGACCTCTATGAAAAGAAAATCGCAACGATCTTTGGCCTTCAAACCAGTTACTCCTATACAAAGGAGTGGAATGAACTCACCAAGCAAAGTTTCTCAATGGCAGAGAACTTTGCGGAGTTCGATTATAAGTTTGGGACGGTTAAAGGTTTTGTAAATAATTTAGAAGTTAATATACATAAGTTGGATCAGTTTCTCTTAGATAAGGATTCATTCTTGCGCTCCACCCCTACTCTACTACCCACCAAAGGTTGGGTCACGAGTTACTATGGACCAAGAATCAGTCCCACATCCAAGAGGCTCAGAATGCACGAAGGAATTGATATTGGGGCCCGTTCAGGGACTCCCATTCTTGCTGCCGCTGATGGTCGTGTGACCTTTGCTGGTAAAAAACCCGGATTTGGAAACTTTATTCAAATCGACCATGGATATGGAGTAGAAACTTTCTATGCCCATGCCAAAGGGTTACATACCAAAAAAGGGCGCGTTGTCACCAGAGGCGATCTTATTGCTTCCATTGGAAATACAGGTGCATCAACTGGTCCTCACTTACACTATGAAATTAGAGTAAATGGGACTCCCGTAGACCCGCTTTACTTCATACTAGATTAATAAGAGTTAGCAAAAGACTTGCTAGCCGAGAGGAGATCTTCGCATGAATCCATTGCGTGTTATTTTTGGTTCAAAGAACGACCGTGACATTAAATCTTTAAAGCCGCTCGTTAAGAGAATTAGCTCATTTGAAGAAGATATAAAGAAGCTCTCAGATGAAGAGTTGCAGGCACAAACTCCTAAGTTTAGAAAATTGCTTAATGAGGGTGCTACCTTAGAAGATATTTTACCTGAAGCCTTTGCCACTGTAAGGGAAGCTGCTGTGAGAGTACTCGGCATGCGCCCCTATGATGTCCAGCTGATGGGTGGCATCACTCTCTTTGAAGGCAATATTGCAGAGATGAAGACGGGTGAAGGTAAGACCCTTACTGCGGCCCTACCGATGTATCTTCATGGTCTCACCCAAAAAGGTGCTCACCTCGTTACGGTGAACGACTACCTGGCCAAAAGAGATGCCGAAGAAATGGTTGGACCACTTTATCGTTGGCTAGGACTTACTGTTGGCGTGATCGTAGCTGATATGGATGATGAGCAGAGAAAAGAAGCTTACCAATCAGACCTCACTTACGGTACGAATAATGAGTTTGCCTTTGATTACCTTAGAGACAATATGAAGTTTGACCTTGAAGATTATGTCCAAAGAGGACACAACTTTTGTATTGTGGATGAGGTCGACTCCATCTTAATTGACGAAGCGAGAACTCCGCTGCTTATATCAGGTCCCTCTGAAGGTAAAACAGACCTCTATTACGTTGCTAATGATGTGATTCCTCAATTAACTAGGGATAAGCACTTTAATATCGATGAAAAGTCGAAAACTGCAACCTACACTGAAGATGGAATTATTAAGGTACAAGAAATTCTTAAAGTTGATGATCTTTTCAACCTAAACCACAATGACCTTCTTCATCATTTAAACCAAGCCCTTAAAGCCCACCACCTTTTCAAAAAGGATATGGACTACGTTGTAAAGGAAGACAAAGTCATTATTGTTGATGAGTTCACTGGACGACTTAAGGATGGCTCGCGCTGGAGTGATGGTCTCCATCAAGCGGTTGAAGCAAAAGAGAAAGTAGCGATAAAGTCTGAAAACCAGACTCTGGCCTCTGTAACTTTTCAAAATTACTTTCGTCTTTATGATAGTCTCGCAGGGATGACTGGTACAGCAGAAACAGAAGCAGAAGAGTTTCGTAAAATTTATGAACTCGATGTTGTTGTTGTGCCAACCAACGTACCGATTGCGAGAGTTGATGAAGCAGATGTAATTTACAAATCAAAAGAGGCGAAAACAAAAGCTGTTATTGCTCTTATTAAAGAGCTCAATCAAAAGGGTCAGCCCGTGCTTATTGGAACCAATTCTATTGAAAGTTCCGAGCACTTTCACTCCTCTCTAACTAAAGCGGGCGTAAAGCACGAAATGCTTAATGCTAAGAACCATGAGAGAGAGGCGACCATTATAATGGAAGCTGGCCACAAAGGATCGGTCACAATTGCAACCAATATGGCCGGACGTGGTACCGACATTAAGATAAATGACGAAGTAAAAGCTCTCGGTGGCCTCTATATTGTTGGTACGGAGAGAAATGAGGCAAGAAGGATTGATAACCAATTAAGAGGTCGTTCTGGTCGTCAGGGTGACCCAGGTCACTCAAAGTTCTTCCTCTCTCTGGAAGATGATCTGATGAGAATCTTTGGTTCGGACCGTATTAAGGGAGTGATGAACACCCTTGGTATGGAAGAAGATGAGCCGATTGAGCATAAAATGATCTCCAATGCCATCGCTAAATCACAAAAGAAAGTTGAAGCTCATAACTTTGAAATTAGAAAACACCTTCTTCAGTACGACGATGTTATGGGTGAGCAAAGAAATGTTATCTATCGTCTAAGACGAGATATTCTATCAGATAAGGGTAATGATGAACTTGTGAAAGAGTTTATTGAAGACGTTGCTGATACACTTGTTGAGGCTTACCGCCCTGATAAGAAAATGCCATTAGACTCATGGTCGTGGGATGAAATGAACAAGGGCTTTCAAAATACCTTCCATACAGAAGTGGTTGTTGACCATGAAGGATGTATTCGTGAGGGTGATGGTGAACCAGAGGAGTACTTTGCAAAAGTGGCGAAGGAAATTCTAAAGGAAAAGTTCTCTCAATATGATGAAGAGCAAGTGACTCTTGCCCTTAGGGAAGTTCTCTTGTCCACTTTTGATCAGCACTGGAAGGATCACCTCCAATCAATGGATCATGTCAAAGAAGGTATTAATCTTCGTGCCTACGCTCAAAAAGATCCTCTTACAGAATATAAGAGAGAGGCGTTTAACCTTTTTGAGAATATGAGGCTTGATGTAAAAAAAGCTGTGGTTAATGCTGTTTTCAGCGTTAAGCTCTATTCCCAAGAAGAAATTGAAGAACTCCAAAGACGTCATCAAGAAGAACTCGAAAGACAACTTGCCGCTCACAAAAGGGCTCAGGAAGCGCGAGAAAATGATGAACAAGTGAAGCCCATACAAAGGTCGACTAATAAAGTCGGGCGAAATGATCCTTGTCCGTGTGGAAGTGGTAAGAAATTTAAACATTGTCACGGCTAATAAGAAGTTTGCCCCTCAAGCTCATATCTTTGATATAATTTTGTATATATGAGCAATGAAAATGACGACCATAGTGATGGTGAATGGGACGAGAAGAGTGACTTAACTCGTATTGAGGATCTTTCCGAGTTTCTCCATGAAGATGACCCTGATACCGAGGAAAAGCTGCAAAGTGTGGCCTCCGACAAAGAAGTCCTCCCCGATCTTCCAGGTGGTGAAGATCTACTCGCGCTGGATGAACTTGAAAACGAAGAAAGCACGGGCCCGTTTGAAAGTAATAATGACTTCGATAGTGAGAGCCCAACAAATCCTAATATCCAGGCCCCCCAACAACTAAACAAAGAACTCAACCAAGACCCAGCCTTCGATAATGGTGAAGTTGAACCTGACGAAGAAGATCCAATTCAAGATGAAGACCTAGAGAGTTCAGAAGACTTTTCCATGGAAGGCCAAGCCTTTGGAGAAGGGGATAGCTTTGAAGACTCTATTAAGGATGACAGCTTTGAGCTAAGCGATGATAGCTTTAGCAACTCTGAAGAGACTCTCGAAGATGAAGAGAGCACCTTTGATGGAGATGACCAAAACTTTCTCTCAAGTGATGAAAACGAAGAGGATGAACTAGAGAGTAATAAAGATAATGATCATTATGAAGACAAAAGCGAAGGCGAGAATGAAGGTGAAGACTTTCAAAGTGACAGCCCACTAAACTTTTCTGAAAGTGATGACGACAGCTTCGACAATAATGATCACTTTGATGAAAACGAAAGTGAGCAGGAATATCCTAGTTCCTTTGAACTTCCCGATCCTGACGAAATAAACTCCACAGCGCCTTCGGCCATAGCAATACCCGATGAGGAAACGGTTGTTTCTCAAGCCGTCCACCGAGAAGACTTTCAAGATTTAAGGGACTTTGGAAATGCGATCACTTATGGTGCAGTTACTACTGGAGGCAATCCTCCCTACAGTCTCATTTTAAGAAGAATTAAGTTTGCTGAAGACGCAGAAGATATAAAAATCATTCTACGAGAACATGGGCTGCTCTCTGATGACAATGAAGAAACTATTGATATCGGTTTAGAGCAAGGGAGTTTGCTCCTATCCCAAATAAGTGAGTATAGCGCAATTTTTCTGGCCCATCGTTTACGAAGATTTGACCTAGAGCTTCGAATAGGTCTAAGTGACCAACTCCATCCTTCGAAGTCTTACTCCAA
>Ga0136600_1000823_pt1 | contig 15676 bp, 22 predicted proteins | sample AntRauMFilla2698_FD_104634 | JGI IMG/M metagenome (GOLD analysis project Ga0136600, IMG submission 104634) | Saline lake microbial communities from Rauer Islands, Antarctica - Metagenome Filla 2 #698 | ecosystem: Environmental > Aquatic > Non-marine Saline and Alkaline > Saline | place...
CCACAGGGGCAGCAGGGAAAACCATGAAATTTCTCATCACCCCGAAGAACTTCTGCCAAGAGGTTTACCGGACGCGCCAGAACATCTCGGCGCGACACATCCCCGCACTGCTCGGTACCGTCGTGTTTCTGACGGCCGCCGCAGCCGTGTATCGCATTGAAGAACGGGGAGGCAAATGATGGCACAGATCACCATTGTCGACATTCTCCTCCACCCGGCTCCCAAGCGGAGTGAACAGAGCAGGTGGAAATCGCGAATCGACGCGGCCGAAAGGCTGATCGAGACGCTTCACGCGAGCCTCGAGCTCGCGCAGTACGCGCTCGAACAGGCCATCTGGCCTCCCGCTGTTCAGGCGGGTAGCGTCCTGCTGGCCAAGGCGAGCCTCGAGCTCGCTGAGGCCGCTCACTACCTCGAGAGGCTTCACTATGAAGCTTCCGCCCGTGGCATGGGTGAACTCAACGAGGACGGCGAAGTCGAATGGCACGACTTCGCAGAGGAGGGCGTATGAGTGGCCTCATCGGCTGGCACATCGCTCAACTCGTACTGGCAGGCATCGCACTGACGCTTGTCGCGCTGGGCACGACTACGTTGCTCTCTCGGAGAGTCTCGCAGGAGTAGCCCTCACATAGAAAAGCCCCCACCAATCGGCGGGGGCTTCTTTTTTGCTCACAGAGCTTCTTTTCTTTAGCTGTACGCCGGAGGGGCGGGGCGCAGCGAGGTGGTCGTCTGGGTCAGACCCGTCGACTCCTCGAAGAGCACGGCAGCGATCTGAACGAAACCGTACTCAGGGCCTCCTGCGGACAGGTAGGCGCCCACGGCGGCAGCGAGCTGCGCGTCGTTCAGTGGCGAAGCGTCGTCGCTTCCGGCGTTGTCGACGCCGTCTCCACGGACGAGGACGACTTCACGGGTCCCTGCGTTGTTGACCATGAGGACGTGGGTGTACACGTCTTCGTCGGTCTCCAGGTCCACGGCGGAAACGTCGACGCCGTCTTTGTCGATCTCAGCGTCGCCTGCTTCGTCTGTCGAGGCGACGTAGACGAAGAGCTCCCCGTCGACCATGGCCTCGCCCGCAGCGATGTCAACCTGACGGGACGAAACCGTCGAGGGCGTCGAAGGGTTTGTCACGACGGTGTCGAGATTGACCTTGTTGGCCAGGTAGTGTGACAACGTCTCGTCGCCGCTGTAGTCGTCATTTCCGGAGAGCGGGCCGGCGCTCACGTTGATGTCAAACTTCGCATCGCCGTTGTCGTCGGTACGGGCCGCGAGCTCGTCGAGCTGCACTTCCAGATTGTTGAGCGTTTCAGACGTCAGGTCGAACGCGTTGGCACCCGGAACGACCTGCTCGAAGAACAGTGTTTCCGGATCGGACAGCCCGGAGGCGGACTGAGTGTTGTTGGTGATGTTCAGGACGGGCATCTCAGCTCCTCTGAGTGTGTTGTTACGAAACAAGTCTTCAAACGTCGGAAGTGTAGTGTCGCATACTCCGTGCTGCAAGACCAAACAAAGAGGGCGCTAACAAGGGGCAAACCGAAAATTGAAATACCAAATTTTTCGAAATTAGGTTTACCGCGTAAACGCTGGGCGAAGCTTTCTTCTTCGTGCACGTTCTTTTCTTTAGCTATACCTTGACGTAGGATACGTCGAACGGAGGTGACATGAGTCTGAACCTGAAGCCCGGCATCGGAGAGCGCGGAGACCGCGTCTTCCTTTTCCCCATTAGCTCCCGCGGAGACTTCGGTGCGGGCGTCCTCGTGGCAGGCCGCGTCACCATCGATGCTACACGGTACCGAGCGAAGTCGGCCAAGCTCATTGCTGAGGCGCAAACGTCAGTCGGCACGCTTTCGGGTGTCATCCAGTTTTACGATGTCACCGACGGCGACGTTCAACTTTTGAGCGAAGTCGTCGATTCAGATCAACCCGAAGTATTCGAGCTCGACCTGAACCTCGACTTCACACAGCCACGTGTCATCGAAGTGCGCGCGGGTCTCGACATCGGTCCGACATATGCGATCGGTGAGCAGCTCATCGTATGGTTCTCACGGGTTGAATTGACCACGGTATTCTGATGGCTATCCGGTACTACCACCGCGCATTGACGCCAGACGACGAGTACGTTTACTGGCTCTCTGAAATACCACAGGACAACGACGGCGAGTTCTACGACGGGCCACCGGCATTCGGATTGCTCACGAACATCGTGATGATTGACACTCTGGTGGTTGAGTCGGAGGGCGCGTTCTTTACGAGCTACGAAGAGACAGACCAGGTGCTGAACGAGTTCTACACCGCCGATGATGTATAGGAACGTCTGATGCCAACAACGTTCATCATGCGGGCGCTGGACCCGAACGCCGGGGAGTATGTGTACTGGCACACAGACACGTACGACGCTCTTGGCGCAAGCTACCTTGGACCTCCAGGGTTTGCGACGCTCGAGGACGTAGCGTGTATCCTCACGGTGACGACGTCACGTGATGACCTGTTCTTTGAGCCGTTTCTGCCGACCCAGGACCGCGACGAGACGACGCCAGATCACGAGGGCACATGTTTCATACCGATCGCACAAATTCCGGTTGAGGATGGCGCCACGTCGGTGCCTCCGACTTTTCCAACCCAGGACCGCGACGAGACAACGCCCGATCATGAAGGGTTTTTGCCAGACTCCATCCCTGCGTATACGTACGCAAGTTTTCCGCCGAATTTCACGTCGTCTGGTGTGTGCGTCAACGAGTTCTACTTTCCAACCGACGACAACGCTGGATGAGATCGTGTACCCGGATGACATTGCGAACATTCTGGGATGGTGGGACGCATCGGATATCCCGACGGTCTCCGTCAGCGGGGGCGGTAACCCGACGCCCGGCGTGAGCGACAAGGTCACAGAGATCGCTGACAAAATTGGGTCCAACGACTACGTCGCACCTGTCTCAGCTGTCGAGCCTGCCTGGACCGACGTCGCAGCATCGGGCGCCATCAAAGACGGGAAGGGGACACTCAGGTTCGACTTGACGGGTGAAGATAAATACATGCGCGCAAATCCAGTCCCCCCGGCGTACGACACTGTAAACATGACGGTGATCGGCGTGATCGACATCAACGGGGCGAATGGAGATTGGTGGCACTACCTGTCGCAGCAGACCAACGAAGAGGGCGCAAAGTTTATACGCTCTGCGTTCGGCTCCTCGCAGAGCGCCAGCGTCATTGACGCCAGCGGTATGGAAAGGGGAGCGTCACGCAGCGGGTCAGGCAAGCGGTGGGTTGCTGCGCAATGGGAAGACATTGGTGGCGGGGACCTGGAGATGACCATCCATCTTTCAGGGGGCGTCGCGACACGAACGATACCGCTCGTGACGGTGGGTCCGTCCGACATCATGACAATCGGAGCGGGTATAAACTACCCCAGCTACACCGTGGACCGCTTTTTCAAAGGAAGAATGGGAGAGTGGGCGGTATACGACCGCGTGTTGCCGCCATCAGAAATAGGCGATCTGGCTCGATACCTCGCACACTTCTGGGACGTGACCGAGTAAACAGGATATGCAATAATCCGTGATCAACTGGAGAGCTGAATGGGCACAACAACAGATTATCTCGAGACACGTCTTCTGGACCACGCGTCTGGCAACGCTGCGTACGCACACCCGGCGCAGCTATACGTGGGACTGATTCTGAACTCCGGACTGCCAACAAAAGGAGGCGCGTACACCGAAGTTGCCACCGGCGTGACGCCGTACGCACGGCTGGCGGTGGACTTCACGGCAGCAGCGGCTGACGCCACTGGCGCTGAAGCGGACAACACCGCGCTTCTAAGCTGGACACCTTCGGGCGAGGACTTCGGGGATATCGGCGCCATCGCACTGTTCGACGGCAACACCGTAGGCGGAGACAACATGCTGTGGTTCGCCGAGCTCACCGCGGTGGAGACGGTCAACGATGGCGACACATTCGAGCTTCCGGTTGGAATCATCGATCTCAAGCTTGGTGGCACCACCTGATAGGAGTTTGGAATGCCCAACGACTTTGTAGATCTCGGATACATGATGTGGTCGCGTGTGTATCAGCGTGACGGCGTAACGATAGACCTGACGGTTCACGACGCGTACATGACAGAGGTGCGAGACCGTGTGCGCACGTCCCTCGAAGGGGAGAACGGCGGTCAGAACTGGGAAGTAAGCCGCGTGGCACGCTGGGCAAGTGGTGCGGTCGATGGGTATGCGTTTAAGGTGCGCCGGTTGGAAAGCGGGGTCCCGGACGGACGGGAATGGCTTTTTCTATTCAGCGGGCAGCAATCGGGGTTTGTCGATACGCTGGCAGAGCCTGAGCAAATTTTAGAGGACCCGGAGCTGAACAACTACTTTCGGTTTAGCACAGGAAGTGACGCGATTGATGGGTTCATCGCTATGCACTACCATTCACTGGGTGCCACAACGACGTACGACTTTGAATCCGGGTCCGACGACGATGCGTATGATGGAACGACACCTGACTTTGACCCGCCGAACACCTCACCGCGCTCTTCGATGTCTGGGTTCATGCCGACACCTGGCGCAAAAGCTTATCCGCAGGGGTACATGTACGCAGACATAACGGCATCGATCCCGGATAGATTCTGCATGGTGTGGAATCACGAAAAACCCTTTGTCGGGTTGTATATGGGAGAAGCGTACGATATCCGACCGAACCGGTATTTTATTGCAGGCGATCTGATCATCCCACGTGTTTCGTCTGACACGTTTACCGACGCGTTTTTTGCGCTACAAGCGTCGTACAGTGGGTTTTCCGTGTCCGCAAGTTTCTGGGAAATAGCGTCTTTGACCCCGGACGGGGCAAACGACCACGTCTACGACGTGGCGACACACAATCGGTTGACGCGGTACAATCAACCACGTGCAGACAACACCTACGACGTCGACCCCATCAAGGTGGTGAGCAGCACACTCGACAAAGGGTATCTCGACAAAGAGATTTTCCCTCAGGTTGGGTGGGTATCGACCAGTCGGTTCCAGCTTTTCGAAACGCCGATAGGCGGCGGATTCAAGGCAGAAGGCAACTGTGCCGTGCCGTGGAAGCTGGCAAACCCACTGCCCTTCGCAGGCTGGCCATTAAACCCACAAGACATTGGAATGGGGCTCTAAGATGCCAACGGATTACGTAGACATGGGGTACTTCAACGGCATCTACCAGGGATGGACAGACGGCGTCGAAGCCTTTGACGTTCCGACGTTTGATGCGTCTATTGAAGAGCTACGAGACCGCGTCAAAACGAAGATGGAAGCCGAAAACGGAGGGCAGAACTGGCAGGTCAGCCGAATCTGTCGTTGGACAGGGGTTACTTCACAGTTTTACCAGTACGCGTTCATGGTACGGCGTCTTGTCGCCGGCGTGCCTGATGGACGTGAGTGGCTTTTTAGTTTCGCCGGCGCACAGACGGTTCAGCAAGATCGATACCCGGAAGGAAATGATGTTTTCGATTCCAGTGAGGTTTTGGGCATCGTACGTATGAGCACAGGTTCAGTGTACGAAGACGGCATAATGTTGATGCACCACCACAAAGGTGCGATCGACATCGCGGCCTCTGACAAACTGCGCTACACCGACCAGCCGCTGGACACCGAAACGGTGATAATTGACGGCAAGACATACACGTTTCAGGACACGCTTACGGACTCCGATGGTAATGTCCAAATTGGAGCGACAGCGGAAGACACCTACGACAACCTGGCCGCAGCAATCGACTTGTCTGGTGTCGCGGGAACGGACTACGCCAATTCGATGACAGAGCTCACGTCTGTGACAGCGTCGAACGATGGAACAAACGGCGTCATGACCGTGACCGCTGCGACGGCAGGCCCCGCAGGCAACGCGATTGCTCTTTCAGAAGCGCTAACCAACGCAGCCTGGGACGGTGAGCTGTACGGAGGGACGCTTCGTGGAGGGCACGATGCGGTAACGTGGGACTTCGACGCAGTACCCGAGGACGCGTGGGATGGAACGACACCCGACCACGACCCACCCAATACGTCGCCCTGGACAGATCTACCAGGGTTCTTGCCCGATTCGTCGGTACAACGACCTGTTCTCCCGCCGTGGGGGAAAGGTGGCTTTACGCCACGAGAGGCGCATGTTAACTGCTTGATTTTCAACCATGAGCTCCCGTTCATGGGCTGGTACAACGCGTTTGACGATTTTCGGTGGATCAACTCGGTTCGAATTATGGGTGATATTGTGGTCCCCCGACGTGTCAGTGATCGCTGGGTTGTAGGAACACTCGCACTGAACCTGGACATGGGTAACTCGACGTTTAGTAACAACGACTGGTTTGATGCAGTGCGGCCTGACGGCACACCGGACGCCTACGATACGTTGGAGACACACACCGAGTTCACCTGGCGGAATCAACCTCGAGCGGACGGAACGTACGACAAAGACCCTGTGAAAATCGTGAACGGCATCAACGACAAAGGGTTTGTGGACAAGGAAGTGTACGCCATTCAAGGCCGCACCAACGACCAGATCTATGCGTTGTTCGATTCGGTGCAGGGGCGCATGCTGGCGGTTGATAACGTTGTCATTCCGTGGGTAACAAACGCGCCAATCCCCTTTATGGGCTGGCCGATTGATCCGCAGAAACATCCCCTGGATCTGACGTAGGAGAAGCTGTGACGATCAGTGCAGGCTTCGTACATTCTGCTGTCCCCGGAGGTGGACAGGCTGCAGGCATTCACACTGCTTTCACGAATAACTTGAGCGCAGACTGGACAGTGCATCCGCAGGAGACGCTCCAAGCGGCAACGTCCTCTGAGCGCGTATATTTCGTCCTCGAGCACAGTTCCGGTGGCCAGATTTTGTTCTACGTCGCCGAGGGGTCAGACGCCGACGGAAACAGCGGGATCGATAGCGGCAACAGACGATCGGGCTATTCCGCATTCTCAGATCAGACGCTGTGGGCTGCGTACGACGTCAATGGCGGGGGAGCGGGGTCCGACAGCTTCTACGACAACCTTTATAACAACAGCCTAGACCCGGCTGCCGCGGGGTTCTGGAATCAGACACTTAAAACCGTGGCGTATCGACTGGGACTGTGGCTTGAGGGGTGGACGACCTGCTATCTCTGGGTCAGCGAAGGAGAGGAAGATCTCGACATTCTATTCCACACCAGCACAGACGAACCGAGCAAGACGGATCGCGTAGCGGCTGTGGTATTTTCGGATCAATTGGTGGATGACTCCTCACGTACAGCCGGGGACAAACCGGACTCACGCGCGGGAGGGTTCCTGCTGGAAACAGACACGGCGAGTCCACCGTTCGTCAGCAACATCAATATGAGCTACCACTTCGACGGGCAGATGACCGAGGTGCTAACAGGGCCCACTGATTGGAATATGTTAGACCAAAACGACAACACCGTTGAGCCCGACGGAGACGGAAAATACCTGCTGCAAACGATGCCAGTAGAACGAGATGGTGGCGGCCAGATTTTCGGAGTTATGCGAAAAGACCTCGCAGCATTCACAGGACCGCCAGAAGTCGTCGGTAAAGTCATCGGGAACCCGGCGGGTGCGGCGTTTATGTGCGTCGGACGATCTTGGTGCACGGGATTCTGGGGACCGCTCGGAGACATTACGCCGTAATTACTGGAGAAGACATGGCTCACATGATCACACGAACTATCAACGTCACCTGCCGTATGTGCAGACGCGGTCAGGTGAATTTTGTCGATGATCCAGACGTGAAAACGTCAACTGAGGCACGCGCAGCTGTTGTAGCGGAAGGCTGGGAAGAGCACACCGAGAATGGCGTAGATCTTCTGGTGTGTCCGAGCTGTCTTGAGCAGTACGGACCAGATGGGATGTATGACGACCTGGCGAGGCGCGTCACGGCATACACAGAGCAGCTGTCCGCGCTTGGCTACACAGACCCCTGAGCTAAAAAGTGGCATCTCTGAGGTAGAAGAGGGTGCAGTAATTCCACTGCTTCTATCTCAGAGGGAAGACCATGGCATCAACACACGAACGCGACATCAAGCGAAAGCTCAAAGAACACGGCTGGCAGTTTCTTCGCAGGGGAAAAGGCGGCCACGACATCTACACACACGACAGGCGGGGGAACCTGGCAGTGACCTACGACAAGAACTTCCGCGCACTGCAGGAGCTCTTCAAGGACATTGAACAAGGGCCAAGGGCCGGCAAGAATAAGCCCCGGCCAGGCCTCATCGAAGAGAAGCGCAGAGAGACCTTCGGCGAGGACACGTCGTCTGAGGAGATCGAAGAGAAGAGCGAGCTCCCCCCCATCTACGCGCCGCAACCCGCATCAGACCTGGCCGAGCTGCTTGACCTGTCTCCGCAAGGCGTTCAGTGGCGTTACAATCACGAGACCATCAAGGACGGGATCAGAATTGAGCGCTGCCCGTCGCCTCCGGAAGTGCAGGCAGGACGCAACGGAGTCCAGCACTACTACTTCGCCGTGGCTGTACCGGAGGAGCTAGAGGACGGCCCCGTCGACGCTTCGGACAGGGACGAGGAGACGGACACGATGGAGGCAGCCGAACAACTCCTTGAAGAGGCCAGTCAACGGGTAGTCAGTCTCACCCAGGAGAACACGGAGCTACGTGCACAGGTTCACGCGCTTCAAGATGCACGGGGAGACCTGCGACAACAGCGTGCACAACTCAAGGAGCAGCTCGCTGGCGTCACCGAGGAGCTCGACGAGGCACAAGAGCAGCTCGCCATTCAGCACCAGGAGCTCGAGGCTCGCGTTGCTCGTACGCCATCCTCCGACGCGCTGCGCAAACGCATCGCAGATCTCGAGACACAGATCGAGGCTCTCGAGGCGGCCAGGCAGAGTCCGCTCTACATCGAGTCTGCAGTCAAACAGCTTGCGGTCGCACCCTCCGATGAGATTATGGAGCGCGTCGCAGAGCTGCGTAGGCTTCTGCTCCTCGAGCACTTCAGCTCGGTGAGTTGATCTCGAAAAAAGATGCGCGTGTTCTGTGCGCATTTTTTACCCAACACTGGTGGAAATCTCGCCGATGATATGCGACACTCCATCTCCCTCCGATACAGGAGATTACATGCTACTCAGCATCGCTGACTTCAATGAAGGCCAGGTAGCGGCCGTCGACAACCTTCAACAGTTCCTGGACCCAGCCGACCCGCGCGCCTTCTACGGCTTGTTCGGGTTCGCAGGGACAGGCAAGTCCACCGTGCTCAGCTTCCTCGGTCACACCGAGATAGCGCACCGACGACACATCGCGATGTGCGCGCCGACCCACAAAGCAGTCTCGGTACTGCAGCGCATGAAGACACCGCGCAGCGCGCTGCGGCACTTCGAGACCATCCACAAGATGCTCCACATCAAAGGACGAGTGGACGAGCGCACAGGCGAGACTGTCTTCGAGACGCACAACCGCTTCTCGGAGATGCCTCTCATCGAGAAGAACTTCGACACGCTGGTCGTCGACGAGTGCTCCATGCTCGACAAAGAAAAGGTCGAGCTGCTCGAAGAGCTGGTGAAGCATCACGACATCAAGATTATCTACGTGGGCGACCCCTACCAGCTGCCGCCGGTTACCGAGGAGAATCTCAACAAGGGACGCTCCTACTCGTTTAACGTCTCGTCCCGCACCGTACTCAAAGAGGTGGAGCGAAGTCATGGACCGGTCGCTGCCGTCACGCACGCAGCCCGCCGCGCTATCGGCAAGGACCTCCGCATCGATATCCCGGAGACCGAGCAAACCGCACGGCTTCAGTCCGAAGCTGAGCTGCTGCGCCGCTTCATGCCGGTGTGCGATACCGGGCAGATTCTGACGTACTACAACGCCGATGTGAAGAAATGGAACGACCGTGTCCGCGCGCAGATCCACGGCCCCGGTGTCCCTCATTTTGTCGCAGGAGATCGACTGAGTGCTGCCAAGACTATCGGCGCCATCTCGGCGTCGCAGGAGTTCGTGGTCCGAGAAGCGAAGCGAGTCAAGCACAAAGACATCGAGTGCTGGCAGCTGGACTTCGAGGACGAGCTCTTCCGCCTGTTCGCATGCGAGCCATCGCAGAACCAGGCACGCATTGCGCAAGAAACCAAGCTCAAGAAGACCTGGCTCGACCGCAGGAAAAAGGGACACGGGTCGCGTCAGTCGTACGAGCGATGGGATGAGTTCCGCACGACCTTTCAGGATCTGCGCCACGGGTATGCACGGACCATTCACACGAGCCAGGGATCAACGTACGAGCAAGTCTTCATCGAAGAGGGCCCGCTCTACGACAACTTCTGGAAGCCGCACGTCCTGAAGTTTCGAGGCAAGTTGCTCTACGTCGCCTACTCACGCGCCGCTAAAGAGATTGCCGTCCTCTGATGTACGACACCAGGCCCAGACATCCAGACGTTGACTACGACGCGAACGCGGTCGTCTGTGAACACTGTGGCCTGGAGTACGACGACTTCCGAACGGGGATGACCTTCAAGGAAGTTCGGAACCTGTACTGGGTGTCGAACCCGGACTCGGAGACCTGGAAGTACAAGCGCCGGAACACCGTGCTTGGGAAGTGGCGCGAGATCAAGTTGAAGATGTGGGACGAGCACTTATATCTGTGTGCAGCGCATGCGATGTTCGAAGACGAGGACACCGCAGACGAAGAGATCCCGTTTTGATGGGTGACAAATCAACCAGTGTTGGATAGATTCCCCCAAACTAAGGAGGCTCCGTGACACGCACCGACGCGTTCTACGAATCAGCCATTCTCTACAACTCGAAGAAGCGACTCCCGATCCCGCCTATCTTCTCGGAAGCGGAGCCGGAGTCCCGTCTGTACGCGGACGTGGTCGCGACGTACCAGGAGGGAAACGACCTGCTCGTCGACGGTAAGCTCGGGCCCTCTACGTTGACGGCAATGCGAGATGAACTTCGGGAAGGCGCCGAGCCTAAGGTACTCGACTACGAGGACCTGGTGGACCTGGCAGAGTTTACGCAGCCGTTCGAAGGGGAGTACTGGTCATGCAACCGCGACGGGGAGTACGAGGGTTTGTTCGACCGTCCGCCGGAGAAGTACCACTGGGCTTCCAAGAACAAGCCGGGGAGCGTAGGCACGCATGTGGGCCTGAGCTTCGGCTACATCCAGTTCACGCAGGACGGGGGCGCTCTGGGCAAGCTTCTCAAGAAGATGCACAAGAAAGATCCTGCGCTCTTCGCCGACGTCTTCGGAGAGCATCACGAGGAGCTGCTCGAGGTTACGACACGCACGAGCAACACGCGCAAGTCCCACCTCTCAGGTAAGCGACGCTCCCGTGTTCAACCCGTCGGAGGACACGACCTGTGGCGCGACTACTGGGTCCAACGCTTTCGGAAGGCAGGAAGAGAGCCGGTCTTTCAGCGGTGCCAGGTGGAGATGGCCGTTGACGACTACATGATGCCTGCGCTCCGGTCCTGCGACAAACTCGACCTGGAGAGTGCGAGAGCCGTCGTCATCGTGTTTGACCGGGGTGTCCAGTACGGACCCACCGGCGCTTTCAAGAAGCTGCTCCAGCCGAACCGTGTGGACTCAGACAGTGAGCACACGTTCCTGCGCAAGTTCATGCACCACTACAGCCACCAGCGCTGGGGACATCGCGTGGAGAAGCTGTGGGAGCACGCCGACCTCTGGGACGGCCCCTGCGTATGGGACCACCTACTGTAATTTTACACCTGCCTTCGCGACGCCGCGCGGGGATCACAGTCGTTTACGGCGTAAACACCTGACCATGTCGGAGACATCATGTCGGAAGAAGAGACGCAAGACTACGGAAGTGAGCCAGAAGGAACGGACGAAACCTCGAATGAGGAGACGGACGAAACCTCGAATGAGGAGACGGAGAAGAAACCCAAAAAGAAAAAGCGACGCCGCAGCACAGGGCAGCTCGCAATGGCGTTTCTCCAGGAGACGACAGTCGCAGGTCAGAATGCCATGGCCTACATCGTGCCGCCGGACCAGCCTGACTTCTCAACGCAGAAGGAAGTGCGGGACCACATCAAGGACCTGCTCGTCAATGGCGCGTACGAAGCAGAGTTCGACACGCACCTGGTGCAGATTGTTCGGATCGTCAAAGAACCGATGGAGGTGAAAGTTCAGCGTGAGACGAAGGTCACACTCACCTGACCCTCGCATCTCATGTCCAGGACGGACAGATAAGGCCCCGCTTCGGCGGGGCTTTTCTTTTAGCCATCATCGATCGGTTCGCTGAGCTCTTCGAAGCGATTGCGGAGTAGGCGCATGTCCTCTTCGAACCGTCTCTCGATCTCTTCGATGCGACGGTCGCAGTCTTCACGTTCTTGTCGGACAGACGTACGAAGTTCTTCCCAGTGTTTGCCTTCGCGCGTTTCGAGGTTCTCGATGCGGTCGGACATTCGGCTTAGTTGGCTCATGTAGGCGATCTCCAGCTCAGATTGAGTCTTCTTCCGTACCCCCAGGTACGTACCCAGTGCGCCGACGCTTCCGCCGCCCAGCACGAAGCCCACTACTTCCAACCATATTGTGGGGTCGTTCATCGCGGTTTCCCTGCGTTATGCGAGAGGCTCGTGCCATCTTCATCACCGATGAGGTACGCCTTTTACGATATCAAATTCAAACTGCTTCACCCAGTTTTACTCTGTGACCAGAGTCTCGGGATTGTCAGCCGGCGGATCTCCGCTATCGTTGGAGGCCGTGTCTGTTGGTACACGTAATTCTATGATGATTCTATCCGGCGGAGGGAACGTCATATCTACTTCGCCGAACTGCCGGAGAGACGTGACAACCTCTTGCAGGCTGGTGATCTCTTCCGTCGGCAACCTACGTTCAGTCGCCATAATTGTGTCGACCTCCTCTTCCGAGAGGCCTGGTATCCTGTACATCATCTTCTTGATGAGCGCTTTGGTCAACCGAACGAACTTCTTCGACCGGCTGAGTTCGTAGGCGCCAATCGTCACAAGTCCGAACAAGAAACCCGCTCCGATGCCCACAAAGCCAGGGATTCTCCAGGTTTCTCCCCACTGCGTGGTCGACACAATGATTGGAAAGAACCAGTACCCCGTGAGTGCGCCCATGACCTGTGGAAATAACTTCACCAAGAGGCGTTTGTCCTTCACCTCTTTGACGAAGCGACGGATGATAGGCTTGGCGAATTCTGTCATCGCAAACAACGTGAAGCACCACAGCAAAAGCAGGGTGAGCCCGATGTTCGCGTATGCGAAGTCGGCAAACGCATTGAGCCAGTCGGAGAGGGTACCGAGAAGACCTGGCGGGGTAGACGTGTCCATGGCGACCTCAGGGGTGCAGACGTAGCGCGAGAAAGAGCGGTGACCGTCTATCTTAACGGCAGGGGTGACGCGAGGAAAGTGACATTACGTCCAGGAGATTGTTCGGGCTTCGTCGTAGCCGCGTGCGATGTTGGCGCGGATGGTGTCGGAGTCGAAGTCCAGTGTACTCCCCAGAGGATGGGAGGGGGTGAGGACGTTGAGTCGGATACGTCGCTTCCCCGGACACTGACCGGCAATGACGAGCTGGTTGTAGAGCTCGGCTTTCTCCAGGTCATTCTTGACCAGCTCGTCGAGTACGATGTCCAGCGCACGGGTCAGGACATTGAGTGTTCGCGGCTTCTTCTGGTCTTGCTTGACGCCGTTCGAGGACAGAAGGATGACGTCACAGGTCGTCGCCCCGAGTTGGATCGCCTCGTTGAGCGGCGTCTGGTCTCGTACGCCGCCGTCGGTGTACCAGGACTGCCCGACCTTGACGGGGATCAACCCGCCTGGAAACGCGCTCGAGGCCAGGACGCCTTCGACAATGTCCGGGTCTGACTCGCGCCAGCACCGATAAGCACCCGTAGTCAGAGACACTGCGCCTGCGCGGAACATCCGACCTGACGTCGCTATTTTCTCAGGGTCGAGCTCGGCGTGGAGTAGCTTGTGGAGGGGCCGGGAGTCGTAGATGGAAGGTTTCCACAACGCACTCAGCGGCCACAGGCACCACTTCTTTCGGATGGAACGGTTATCGATACTTAGCCACAGCTTCTCGAGCTCGGAGGCCGCCTGTCGCTCTTTCCCGCGAGGCGTCTGCGCAACCCAGGCCCCGTTGATGGCGCCGACAGAGATCCCGCAGACAATGTCGTAGTCTATTTCCAGCTCGCCCATCAGGTGCTTGACCGCACCGGTTTGGTACGCTCCTTTCGCCCCGCCTCCCTGTAGCACCAATGCACGCACGGTTAGATCACCTGCCCGCTGCCGACGACTCTTCGCACAGACTCGATGTAGTACTCAGGGTCGATATGACCGGACTCTGCGACGAGGGTGAGGACTTCTCGCAAGGTCGCTCCTCTGTTAACGAGAGCGTAGAGTCGAGCTCCGAGGAGAACGAGGTCGACGGCGGACAGCTCAACCGTATCGTCTGGTCCATTTCCTTCCTCCACTTCGATGCCTCTTCACTCATGATTGGTCCTGGATCTGCAGGTTACATGTAGCAGCAAACGGCGCGTGCGTCATGCGTTGGGGTCAACTTCGGAGTAGCAGTAAAACGTACTTGTTGCGAACTCGCCACCGAGGGGGCGGTCGTTCATGAGCGAGACCACAATCTGCATCCCTGCCGAGGAGTATACCGGAATTGACGCCTGGTACTCCCATGGGAACGTGACCACGTCGTTTCGCATGTCGCGGAAGTCATTTGGGCTGTCGCTCGAGGTCGCAGGAACAATAGGGTAAACGCCGTTCGACTCACTCAGGAAATTGTGAATTGATTTATAGCGACTTGGCTTCGTCGCATAGATAAGCTCAGTGGGTGGAACAGCGCCGTAATCGCCGTTGGCATAGCCCTCGGGATCTAGCGCTGCTACATACCCATAAAACTCGAACTGCACCGTGTCTCGCATCGAGACGTTCCGGCTGAACTGAACCTCAGCAGACTTGATCCTGAGCACCTTGCCAGGGTCCGGTTTGATCACGAACTTGGAGTCGGCGGCATAGTGGTAGGTCACCTCCAACGTCGACCCGTCTGGAACGTTCGTGATCATGGTGAGCACGCCCGAAGCGTAATCCATCTCCCACTCACCATCGCCCGTGTCAATATCGGCCATCTGCTTTTCAACGCCGTCCACCTTGACCTTCATCATGTACGGATGCCCGTCTGGGTCGATGAGAAAATCCTCCATGAAAATCTTGCCGTGCGTAACATCGATCACGTTGGTGTTCGCGAGCTGGTAGGACTTACCCACTGAATCCTGCGAAACAGGTACCTCGTCAACCACACGAACGCTCGACTGGTACCACGTCGTCGGGTCGTTCCAGCGGTGGCTGATGAAATTCGTGCGTGAACCTTCAGCCGGGAACACACTGACGCCGAGTTTGGCTGCTCCCGTTGCATCCGCTGTAATCGCACGAATGTCGACCGGAGAAGTTTCAGGCGGCAGGGCATCGCCTGTGTGATCCCAAACCGTTGCAGTGAGTGTCGCCTCATCGGTGGCATCCAGCGAATCGGCGTAGGTCAGCGTAAGTACGTCGCCTGCCACGGACGAACCGAGCAACACAACCTTGATATCAGTCGCGCGCAACTCCGCTTCGAGCGCTGGGATGTTGACCGTTTGCGCCTGAACATCATTGGCGACGCTACGTACATAATCTTGACTCATGACACTCTCCTAATCCTGATTCGACTGCCGTTCGTGACCGCAAGCACCGACGCGC
>Ga0136600_1000824_pt1 | contig 15671 bp, 20 predicted proteins | sample AntRauMFilla2698_FD_104634 | JGI IMG/M metagenome (GOLD analysis project Ga0136600, IMG submission 104634) | Saline lake microbial communities from Rauer Islands, Antarctica - Metagenome Filla 2 #698 | ecosystem: Environmental > Aquatic > Non-marine Saline and Alkaline > Saline | place...
CACGTCTCGCTAACTATTTTCATGCAACATATTTCAGAATACCGCACTTGCTATCAACGACTTATGGAAGGGGTGGTAAATATACGCCAACCACTATGCAAAACGCGCCTCACTATTTGACGTTTAAAAGGTAATACACGGAAGCCAACAGAAAACACGGAATCCGATTTTATACAAAAACTAGAAAGCTATCATGGCAAAAAAGAAACGAACATATGAAGAGTTAGCGACAGAGTATGGGCTGACCGTGGACAAGATCAAGAAGCTAAAAGGTGAGGGCGTGAACGTCTATGACCCGCTTGACGTTATCGAGGCGACAAAAGCCAAGAGGCACCGAGCGAGTGGTGAGTCAGTATTGCCGAATCACGACACACCGAAAGCGTCTAAGGATGTGAGTCTAGGTGATATGAAAGCCCAGTTGAGCGTTGGCGGAATAACCATTGATGAGATCAAAGCACTCAAGGAAGCTGGACTTGCTCACAAAGCATTAACCGCTGCGGAGAAAGAAGAGGGGAAATTGATACCGATTTCAGAAGTTGAGGAAGCACAGATAGTAGATGCTTCAGCAGTTCGGGCGATGGTAAGTAAGTGGAGGAATGACCTGCCACCAAAACTTGTAGGACTCGACGAGGTAGGCATCCAGAAAGTCATGCTCGAAACAGAGATTGAACTTCTGACGATGCTGTCAGATTCTCAGAGCGAGTTCTGGAAAGGAAGACCGAAACCATGAGCGACGCTTTCAGATTAGGAGTAAGACCACCATCGCCGTTGACCCCGCCAGACTGGGCTAGTGAAAATGTGAAGATAGCAAATTCTGAGCGTTCGTCGAAGTTTGATATTGCTCAAACTCCTTGGCTACGAGCGCCGATGGAATGCGGAGGTGACTTAGAGACTAGGCAAATCGTATTTCTTGCGCCGACTGGTTGTGGCAAATCTACCATGGCAGAGGGTTTCATTCCTTGGGTGATTTCTGAAGACCCTGGTGCGTTCCTTTACGCATCACAAACCGATCCAGATGCTAGGTTCTGGGTAGAAACTCGACTGACTCACGCGCTAAAATCTTGCAAGTCGATTGATAAACTATGGTCTCCAGACAGACACAAGACTCGAAGCTCTGAGATCATATTTCCCCATATGCCATTTGTGGCTGGTGGCGCGAACATTTCAAACTTTCAAGAGAAGTCTATGCGCTACCTCTACGGCGATGAAATTTGGAAATGGAAAAAAGGGATGCTCGGATATTTTTTGAAGCGACACCATGACAGATGGAATAGAAAAGTATTCCTAGTCTCACAAGCCGGATGGTCAGAAGATGATCTTGATATAGCATGGCTTGAAACCGATCAGGGTGAATGGTCGTTTCTCTGCGAGTGTGGCAAGCATACTAAATACGCAAGGGAGGTTCTGAAGTATGACCTTGTGAAAGACAAAGGCAACATAGATGTTCAGAAGACGATTAACACGGCGCGGATTGAATGCCCGAGTTGTAAGAAAGTTTACAAAGACACGGCAAAAGTAAGAAGGGATCTGACTAATTCGGCAAGCTACATTCCATCTAACAAGAACGCGCTAGATGGTCATAGAGGATTCAGAATGCACCGTCTAGCTATCTGGTGGATACCTTGGAGCAACTACGTAGCTAAGTTATTGTCAGCAAAGAAGACGCGAGACAATGGAGACATTGAGGCTTGGAAGCAGATGAAACAATCCGATGATTGTATACCGTGGCAAGATGACATGGCGTTCATGAAACGAGATATGAAGCTATCAAAGACTCGGATGAAAGATAGAGATCCGAAGAAACCAATCAAGGGGGAGACTGCTAGGTTCTTTACGTTAGACCGTGGTGGTGATCACTTTTGGGGAGTGATTAGAGCATGGACTAAAGGCGAACGATCGGAGCTTTTATGGGAAGGATACATACCAGACTCGGCGAATGATTTCCGCATGGTTGAGATCCAAGATAAGTTTGGTGTAATAGATACATGTGTCTTTGTCGACATTGGTTTTGAGTGGGGGAAAAACGCTCAGATGTGTGCGGATCATGGATGGTTTGGTATACGTGGAAACGGTCAAGTCATTAGCTACAGACACAAGCTCAGGAAGGGCGGGCACGTAGAAAAAGCATACTCACCGATAAAGATAGCTCAAGGTGACGGTGGCAGTAAATGCCGATACATCGAGATTGCGACTGATCCAGTGAAGGATATTTTAGCGCGTCTAATGAATGGAAATGGGCTAGAGTGGACAGTCCCTAAAGATGTTTCCAAAGTCTATAAAGCTCACATGAAGTCAGAGGTCAGGAAAGAAGGAACAAAAGGTAAGACCAAGAATATTATTGGATACTGGGAGCAAGTAAAGCGAGCAAACCATTTATGGGACAGCGAAACTTACAACGTAGCAGCCGCCCTAATGGTGGGAATATTTGACTAAATAAAACTATGAAAAACGAACTACTAAAACTATTCACGGCAGAGGAATCTTTGACTTCTCAAGAGTATGAATCCATCAAATTATCATGGAGATTGACCACAGCCAAAGAAGATGACACCAGAGAAAAGGAGTTTAATGAATGGCTTAATAAGCACATGATAAATAGACGAGCAGAAAGGAGATTAAGACTATGAGCAACGCACGAAGAAACCGAGGTAAAGGTAGGAATATGAGTAACTGGTATGACTCCCCGCTATGGGATAAGAAGAAGCCAGAGGCGAAACCAGAGGAAGAAATCGACCCGAAGAAACCAGCAAAGAAAACTAAATGAAGAAAGTTTAATTTAATACTTGCAATAAATCAGATTAAGAGTAGTCTCTAGTCATCAAAGGCAACGAAGCCACGATAAACCAAAATAAATTATGAAAACAATCGAAATCGCAGACCAATATAATAACGCAACATCAAATATCAAAGTAGAGGTAACAGAACTTAATGAGCAAGAGCAAATATCATTCCGTGAGTCGCACATGGCGATTATCACAGCTAATCAAATATCTAAACTCACAAGAGAGCTACCCAACGGGGCTAAAAATCTTAATGTGACCAAGCAAGACTGTGTTACAGGCAAAGCTACCGAGGCTGAGATCTACTTCTCACTTTAACATGACCTCTAAAAAATAAAACAAAGCGGGTGAGAGTCCCGCATTTTTAATTATGAAACCAAAGAACGGAGGTAGACGCGCAGGCGCAGGCAGACCGCCTAACAAGGTGGCGAAGGTCGCGCTGACGGTCAAGATTGATCCAGAGTGTAGAGGTAAGTTGAAATTTGTCGCTGCATTTAACGGACTAAGCCAAGCTAAGCAGATCGAAAAGCTGATAAATAACTGTTAACAAAACCAAATCCCACAAGCGCAAGTCACTAAACCTGACTTGCGCTTTTTTGTGTCTAGGGGAAAACATTGACACTATGCAAGGCTAGATTTGATCTTTATGAGTGAGCACACTTTCTACAGCTAGAGCGATCTACATCGCCATTAAAGACGACACGAAGATCGCAGATGATATTAAATGTGAGTATAAGAATCTAGCCAAATCCATTGCGCTAGATGCTACGTTCTCAAACCAGATCACAAGCGCAAGTGTGAATGGTCAATCATTCTCGCAGTCCGTCACGATGACCAACGGTGAACGTCTAAGGCTACTTGCTCACGTGGTCAAGATGCTCACTAATGAACGCGCCACGTCTTCACGTTCAACCCCTATTTTCTATTAAATTATGAGTAGCATATTAGGAGCGGATGGCAATCCAGCACAAAGAAAGTTTATCCATGGCGCTGATCAGTCGAGACGAAGGGGCGCACAGTTCGGAGTTCAGAACGCATCACTAGATGACTTGATCACTGATAGAGATCGTGACGCTATCGTGTCAGACTCGAAGCGACTAGCGGCGAATCTCGGACCCGTTAAATGCGTGGTTGATCAGAAGTCCACCTATTCAGTCGGGCAGGCTTGGCTTGTTTCCTATACTGGAAAAGAAGATCGAGAGCAAGCAAAGCAAGTTGTCGATTGGTTTCACACAAATTTCTTTCACACGCTAGATGTTCGTGGCGGTCAGTGGGATTGGCACGAGAATCTAGAGCAATTATCCGCCGAGATTGATATTAGTGGTGACCACTTTACTTTACTAACCGCGTCAGAAGAAGGGACGCAACCACGAATCCAGAACATTCCAGCCTATTCTGTGAAGACTAAAGGCTCGGACTTGGAACGATCAGGCAGAGGGTATAAAATCAAAGGAGGTTTATACAATAATCACCGCATAATCACAGGGATCATATATGATTCAGTAGACAAAGCGGTCGCATATCGAGTCAGTAACGGTCACGGGCCTGACGACTTCGAGGATATTCCAGCAACTCACATTCATCACTCTTTTGACCCTTCACAGTCAGACGGGCGCAGAGGATTACCAGCAGCAACTAGCGCACTCAATGAGCTAAAGCATGTCATGCAATCAACCGAGTCTGAGAGTAGACGACAACTGATTCTTGCGAGCATCGGACTACTTGTCGAGAACGAGGATGGAGGCATGGACGCAGATGATCCAGCGAACGCGATCATGGGCAACTACACCGATGACGGCGCAGAGGTTACAGCTCAGAAGATTGATTCGTCAATCTGGTATGCTCAAGCTGGATCAGGCTATAAACTTTCACAGATGAAGCATGAATCTGGGGGCGATTCTTTCGAGTCATTCCAAGACAGAATGATCAGATCATTCGTAGCAGGTGCTAAATGGTCTTACAGCTTAGTATGGAAAGCGAGCGGTCAAGGCACAGCAGAACGAGGTGAGATACTCCAGGCGAGGCAGGCTGTTATCGAACGCCAGAAACGCCTAGATAAGTGGGCTAAACGAGTCACTTCTTACGCTTACGCTTTCATGGCTCAACGTGGCGAATTACCGACACTTAAATCACCTTTCGGATGGACATTTTCAAGACCTCCTAGAATCACAGTCGATGATGGACGCGAGGAGAAAATGCTCAATGAAGGACTGAAACTTGGAACACGTAACCTTGACGAGCTGTTAGCTTACAAGGGGCAGACAAGGACAGAGTTTCTAACTCAACGCGCTGAATGGCTAGTAGAGGAAGCGCAGATTTTAGAAGCCCACAGCAAGTCATCAGGATATGATCTAGAGCAAAGACGGATGTTTATGCCTACACCTAACGAAGTGAAACCAATTACAGAAGATGAATCTAACAGCAATTAATAATCTAACAAGGAGCGGAGAATGGGCGATTTCAGATCGTGGCTTCATGAATTTTTTAACGAGGGATAGAGTCGAAGCTACTCAGCTAATCAAAGACGTTACGCCAGAAGCGAAGCTAAACAAGACCGAGACGGAATATGTCAGGTCATGTCTAGCGATGCATTTTAATCAACGCCAACCGATACACGTTGAAATCGGTTTCGCGTTTATTCACATCTACGGCGCGTTACTCAATGACGCTTCACCGCTCGACCTTGGCATGGGTAATACTGACTACCAAGAAATCATCGAGGACATAGAAGAAGCTGAAAGCAATAACGCAATCCACACGGTTATTTTCTGCGTTGATTCACCTGGTGGAATGGTTTCTGGGATGCTTGAAGCGGCGAACGCTATCAACTCAATGAGCAAGAAAACGGTAGGCTACATCGAAGGTTATGCGACAAGCGCGGCATACGCTCTAGTCTCTCAGTGTGGCGAAGTGGTAGCTTCTGCAAGCTCAACATCTGGCAACATCGGCACGGTGCTGTCATGGTCTGATATGAGCAAGTATTTCGAGATGATCGGCATCACTGAACATGTAATAACCAACGATGGAGCAGACCTTAAAGGCACGTTCAGAGAGAACCCAATGAGCGAGTCACAGAAGATATTTTTACAAGATCGGATCACTCAACTAGGCGATGAGTTTTGGCAATTGGTCAAAGCGGTCAGACCGCAAGTTGATGACGAATGCAAGCGTGCTGGCTGGTATCAGCCTAACGATGCTGGTAACCTAGGACTCATCGACATGACAGCAACCAAGGCGGAGCTGATCGACTACCTATCAGAAAATATTGACAGTAATCAACGCTAGATTTTACCTTAAAAACATAACAACATAACAACTATGGCTACATTCTTTAAAAAATCAGACAAATCAGAGGACGTCGAAGCGTCTACTGAAAGCGCAGTTACATTCTCAGTTGAACAAATGGACGAGGTGAAAGCCTCCCTATCAACTACTCAAGATGAACTTGCCACACTCGGACAAGAACACGAAACGCTCATCGAAACCCAAAAGGGATCAATTGAAGAGATCGCGACTCTAACAACTTCTAACGAGACCCTATCGGCAAGTGTTGAAAAGCTCACAGCGGATCTAACAGCATCACAAGCTGAGACAGTAGCCGCAGAGGCATCAGCTAACGCTAAGGCAATCGAGACACTAGCGACGATGGGGCATAATCCTATCAAGCTAGAAAGCAATTCTAACGGTGAAGATAAATCAATCACCCGCGCAGACTTTGACGCAATGGGTCACATCGAGAAGAATGATTTTCTCTCAAAAGGCGGAAAACTCAAATAATCAAACCAAAACTAAACAACCAACTAAATAAAATATCATGGCAAATACACAAACATTAACAGGGCTTACCGAACTTCTCTATGAGGCTCGTGATGTAGTCCTAAGAGAGCCAGTAGGCTTCGCAGATTCAGTGATGCTCAACTCAGGATCTGAGGGAGTATCTATCAACGGCACAGTAAAGAGCTTTAAAGGCGGCGAGCCAGTCCTAAATACTGACCACGCACCATCCATGCAGGTTCCAGCAGGTGACGACATGACATCCACCACGGATGAAATGACCATCAGCCAAGTAGCCCGCGTAAATATCCCGCTCAAAGGCGAGACAGCGAAGCAACTTGACAATACAGTAGGTCGTCAAAACTTCGTCAACAACACTCTAGCGCAAGGCATCAGAAAGATCGTTAACGCGATTGAAGCACACGTTGGTGAGACTGCTAAACTCGGATCATCAAGAGCAGTTGGAACAGCAGGCACAACTCCATTTGCATCTAGTCACGCTCTAATCCCACAGGCTAACCAAATCCTAACAGACAACGGCGCACCAGATGACGGTCAACGCTCACTAATCGTAAGCACTAACGCGGCAACCAGCCTCAAGACACTATCTCACATCTACAAGGTGAACGAGTCAGGAAGCGCAGATGCTCTACGTAACGGCACTCTGTTAGACATTGACGGCGTATCCATCAAGCAATCAGCGGGTGTAAATTCACACGTAGCTGGAGCGGGTGCAGGATACCTAATCAACGCCGGCACAGTAGCCGCTGGATCAACTACCCTAACCCTTGACACTGGCACAGTAAACGCCACTGGTATCAAAGCTGGTGACGTTATCTCAGTTGCCGATGATCCATCAGCATCTAAGTATGTTGTAGCAACTGGCACGACTTCCACAGCGGGAGATATTACAATCCAAAACCCTGGTCTCCAGGGTTTGATTGCAAACAACAAAGCGGTTACAGTTGGAGCTAGTTACACAGCCAACACGCTCTTCCACAGATCAGCTATTGAGCTTGTAATGAGACCACCAGCAATGCCAGAAGGTGGAGACTCTGCCACTGACCGTATGACCATGTTTGACCCTAAGTCAGGCTTAGTCTTCGAAGTTGCTCTTTACGGAGGTTACGGAATGAACCTCATGGAGATTGTTTGCTACTACCAAGCTAAAGTTTGGAAGCCAGAACTAGTATCAACTCTACTCGGCTAAACAAAATCTGGTAATGCGGCGGGGTTATTGCTCTGGTCATCATATACGCCTTTCCTGTAATCGCATAAAAGCAGGTCATCTTTCAAACCCTCACCTCTAACAGGGTGAGGGTTTTTTTCTTAACATCACACAATCATGAGCCAACTAAAAGAATTTATTCAAGGAGCATTTAAAAGCGCAGTCGTTACCATCGGCGCGAAACCTTTCATCATTGGAAGCGGTGATAGTATCGACATCGTGAACGGTGAAAAGAACTACGCTAGAGACTACGAGATGCACGGATTTGACTCTGAGGCAACTCTGACAGTTGTCGCTTCATCGGTCGATTTTAAGCAAGCCTACCCGCTCACAGCGAGCGACTATCACGGCATGAAATGCACGATCAGCGGCGAAGAGTGGAAGGTCGGCACTCTCAGTATCGGTGATGAGTTCTCAACGATTAATTTAGTATCGATGAACGAATCAGCATAATGAAAATTAGTGCCGACATAGATATTTCTTCACTCGCTAGGCAGATCAAGAAAGTCGGCAAGCGTTTTGGCGATACTCAGGAGCAGGCTAATAAACGCTGGGGAGTTGCGGCGGCGAAGAATCTAGCTAATTATACGCAAGCATACAAAGGCAATCAGAAGAAGCAGAAGGACGCTATCAGGGGAGACGCTTACAGGGTCGTTATAGCATTCAAGGGACGTAACAAGAAGACAGCTAAAGGTGTCTCATACACCACGCACAACGGCAAGAAAGGTTATGTTTCAAATGATAGATTTTCGAGCAGCCCGCAAGAGATAGTAAACTGGATTGACGCACACAGAAATAACAGAGGCAGAACCAAACTTTTGAAACCACAAGAGCGAATGGTCTGCTCAAACGCAACTTTCAACAAAGCGATTAACATCAAACACCTTCATTCTGGAACTGCAAAAGACGGATACTTAGATGCTGGCGATCACATCTCCAGAGGTCAGAAAGGTAGAGTGAAAGCTAAGGTCGGAAAGCATCTGAAATGGGCGCGTAAATCTAAAACTTTAGGTAGATCCAGAAGTAGGAGAAGAGGTCTAACAACTATCGCTGAGATCGTCAATAATGTTTCATACATCGGCAAGATCATCAGCGTGGGAAATGTCAAAAAAGCAGTCCACGAGACAGGAAGAAACACGCTGAAATGGTATAAAAGAACCATGGCGGCAGAAGCTAAAAAGAAAAGACCACGATAAAAATCATGATAACAGAAACAGCAACCACAGCACTTGAATCCTACATCAACTCTAAAGGCTTAGAGCTTCCAATTTACACGCCGAGAGGGGTCGAGACAATGACTTATCCCTGCATCCAGATCGGCGACTCTAGCGCAGACGAGGACGAGGTCTTAGACGGCGTTTATGAAGTCAACATAGAAGTGGCTTATATCGCTACACCTAACGCTAACACGGACGCAGGAGACACCGAGGAAGAGATTACGGACAAGAGCTCAGAGGTCTATAATGTGCTATCTTGTGAGCAGATGATCAGCATCTTAAATATCCAGCCAGGCATAAAAGTTTTTGATGTCTTCATGGGTCAGTTGTCTAGTGAAGAGAGAGACGGTCGGAGCGCATCGGTTTACAGTATGGAGCTTGTATGTTGTGAGGTATAGAGAAAATATTGACAGTAAACAACGCTAGATTTGATCTTATAGCATGTCCGCTAAAGTTTACTCCACATCACGTTACGCCATTATAGCCGATTCAACCGCAACAGGCTTGAAACTCGCCAACCTTTCTTACGCCTCATCCGTTTCTGAAACGATGGGAGAAGACCACCTAGGGCAAGAGGACTCTCTCGCACTATACAACGACAAGACCGAAGTCTCTGCTGATGGCGTAGTCGCGGTATCTGCAACAGGCTTAGATATGGCACTAGCTGACATCATTGTTCTAGCTAACGACACGGACGGCTCACACGATCTTACACAAGACAAACTCTTCACAAGCGCAGATGCGAACGCTGGGACGATCATCACCAGCTTAGACCTTACACGCACCAACAAAGGATTTGAGACAGGCTCAATGTCTGGAACTTATAGACCGCTTATCGCGACTAATTCACCGACTACCTTGAGTTAAATTAACTCATCAACCACCTAAGAAAGCAGGATATGGTAAAGACACAAAGCAGGACATTTGATACAGGCGATATTAATTTTACCGCTTCAGCAATGAGCATGGGCTTTCCGTTAAACGACGGTAAACCCTGCTCAATAGTCCAGAGAGATAACGGCAAGAGCTACGCAAGATTTCACTTGCTCACTCTAAATATGGAAGGGTCAATTACTATGGACCAGCTCAGCTCTTGGTGGTCAAATCCTGACACCTGCACAGATCCAGCCTATGCTAAAATCATGCAGATGATCAAGGCGGGGATCAAAGCGGGCGGCTTGAAAGAGTCGGCTGATTGGCTTGATTTTATTATCGAGTATTTAATCAAGCAAGGAGTCATGATGCATCCAAAGAACATGGCAGACATTCCAGATTTCATTGAGAGATTAGGAGAAGGTCGCATCGAATCACAGCTTTGCTCTTTCGCTTATAACCGCAACCACGCTTTCAGCATTCTAAAAGAATCTAAGCGAGCGATCATGCTCACACACGGAAGCACGAACCACCTTAGACTAGATGAGCATCTTCCACAGTATCAAAAAAACGAACTTTTAGCCCGACTCAGAGGATAACTTTTACACTACGAAAATATGACACGAAAACAGACACTAGAAGGCTCATTCCTGTTCGCAGGATTCGAGGTCGCAGGGGTTCAGATCTTCCCACTATCAGCCAACAGACGGACGTTTCTACGGCTCATGGGAAATTCAATCTGTGACGGTTCAGGCGATGAATTAAGTGACACTGACGAGATAGCTGAATGCCTCATGGCTTGCACAATGACACCAGAACAACTTGGAAAGAATAGAGATAAGGACGTATGGCGTGAACAACTCGCTTGTTTCTCTATTAGCTCTCCCGATGGACTGATTGAACAGTTCGGTGATGAAATTTTAAACGAAGTCGAAAGGCTTAAACTCGCGGCAGTTGAAACGTTGGGAAAGGCGGAAGCTCAATAGCCTCACCATGCTCCTCTGCATCCATAGCTACCTCGGCGCACTCTCTCGGCTTAACAGTCAGAGAGGCATTGTGGGACTATCCATTGAGCGCAATCTTGCAGATGATGCACGCGCGGGGAATAGCGAATGGTGGAGATTTCGATTGGGTAGAAGCTGGCGAGCCGGACCAGGATTTATTAGATACGGTGGAAGAAATGTTTGCCGTGCCCGCAGAGGATTTATTGAGCAATTACTAACAACTAAAAACATAAAAAGATGATCGGCGAAGTGGTAAAATTAGGGTTTGACGGCTCAAAGGTGAATAGAGGTTTAAAGGGTGTTATGGGAGGCTTTAGAAAGCTGCGCGGCGGCATCGGCAGAGTAACGCGTCAAGTCGGCATCGGCGCGGCACGACACGCTGGGGCATCGATACTAGGCGCGGCGGTTAGAGTAGCGCGAGCTATTCCTGACGAGATCAAATCACTGTCTAATTTGAACCAGGAATTTCTAGCATTGAAGGAATCAACGGGAGCGACTACGGAAAACATGTTAGCTTTACGGCAAGCAATAGCTAAGACATCTAACATATCACCAGACGCGGCGAGCAAGACTATGAAGGAAATGGTTTCACGAATCGGTGAAGGGTCAGAATACGGATCAGCGGCATTTACTGGATTACAGAAAATGGGTTTATATTTCAAGGATTTAAAAGGACTAGCACCAGATAAGCAACTTGAAAAAATAGCGAAAGGCTATGTCAGATTGCGAGAGTCGCAAGGCATAGAGATCGCGAACGACTCAACAAAGGATATCTTCGGAGCGCGTCTAGGTTTAAGTTTAACGGCATTATTCACGCAGTTTGATGAGGCTATGGCAACCGCAAAGGAGGACACCAAATACATGGCGTTATTCATGAAAAAACTATCAGGTGAACTTGATTCTTTTGATGATATTGGCATCGCTTTAGCTAATAAATTGAGTGAGGCGGCACTTGGATTTGTGTCTGGACTAAGCGCGGCAGGGGTCAAGATGAAATCAATTTCTGAGTGGGTCAAATCAATCAAAATAGGCGAGTCATTCAGCGGTATTTCTGAGGTGATAGCGGCTAATATGAAGCAGATCCAATCTGACGGATTATGGGAATGGATCAAAGCCAAAATGTCCGACCTTGGTGACTATCTTTTAGGGAAATTAAAAGAAGTCTGGGAGTGGTTGAGCGGAAAAGTAGGTGAACTAGGTGATGATTTAGCGGGTAAAATATCAGAAGGTATTAAATCCGCGTTACCGTCTTGGCTATCAGGAAAGAAAAGCGGTGGGGAGACTCCAAGCTCAAGTAGTAACTCAGGTTCAGCGGCGGGAGGTGTTATGAATATTCTAAAAAACGTAATCAAGACTACAAGCGACCCAAAGACAGCAATGATTGAAGCGAACACATCAAGAACGAACCTCTTACTAGAGAGAATGAGCGATACAAATACAACACCAGTTTACACTTAACATGTCAGCAAAACTATTCATCCAACCCAATACACTAAAGCCGACTTCAGCGTTCACATACACGATCAGCGAGGGCGGAAACGCGACAGGATCACACGTTTTTAATTGCAGGTTTGTTGACTACGAGGGAGCGATAATCAGAGCAAAATTGCAAGAGGGAGTGGCTATCACTGAGCTTGATCCAAATATCCCTTCATCGCTCTGGTTTCTCAAGATTACAGGATACACGCCAGAGCATCAGAAAGGCGGCATTACACGCATCAGAGTCCAACTAAAAGGCTTCCAACAGCAGGATGGGGAAAGTAGTGGCATCACCGAGCGCAACACGACATACAGCTACAGGGGGTCATTATCTCAAGAGACGATTCTTAAGCACCCTAAATACCTAAGTGAAGTCATTGACCCTACCAACCAAAAAGCAATCTCAGCTCTGTGGTTCGGGAGCGGATTCGCTGAAGATAACACAGACACAGATTCAGGGATTACTGTCTATGAAAAAGTAGGGCAAGAGCAAATAGATATAATTACCCCAGCTAACGCTGTGAAGTGGGCAACAAAAGTGCTAAAAGGTGAACGTTACTACGATAAACCCCAGCTTGAATGGTCAATTAACCAGAGCAATGAAGGGGGCATGGAAGATTCAGACGTTAATGATTTTGGGCAGAAAGCCACACCAGACGGAAATCCACCAAAACCAGACTGGGCAGACGATTCATGGTGGATGTTTAGTGGATTAGGTGAGGAAAAAGACGATGACACCGCATCATTTTCAAGAACTTACACGCTGCGCCACGAACCATTTGACGCTGACCTTTACGACTATTAATCATGCCAAAACCAAGATACACAAGACCAGGAGACCCAAGTAATCGAGCCTCTGACAGGAATGATCTAGTCAGGGAGCTTGACCGCTTAGACAGGAAGATTACAGAGGGGCAGTTGTGGCAACATCCGCAGGGAGGTGGTGGTGTGGCGGAGTGCTACTCATTAAAGATTCTCAAAAAAAGACCAGCCTATATCCCCACACCTGATCCTTTGCCCACTATTACAGCGGGTGATTTTGAGGTATGGGTGAGGATAGGGGCGGTGAATGGCGTTGTCCCTACTAATAGGAATGATGCTTTCGTTGTAGATGCTGATGATAAGTATATTGCCCTTAAGGTAGAGCTTTCACAGAGTAGTAGAAATTTGGAAGTTACAGCGGTTACTATTGAGATCGAAACTGACCCCGCTACATTTCAGAATGGTGCGTGGGCAGACCAAGAGCTTAGCCAGACACTACCTACGCATGTTTACGTTTACCTTGGTCATATCCATAGAGAGTCTGGAGTGGTCACTGACTACGGCAAAGGTAGCGTGGATCTACAAGTAACGGTATCAGGGTTTTTCGGAGGAAATCTAACGACCAGTTTTACTAGGGAGATTCAAGAAAGGAGACTAGGCTAATGTCCTTTCCTTCTAAAACTGAATATTTATTAGGACGTTCTTTTGGGTTGTCGGCTGGAAGCAGGAAGAGGGTGAGTAGGGTAGCCGTAACGACTCCATTCTCGACCAGCGTATTGCCTAATTTCCCTGCTTTTAAAAATATTGCTGTCCACTCTGAGATTGATGGATTAGTGGCTGGATTTGATTGCGCAGGCGGATGGTTTACTACTAGTGTTTATACCGCTACAAATGAAAGGATAACTACATTCACGCCTCCAGTTGACCCTCCTTACATGAGTGTTAGACACACGCAGGACGATACATTCACTACAGTTATCACGCCTACTTTTGTGGGGAATTTATCCTTCAATGCGGTATCATCTGAATCTCTCACTAATGGTAGTGGGTTCACATTCACGGAGAGGTTTAACTCCTCTGGAACATTAACATCGTCATATAGGGTAGACACTACGATGGTGGATAATATAAGGACTAGAGTTTACACAAATTTCGTTTTGGGTGATACGCCCGATACAGTTGTAACCACCTTAGTAGATACTCGGGGGATATATTTATTTGGTGGGGATGCTGTGAGTAATACGGTAAAGCAATCAACATACACTACTGGAGGTAATAACTTAGTGAGGACCCAAACTTTATCTAACGAGTTTGATATTGATAGTCTCAAGGCTCTAATGTCCCCAGTGGATTTGTCGATAGGTAATGGTGACTATAATTTGCCTAACTACGGTTCTTACATGATCGAAGAGAAGAGAAAGGGAGTGGCTGTTTATAATATTTCTTCTGGTGTGGTAAGAACTCCCAAGCAGACTAATGATAACTACCAGACAGTCTATGAGTTTTCCGAGGCTGGAACGCCTGACAACTCAGAGCGACATGCAGATGTTGAAGCGTTTAAGGATTTGACTGAGTGGAACGCTGGATTAAATGTAGATTACACTACGACTAAGATTTCCCTCTCTCCTGGTGTAGGGAGAATGACTGATGGGACTAGGACAACAACTTTATCAACACCTATACCCGCAGAGAAGACATTTAGGGATGATTTAGGTGTTTGGCATCCAGATCATATTGACATTGATGATATACCTACGAAGGTTCAGAGTCTTTTTTCTGTGGGTTACGATGAAGGATCTTTAGAGGGGTTAGGATATGCTAAGATATTTGATGGGGGCTATGTTAACTCATCATTAGCGGAATTAGGTAGAGAGCGATTAGTGTGCTTGGATGGTATCGAAAGGAGAATAGAGTTTGTATTGTCTGGTATGGAAGGGAATAGCCACTACCGTTACTCTTATCACTCAAGCTATGGGTATGGAATTTCTGAGAGCTTCACTCTAGAGACTACTGACTTCGTAAGCCCTTGGTTAAATGCTAGGTCATCCACATACGAGTATAATCCTTATACCACCTACTTAACCGCTAGTGTATTTGCAAAAAACTCTGATAATGAGTGGGTTTCCGAAGGCATTATGCAGACTTGGGATGATTTATGTGATGCTAAATACTATGTTGAGGTAAAGAAGAGGGTAGGTTATAAATGGGGATTTAGGCCACTAGATATAAGTTCAGGGGCTTATTACATGGTCATGAACATCGTAGATAGTGGGAGCATTAGTGGAAGCCCTGACCCTGACGGATGCAAAGACACAGCTACAGTTACACACTCCTATAATGCCACAGCAACGTATGATGAAGAATCTGGATGGATAGATAGCGTGGTTAATTCTGGAGCAACTATTGCAGGTGGAGTCACCTCCCCAGTTCTTCGCAGGGATGATGTAATTGAAAATTCCCACCCTAGTAATACGATACAGTTGGCTGGCGAGATTTACGGATCAGTAGTTAAGACACCTACTAGTAGTGTGCAGACGTATAACGGAAGCGATGA
>Ga0136600_1000825_pt1 | contig 15662 bp, 11 predicted proteins | sample AntRauMFilla2698_FD_104634 | JGI IMG/M metagenome (GOLD analysis project Ga0136600, IMG submission 104634) | Saline lake microbial communities from Rauer Islands, Antarctica - Metagenome Filla 2 #698 | ecosystem: Environmental > Aquatic > Non-marine Saline and Alkaline > Saline | place...
AATATGACCTCCAAATCCTACACACTTAGAACCTCTTAAGAAACTTGCAACATGAGTAAAACTACCTCTTTTAAAAGAAAGTAGCTTTCCTCTGTATTCTACTAATATATAAGTTACAATCTGTTTAAAATCATTATTCGACTCTGCACTATCACGGTCTGCTAATCCAATGATATTTCTATTTATTATTTTTTTTGTAAAATTTTTCCAAGATTTTTTGATTCCTTGAAATCTTAAATTTTCACTATCGATCCAATTATTTGGTATTACGACTACTTGTTCCTTTAGATCATGAGGTTGGAAAGGCTTTGACTCATAAATTGTATATCCACTACTAGTACCTTCAACTAACGCTCTTAGATAATATTTACCTGGCTTTGTCCTTATAAACAAAGAATCGTCCCCTTTTTTTCTTATATGAACGCTGAGTTTTGATTTCATCGTTTGTTGGGGAGTTTTTCCAGCTATATTATCTGTAAATAATTTTTCTTCTATAGCTTGATCAACTATCTCTTTTGGAGACATAGGCCTTTCTTCTCTCTTCATTAGCTTCTCTGCTACTGTCAGAAACTCACTCGCCATAGTTATCTTTCTAAAATTTCTGGTACTCTTTCCTTTAATTCCGTATTAAAGAATATACCGTTATGACCCTGCCCTTTTAACATAAAATACTGATCGTTTCTATCCAAAAATTGATTCAGTTTTACACTTCTATTAACAGGTAGTACTTTATCATCCTCAGCATAAAAAATTGTGATCGGCTCGATGATTTGTTGTAATGCCAGATCTGTGCGTAATGGATATCTTACTAAAAATGATGGCAGAAATGGATAAGAAGCATTTTTCATATCTACCATACTATAATAAGGAGCCCAAATCATTACTCCTTTTGGGTCATTACTTGCGGCTACTTGTGCTGCTATACCAGACCCCATTGAGTATCCCACAATAAAAATTCTTGACTCATCATACTCTTCTGCCATTTTTGTATAAACGATTTGCATATCGCCAACCAGATCATTTTCATTTTCAAGTTTTCCAGTACTTAAGCCAAATCCACGATAATCGGGATATAATACATCATACCCCTCGTTCATAAATAATTGAAACTTCTCCTTTTGTGTATCATTATTTCCAGCATTTCCATGGAAATAGATAACCAACCCTTTTGCTAAACTGTCTACCTTAGCATGTATGGCATGTATTTTTGCATGATCTGTTGTTTCAAAAAAACGTTCTTCAAAATTAAAATCATATCTATAGGTATGCCCCTCCGGTAAAGGCCTAGGAATAAATAGAATTGAATTCTGAATGTTATAGAAATAAACACAAATTCCCACGTATAACACACAAAGTGTTATACAAGTTGTATAAAGAGACTTTACTACCTTTGGCATTGGTTAAGGCAGTTTAATTAAATACCATTAAATGATATCCTTTGTGCATATAAGTACTTGTAACTGTAAGCATTGAAAGTCCAATCGTAATCTGCTTATTAATTTCATTTCGCTCATATTTACGACCTAAAATAGATTGTCCACATACATAAAGCTCAACGCCGGCATCTTTAAGTGCGTTTATTAATTCCAGATTCGGATTATCTAATTCATATCTTTCTTTATATGCTTCGTTTGTCAAGATAACATCAGTAGCTCCACCATGAATTGCTACTGCGACTTTAAGATTTTCGGGTTTAACTCCTCCCAGCACATGTAAATTCATCATCCTAGCTACGTTGTTTAATCCAGGATTGATACTTTCCTTATCTCTTTGTGATGATTTAAGATCAATAACAATCTTGTACTCCAGATTACCATCCGGTTTTACCCCATCAGGTACTTCATAGATTGTTCCAAAGTTTTTTATTATTGGATTAGCAGCCTTTTGTGCATTCGCAGAAAAACAAACTAACAGAAAAAGTGTGCTTATAAATAGTGATTTCATAATTTTTATTCGTTTTTAAATTTTATTCTTTAACATTGCTGCTGCTTTAGTATACCCACCATCTACTCCATCTACGAAATGTATATGTTGATCCTTACGATCTCTCACATAACATGACATAATACTTTTTTTAGACCGATAGATTCCAAACCATAACTCTCCTGCTTCTTCAAGATCAGTTAAATACTTTTCTAGTTCGTTGTGTTGTTTATTCAAACCTGAAATCACAGTATTTATTCGCCCATCAAGCACCAAGGTATCTGTAAGTTGAATTAAACTATTCAAATATTGCTTGCCTTCTTTATTAAAACGAAGATAAAATTTACCCACAAAAGTAGCTAACAATCTCTTTAGCAAAAAGTTAATATTCCCAGAACCATATCTAATTCTCATTTCAGAATTTATTCGCTCAACGGTAGCATTTAATTTCAATCCTGAAATACTAATTGGACTTCTTTTCTTATGAGATCCATATATAATTTCAATCTTATCTAATACCTTTTTATAAACATAAGCCTGTTTATTACTGTCCAAAGAATTAACCAATAAACAGAGGATTTCGTGGTTTTCTTCAGGAGGATCTACTTTATCCCATCGACATTCCATTCCATCTAGATTCAATCTCTTCTCTAAGATTTCAATCCTTTGATAAATACTTTCATTCGCTTTAATGATTGACTCTGCAAATTGAAGTCCAGCACCCAAAATAATTGGAATCGACAGGTACTCATTCATCTTAGCTTTCGCAATCTTTAAATGATGTCCGCTTTCGTATACTTCTGATACCGGCATACTTCCTACACGAATAAAAACATCAAAATTTTCTACACTATTTTGTTGGTGCTCTTTTAATGCATTTAAGCTTTCCTCCAAAATCTGAGGTGGAATAATCATAGTGGCGCCGTCACCTCCAAAAAAGAACGGAATCGTTGTTTTATGCGCATGTGCGATATTTAATATCGCAATAATACTACCCGTTGCTACAAAATTTATAATCTCATCTTTCCCAGACGAAATCATTTTGGTAGAATCTTTAATGTCAGTAACTATAACATACCAGTTAGATGGTACATCAGAGAAAAATGGCTCATTCTGAAAAAGTTCAGTTATTGATTGCTGATACTCATCCAATCCAGAATAAAAATGAAAATCTTTTTTTGAAGTCATGAATAGGAAAAAATGTAGATCGTTAAATATATGTTATATAACACGATGATATATTCTAATAACCTAGAGTTTATTTCAAAAAAGAGTTGCCAGGAAAACTATTTTTTACATTGAAATAGTCTGCGATGGAAACAGCAATATCAGCAAAAGTCTCTCTGGTGCCTAAATTAATTTTATTAGCTGTTGAACATGGATATACTAGTAATGGAACAAATTCTCTGGAATGATTCGTTGATTTAGAACATGGGTCATTGCCGTGATCTCCCGTAATAATTAGCAAGTCGTTTTCTTTAAGTTTTGATAAAATTGCGGGCAGGGCTTTATCAAATTCTTCTAGGCTTTTCGCATATCCACCTGGATCCAATCGATGCCCATATAATTGATCAGTATCTATCAGATTTACAAAAACAAAACCACGTTCAACAGTGGTTATAGCTGAAATCAACTGTGATATCCCTTCCTCATTATTTTTTGTTTTACTATACCGGAAAAACCCTTTTCCTGCAAATAGATCCACAACTTTTCCAATAGAGTAAGTTTCAATCTCATTCTGTTGTAATACTTCAAGTATATTATTGCTTGGTGGGAGTGCAGAGAAATCTTTCCGCTGATCAGAAATTCTATCAAATGGATAAATCCCTGTAAACGGACGCGCTATGACCCTCCCTACTTCATGTTCATCTATACATATTTCTTTTCTGGCAAATTCGCACCATTCATATAATAGTTCTACCGATGCCACATTCTCATGACAAGCTATCTGTAATACACTATCAGCGGAAGTATATACAATTGGATAGCCTGTTTTGATATGTTTTTCTCCAAAATCTCTGATTACATCTGTTCCAGAATAGGGTAGATTACAAAGAATATTCTCAACTCCAATTCCTTTGCAGAATTTATCTATCAGATTTTGTGGAAATCCATTAGTATAGGTTGGAAATGCTTTTTCAAGGTGAATACCTGCAATTTCCCAATGTCCCGTTGTTGAATCTTTACCAGCTGAAACTTCTCTCATTTTTCCAAATGCAGCTGTCGGTTTATCCACTTCTTCTACTGAATCTAATGGGATGATGTTTCCAATCCCCATCTTCTCTAGATTTGGCAGATTACATTTAATCTGCTTACACACATGTCCCAGTGTATTCATTGATTCATCACCGTAAAGATGCGCATCTTCTTGTGCTCCTACACCAAGGCCATCAATGATTATGAGATATACAGAACCCATTATGCTACAACAGCGACTGCATCAGAGTCATTAATTGCCTCTGAATGTGCTTTTTTAGCTTTAGTTAAAACCTCATATGAGTTTCTAAACTCTTCATCTAGTTGAGTGAGACCTATCTTAAAACTGATGTCAATTGTATGACCATTTGATAGTCTTAACCCATGAGCAAGACGTGTTTTAAATTTATCTATCCATTCTTCAATTGCGGATTCCTTCTCACTCTGCATTATAAAACTGTACACATAGTCAGAGTTGAATCCTATATATCCTGGAAGACCATATACGCTTGGGTTTAAAAACCGAACAAAGTCTTCCTGAATTTTCTGAAGTTCTTCAAGCCTAAACTTCGTTCTCAATTTTGAAATATCGCTAGGTGATATTAATCCAAACCAAGTTTTGGTTTTAGATTCGGGACGTACTCTTTTCAACTCTGTATCTACAGTAGCCTACCATAATTCTGGCATATAAGCATCAAAACTGTGCGTCAACAGATCACTTACAATTGAACTTTTACTTAAAGTGGCCTGAATGGTTAAGCCTGCAACACGTACTAAATTTGAAAGCTTATGTTTTGTAGAGTCCTTGAATGAAAGGGGATCATTATCACTAATGACTATAACTGCTTGCCTCCTGTCATGGATTACAATTGGAATCGCATAACTAGCACCGTCTGTTATTCCTTCACCACTAGAAATACGTTTTGGATTATTGTTAAAATGCATTGAAAAAACAGGTTCTCCTTTTTCGAGAGCATCATAAGCAACACTTTTATCTTCCATCTTTAAACCAATTTTATTTGGCTTTACAGATTTTTCGGAGTTCAATACCACATTCCACGTATCCATACCGTGGCACAGCAGTGAAACGCTACCTGTACTGATGCAAGATTGCATTTCGTTTAGTAAGATCTTTAAGATTTCAACTTTGTGTTGTCTTGGATTAAATTTTGATAGTGACTTCTCGTAAACTTCCCATTCTTTTTGTTGTTCGTGTAAATCTACAACTTCTAAATAGGTGTCTAGTACATTAACTAATGCATTGTTATATGAAAGGATTTGGTCTTTTATTTTCTCTACTTCAATATCTAGATCACTTTCCAGAACTGAAATAGCCACAGTCTCACCTTTATTTATAAAAGGAACCAGCACCAATGTTTTTGCTTGAACAAAATCAAAATAATGCATCAACTTGCCTTTCGGAATATCCTCCCCAACTTGAAGCACAGTGATTTCATCTATGTCTTTGTAGTCATTCAAAAAGTGATGCTCAAAATTCACTCTATCCTGAAACATTACATTTGGCAACGTGGTACTGTTAGTTTCCCAAACGAATTGCTGTCGAGAATGATTTACCCAACACATATAAGTTAATTGAACCCTAGTTGATGTTCTCAACAAGTGAACAAGATCTTCCATAATCTGCTTGAACTCTCGCAGCGCTTTGTCTTGCCTGTCTAATGCCATTTATTTTTGAACCTAATTCTCAATTTTAATATTCAATCCTTAATGTAGCAATTGATTATCGTTCATTAAAGTCTATTATTTGTCTAATGAAATCTGTTTGCTTAATTCTTCAGCCTCTTCAATCATGTTTTCAAGAGATTTCAATCCTTTATTCCAGAACTTTGGATCAGTGATATCTAATCCCATTTTTCCAACTAATTCATGAGGCCATTCAGAGCCACCTGCACTAAGCAACTCAATGTATTTATCTGCGAATCCATCTGGACGATCAGTAAATTCTTGATATAGTGCCATTACAAGTAATTCTCCAAAAGCATAGGCATATACGTAACCTGGCGTATGTAAGAAATGAGGAATATAGCTCCACCAAATTCCATATTCATCCGTTAGCGTAACTGAATCTCCATATAGCTTTGTTTGCTGCTCCATCCATAATTCTGAAAACCGTTCCGTTGTCAGCTCTCCCTCTTCTCTGCGTGCAGTGTGAATCGCATCCTCGAATCGGTTCATAGAAATCTGACGGAAAACCGTTGCAATTGTATCATCAATTTTTCCCGTAATCAGCGCTAATCGTTCTTTTGGATCATCAATTTCCTTTAGAAGTTTCTGAAATACTAACATCTCTCCAAATACTGAAGCGGTTTCAGCAGTTGTAAGTGGGGTGCCTGCCTGAAGTGGACCCTGTTTTCGGGATAAATATTGATGAACTCCATGCCCTAATTCATGAGCTAAAGTTTGAACATCACGGATCTTTCCATCAAAATTCATAAATACATAAGGATGAACAGAGGGCACCGTGCTTGCTGAATAAGCACCACCTCTTTTACCTGTTTTTATAGCAGCATCAATCCAGTTTTGTTCGAAAAACTTCTCTGTAATCTCCCCCATTTTTGGATGAAAGTTTGTATAGGCATCCAATACCATTTCTTTAGCTTTTTCCCATGTAATCGTTTCTTCATTTTCAATAATCGGAGCATATCGATCGTAATCTTTCATCTCACTTAGACCCAAAAGAGATGCTTTTAATTTATAATATCTTTGTACAAGATCGTAGTGTGATGTCACTGCTCCAACTAAGGCTTCCACTGTTTTATCATCAGTTTCATTAGATAAATTTCTTGAGGATACCCAACTTTTATAGTTTCTAAATTTATCATTTGTAGATTTATCAGCTAGTATAGTATTGAAGATAAATGTAAGTGTCCTACTAAGATCATTGAATGTCTTAGTTAGTGCTGCATGTGCTTTTTTTCTGATTTTTTGGTCACTTTCATGGAGTTTACTTAATGCTTCTTGTTCTGTCAAAGAATCTCCATCTATATGAAATTCTGCAGCACCCAGTGTTTCATCAAAATAACGAACCCATGCACTTCTACCAGTAACTGATTTAGCAGACATTATCTGCTCTTGTTCTTCTTTCAACACATGCTTCTTGTATCGGCGTGAAGAATCCAGATAATGGCTATAAAAAGATAACTTTGGATCATTAATTAATTCCACCGCTTTCTCTGCATCAACTTTTAGCCATTCTACATCAAAGAAAACTAATTTCTGGCTCAATTCTGATGAAAGTTCATTCGAATCTTGTACCAACTTCCCATATGCTGAGTTGGAGGTATTTGTGCTCCATTGTAAATAAGCAAATGAACCAATCTTACCTCCCTTATCCTGTATAGATTCATATTCATGCAGTAGCTCTTTGAACTCATCTGCATTAAGAGAAGCTATTCTACCTTTATATTTCTTGGCGAAGTTTTCTGCAGCTAAAAGAACGTCATCTTTATCCTTTTTTAACTGAGGATCTTCAGATGATTTATAGAGATCGCTTAGATCCCAATTAATATTTTCAGCACCGTTTTTAGCCTTTGTGGCAGTTTTACTCATATCTGTAATTTTTCCTTTTAATATATGGGTTGTGGGAAGGCAATTAAAGCTTTTATTACCAAACTATTCACTTAATCTCTTTTCATTTAAATAAAATAACAATCGATAGAACAAATATCGTTTTTTAACATTGTAATCCTTAATTTTACATCGTTATATATATTTTCTCTTTAGAGAATGTTATAATTATCAGTTAAACATAAGATTCACTCAGTTGCACAAAAAACCGCACGAGGTTAATATCTATTGAAATCTCTTGAAGCCGTATTCGGCCCTAATTCAGCACTTGTTGAAGAACTCTACGATCAATACAAAGAAAATCCAAATTCAGTACCTGCGCATTGGAAAACTTTCTTTGATGAACATGAAGGTAAAACAACAAACGGTGTCCCTGCTCAACAGCAAGAACAAGTCACTCCCGTAAGTGAAAAACCTGCTGAAAAAAAACAGGATAAAAACCAGAACTCCAGTGTTCCTAAAAATGCTGAGCTAGAAAAAATTAAAGGAGTAGCTACTAAGATTGTTGAAAACATGGATCTTAGTTTAGAAGTGCCAACTGCCACTTCATTAAGAGTTCTCCCTGTCAAAATGATGATTGAAGATAGAACGGTAATAAATAGCCATTTACTTCAAAGAAGTGAACCAAAAGCTTCTTTTACTCATTTTATTGCATGGGCAATTATAAAAGCTTTAGAAGATCACCCTTCGGTCAATAATGCATATCATTTTGATGGTGATAACCATTTTAAGATCATTCCTAACCAAGTGAATCTCGGTGTTGCAATTGATCTTCCTAATAAAGATGGTTCCAGAAATTTAGTTGTGCCGAATATCAAAGGCGTGAACAAAATGAACTTTAAAGAGTTCCTACATGCCTTTGCTGAATTGGTTGACAAAGCTAGAAATGGAAAGTTACAAATTGATGACTATCAGGGAACTACAATAAGTATTACAAACCCTGGTACAATTGGTACAATTTCTTCTGTTCCTAGATTAATGCAAGGACAAGGTGCTATTATAGCAACAGGTGCCATAGATTACCCTGCTGAGTACCAATCAATGTCGAAAGAGATTTTAAATCAACTGGGAATCAGTAAAGTAATGTCTGTTACTTGTACTTATGACCATAGAGTTATACAGGGAGCTGAATCTGGTTCATTTCTAAAAAAGATTAATGATCTTCTAACTGGTCAAGAAAATTTTTACGAGGATATTTTCAGTGATCTGGAAATCCCTTATGATCCAATACCATATTCTACAGATACGTATTCAGGACCTTTTGGTGGAAAAAACGACTCCTTAGAATACGACCGCCGCGCAATTGGTGTTTGGAGATTGATAAATATGTACCGTATGCGTGGTCATGTTCTTTCTGATCTCGACCCGCTTGGAAAAGAGCCTAAATTTGTCCCTGAACTTGATCTGGAATATTATGGACTATCCCTTTGGGATTTAGACCGTGAATTTTATTGTGGAGGATTGGGAGGAAAGGAAAAAGCACCACTTCGCGAAATAGTAAAATTACTTCGTGATACTTATTGTGGAAATATTGGTGCAGATTATATGCACTTGCTCTCTTTAGAAGAAAGAAGATGGTTGCGAAATGCGATGGAATCATCGAGCAACAAGGCTAAGCTTTCAAAGGATGACAAAAAGCAGATTCTCCATAAATTGAACCAAGCACTTGCGTTTGAAGAATTTCTCCACAAAAAATATATCGGCCATAAACGTTTTTCATTAGAAGGTAATGATACTTTAATACCGATGATTGATGCGATGCTTGACCGGGCCGGTGAAAGCGGAATTGAAAAAGCATTCTTAGGCATGGCTCATCGTGGAAGGTTGAATATGCTGGTAAATATCATGAACAAGCCTTATCACAGAGTATTTGCGGAATTTGAAGGAAATGTTGATCCGGATTCAATTCAGGGATCTGGTGATGTAAAGTATCACTTAGGTACAAAGGGAGTTCATAAAAGTCGTGATGGAAAAGAAGTTCAACTAGAACTTATGCCTAATCCTAGTCACCTTGAAGCTGTTAGCCCAGTGGTTGAGGGTGCTGTAAGAGCGATGCAAGATCATCACGAAAGCGACGATGCTGCAAAGAAGATTCTTCCTATTTTAATGCATGGAGACGCCGCATTTGCTGGACAGGGTGTTGTTCCTGAAACATTAAATATGTCTCAGCTCGAAGGTTATGCAACAGGTGGTACGATTCATATTATCATCAATAATCAAATTGGATTTACTACTCTCCCTAAAGATGGACGGTCAACAGAATATGCTTCTGATCTTGCCAAAATGATATTAGCACCCATTTCTCATGTTAATGGTGATAAACCGGAAGCTGCAGTACATGCCATTCAGATGGCTATAGATTATCGACAAAAATTTGGGAAAGATGTAGTTGTAGATCTTATCGGATACAGAAAACATGGTCATAATGAAGGTGATGAACCTGCATTTACACAGCCAGGTATGTATAAAGAAATCAATGATCACCCTCCAGTTAGAGATCTCTACACTAATTATTTAGTTAAAAATAATGAGTTATCAGAGGAAGAAACGCAGAGTATATTTGATGAATTTGATGAGCTTCTTCAAGAAGCTTTTGAAGACGCTAAGCTTTCTCCAAATGTAGACATTACAGAAGAAATCTTCGACAGAACTGAAAGTGATCAAAAAGACAGAGATCAATTTGCTGACACAACCTATCCAGCTGATGAGTTGAAAGATATAGCGGTAAAAATTAATACTGTCCCTAAAGATTTTGATGCAAATCCAAAGCTACTAAAGCAGTTAGCTAAAAGAGCTGATATTGTTGGTAAAAATGAAAAGAAAATAGACTGGGGATTTGCAGAAGCATTAGCATTTGGCTCTATTTTAAAATCTAAGCGAACCGTTCGAGTAACTGGTCAAGATGTTGAAAGGGGTACATTCTCACATAGACACTCTGTACTACACGGTACTGAAACCGATCAGACATTTACTCCTTTAAATAATCTATCTGATGACCAAGGATATTTCCATGTCCATAATAGCTTATTGAGTGAATATGCGGCAATGGGTTTTGAATTCGGTTATAGCGCTCAAAAGAAAGATGCACTTGTTATATGGGAAGCACAATTTGGTGACTTTGTAAACGGTGCTCAAATAATTATTGATCAATTTCTTTCATCCAGTGAAGCCAAATGGGGTCAGACAACTTCTCTAATACTGAATTTACCTCATGGATATGAAGGACAAGGACCAGAGCATTCATCTGCACGTCTAGAGCGTTTCCTTCAACTTTGTGCAGAGGATAATATGCAGGTCATGAATCTTTCTACACCTGCTCAATACTTCCACATGCTTAGAAAACAAACCCTTCAGGAATCTAAAAAACCAGTTGTGTTGATGACTCCAAAAAGTTTGCTTCGTCATCCAATGGCAACATCAAATACAGATGAATTAGCTGAAGGTAAGTTCCAACCGTATATTGCTGATGAAGAGATAACAAAACCAAAGAGACTCGTTATTTGCTCAGGCAAGGTGTATTACGACCTGCTAAAATATCGTAAAGAAAATGATATTGATAATGTAGCAATAGCACGACTAGAACAATTCTATCCTTTCCCAGATAAAGATATATCTGAGCAGTTGAAGAAGCTTAAGACTGTAAAAGATATAGTATGGTGCCAAGAAGAGCCAAAAAATATGGGTGCTTGGACTTTTGTTGCACCAAGATTTATGGAAATTCTAGAAGATGGACAAAAGCTTACTTATGCTGGACGTCAAGCCTCAGCTTCACCTGCAGCAGGCCAGAAAAAAGTTCATGAAGCTGAACAACAAGCATTTGTTGATGATGCTATGAAGCTATAATTGTTTTCTATATACATTTGTAAATAAAAAAGGCGGATAACTAAGTTAGCCGCCTTTTTTATGTCAATACAATCTTCGTAAATCCTATTTTACAAGTATCATCTTCTTAGTTAAAGAAACACCGTTAGTTGTCATCAGCCTATAAATATACACACCAGAAGCCAGTGAACTAGCATCAAAGGTTACTTGCTGAGCACCCGCAGCTTGTCTTCCATTTACTAAAGTTGCTACTTTTCTACCTGTAATGTCATATACATTTAAGCTGACATTTGTAGCGGAATTCAATGAATAACTAATAACCGTACTTGGGTTGAAAGGATTTGGATAATTTTGGTCCAACGTAATTGTTTCCGGAGTATCAATACCCTCTCCTTCATTACTTGTAATAAGACCAAATTTGAATCTTGTCCAAACAGGATAATGATCTGATGTAGTACTTAAATAACTGCCTACATACGAAGGATTTTCAACTCTTTCAGTACCTGTAAAATATTCATCACTTAATTCTGATGTAAATGTGATATGATCTAAAAATGACCCGCCAGATTGAGAAGCGAATCCATCACTCTCGAGATTTTTAGAAATGATGGTATACTCATTATCGTCATCAAAATTCTTATAAGGAGAAGGATTTTGATTAAAAGTAGAACTTACTATTTCATCGTTATAATCACCTAAGAGTAACACGTTATCTGTAGCATAATTTCTATCTAAATATTCTTTTAATTCTATAGATGCATTCAATCGTTGGTTGTATGAACTTTGATCTCCAAATGCCTTTGCATGTATGTTAAAAGCATAAATCTCTTGTTGCTCACCATTAATATTGGCGTTGAATCTAAAGAACAATGGATATCTTCCATTTGCCCAGTTTGTCTGAGTGAAACCATCACTGGATGATAGTGTCACTCCAGATAGTGAGTCAATGCTACTTCTTTTAAATAAGTACGCAGTTTCCTGTGTTTGAGAATAGTTGGCTAAGACTCCACCATATCCTTCTAAACCCGCTACCAGTTCGTTAAACTTTGTAGGATTTGCAATCTCTTGAAGAGCATAGATATCAGCATCAATAGTTTCTACAACCGTAATTACATTTTGTAACTGAAGGTTATCATCACTTGGATCCTGACTAGCACTTCCAAACCATTCAATATTCCATGTAACTACATCTAATGTTTGATCTTTAGATACGTCATCACCAGGAAATACAACTTCTTCTACTCCTAAATCTTCAACATAGCGAGGTAGAATTTGAACTGTTCCTCCAAATTTCCCTGCTGCACCAACTATATTAACAGCTCCACTAGGCGCTTGTGCCCCAACTAAATTAGTGGAGTTATCAATTCTTAATTCAGCCGTTCCGGTGTTATCAGAAATGTCGTAATTAAAGTTAGATGAAAATGCCCCACTATGATCTATTGTTGCATTCTGAACAAGCACTAATTGGCCCTGATAAGCATCCGTATTTAATTCTTGCAGTGTAATTACAGCAGGATCAACTAATTCATTTGGAACATCAAAAATTTCATAAGTAATTACGTTATCTGTAGCTGTTGTAGATATTTGAAGTAAGAAATCTGAATCTGCACCAGGAACCCCAGCTGTAAAAACGGTTAACGGCCCTGACACTTTTATTGAGTCACCAATTTCAGCATTTTCAAGTAAAGGTACCCAAAAAACAGCCAAGCCTGCTGTGCCGTCTTGCATATACAAAGGTCCTTCAAATTCATTTGCTACTGATACTCTACCAGCAACAGTAACTCTTGTTCCTAGAGGTAACTCACGTGCCTGAGAAATTGAAATTACATCACCATCAGTAATTCCTTCCCCTGTAAATGAAAGGTTAAAATCTGATGCATTAACTGCGTTACTACTAATGGTTAAATCACCCACGAAATCACCACTGTTAGTTGGTTCAAAAGTTACTACAACCTCTGTTTTTTCATTAAAAGCCAATGTACTGTCTTGAAGATCTGAAACCGTAAAACCTTGTCCAGTTACATCAACAGCACTAATAGTTAAATTAGGATTCCCGGTATTTTTAATCTCAATAGTCTTTGTAATGGTTGTGTTTTCTAGCGTAGTTCCAAAGTCTATTGCATCATTATCCTGTGCTGTTGCATTATCTACAAGTACATTTATTGTAGGATCGTCTGAAGCAACAACAAAATCTGTAATACTGATATCATCTATATTCAACCTATCAGTTCCTGCAGACTGTATAAACTTAAATCGAATATTTCCATCAATTTCTACAGGTATTGTAAACCCCGTCAAATCTAGTGGCGCTGCAATTTCTTCTCCAATATCTGTCCAAGTAGAACCACTATCTGTAGAGTATTGAACTTGTAGTGCTGCACCTTCAGCATTATTTCCATAATGAGCTAATTGAAATGAAACATCATTTGCACCGTTAGGCTTGTCAAAGAGCATGTAGATATTCCCCATCTTGGTGTCTCTTCTGTCCATTCGAACACCTTGAGAACCATTAAACTTATCATTACTTAAATTACCTAATAGAGCATCATTCAAATACCAATCTCCGGTTGCTAGAGTAACTGAGGCTCCACCATAAAAGGTCTTAGCACCTGCTTCAAAGTTCTCAAAAAACTGAGCATTTGCAGAAACTGAAAAAAATGTTATTAAAAGTAGAAAGGTTACAAATGTGCGAATAGACTTCATAAATGTATTAGTGATGTTTTTGTTTTCCTAAAGATACCAATCTCTTATTAACTCTGTATCATTATTAACAGATTTAAATATTATCGGATATTGTTACTTTACAGAATGGTCTTATATATTCAAAGGTTCCCACAATTATTACTTATAACTCTATTAATTGGTTGCACTTCTCAAAAGAAGGAAAACCCTGACCTTCTAATAGGTGATTTTCAGGATGATTATAATATTGAATATCATTTGTCTAGGGAGTCCTTCACTCTTAAGCCAGAATCTCACTTTAAAATTTTAGAATGGAATATTGATAAACAGCACTTTATTGCTCAAAACGACTCTTCGAATAACTTTGATCCAAATCTTTTCTCAAGGATTGATTGGGTTGTACTTGATGATATGAACCCTTATGAATGGGCTTTCTGCTTGAGTGCTTATAATGCACCATCTGTCGACTCAGCAAAAAATGTTAAAGTTGCAGACAGGTCTATGTTAAAAACAGGATGTAACGGATACCCCTTCTCCAGAATGAAACCAATTGATAAATGAAATCACTAATTATTCTTTTTGCACTGCTTATACAATCGTTAGCTATTTGTGCACAACAATCAACAGAAATATATTTATTTAACATAGATTACTCTGGTTTAAACGAGGATGAGAATTCAAAACTGTCTTTAAGTAATCCTGTTAATATTTCGGATAACGAAGGGTATGATAATCAACCTTCTTTCTCTGATGATGGTAAAGCTGTGTTATTTGCTTCAACAAGAAATAACCAAACTGACATACTTTGGTATGATATAAAGTCAGGAAATAAGACCTGGATTTCAAATACACCTGGTGGTGAATACTCACCTGTATTAATGCCAGATGGAGATCATATTTCGGCAGTAAGATTAGATTCTGACGGTCTTCAACTTCTATATAAATATTCTATTGAAGAAGGTAGTTCAGAAGTTTTAGTTCAGAATCTAAAAATTGGATATTACAGCTGGTTTCTAAAAACAAAACTAATTGCTTTTGTGCTAGGTGAACCTGCTACTCTTCAGGAAATAAATACAATGAATTATGAGGTAAAAAATATGTATACGAATCCTGGCCGCTCCATACATTATATCCCTGGCTCTAAAAATTATAGTTTTATTGATAAATCAGATTCTACAGATTGGAAGATTATGCAAGCAGTTCCAGGTAACAAGGAATGGACTAAAGAAATCACTTCTACATTAACCGGAGTTGAAGATATGGTTTGGTTAAATATGCATACCGTACTTATGGGAAAAGATAATAAGCTTTATACTTTTGATACCAGATCTAATTCAAGTGACTGGCAGTTATTTGCAGATCTTTCAGAATATGGATTAAATGGGATTACCCGGTTAGCTGCTTCGTTTAATAAACTTGCCGTTGTAGTAAATGGTAAGTGAAAATCAGCT
>Ga0136600_1000826_pt1 | contig 15662 bp, 14 predicted proteins | sample AntRauMFilla2698_FD_104634 | JGI IMG/M metagenome (GOLD analysis project Ga0136600, IMG submission 104634) | Saline lake microbial communities from Rauer Islands, Antarctica - Metagenome Filla 2 #698 | ecosystem: Environmental > Aquatic > Non-marine Saline and Alkaline > Saline | place...
GCATCTGCTGTGGCAGGCCTCGGGCTTTGATCCTGAAGACGGCAGCGATTGCTTGCAGCGCTTCAAGTCCAACCGGACGACTGGGCTTCTGCTGACAGGGGCGTTTCTGTTGGGCGGGGTCTGATCGCTTCCGTGAAGGACATGAATTCCCGGCCAAGCGCTTAAGCGCGCCGAGCCGGGATCTTGGCCCGCAGACAGCACCAAGGTCAGCAACAGGTCCCGGATCTTCGCCCTTCGGGCTCGTCCGGGAATTCAGGAGGGGGCGCGATCCCCTAAGGCGCAGCCCCCACAAAGCTCGCCACCACCTTCTTGGTGCCGGCTTTATCAAACGCCACGGTGAGCTTGGCACCGTCGGTGATCTTTACCACGCCATAGCCGAATTTCTGGTGGAAGACGCGGTCGCCGGGACGCCAGCCTGAACTGCCGCCCACTGAGCCGCCATCGCCGCTTTCGATGAGCTGGGCCTTGCCGTCGATCATGCCGGGATCGGCGCGGCGCCCGGCGGCCTTGGACGCCTGAAAGCGTTTCCAGCCGGGGCTTTCATAGGAGGAGCGGAACGGGTCTGCAGTTTCGGCGACGCCTTCAAAGCCCGGCCCGGCGTCGTAATAGCCGGTTTCCGATTTGGCCTCGCAATTATCCTGGGGCATTTCGTCGATGAAACGGCTGGGGATCACGCTCTGCCAGCGCCCGTAAATCATGCGGTTGGCGGTAAAGCTGATCACCGCGCGCGAGCGGGCTCTGGTGATGCCCACATAGGCCAGGCGGCGTTCTTCCTCCAGCGCGGCGGTCCCGCCTTCGTCCATGGAGCGCTGGGAGGGAAACACCGTCTCCTCCCAGCCCGGCAGGAAGACCAGCGGAAATTCGAGGCCCTTGGCGGCGTGGAGCGTCATGATCGACACCTCCTCGCCGTCCTCCTTGCGGTCGGCGTCGGACACAAGGGCGATGTGTTCAAGGAAGGCCTCAAGGCTGTCGAACTCGCCCATGGAGCGCACGAGTTCCTTCAGATTGTCGAGCCGGCCGGCGGCTTGCGGGCTCTTGTCTTCGCGCCACATGGCGGTGTAGCCGCTATCGTCGAGGATGATCTCGGCCAGCTCGTCATGGCGGCGCTCTTTGGCCTCCTCGGTCCAGCGATCCAGATCACGCAGGAACGCCTGAATGCCGGAGCGCGCCTTGCCCTTGATCTCGTCGGTCTGGGTCATCAGGCGCGCGGCCTCCACCATGGGGACCCGGCTGGCGCGCGACACTGCGGCGATCTTCTGCACGCTGGTCTCGCCGACGCCGCGCTTGGGGGTGTTGATGATCCGCTCAAACGCCAGATCGTCGGTTTCAGCCCGCACCAGGCGCAAATAGGCCAGCGCATCGCGGATTTCAGCCCGTTCAAAGAAGCGCGGCCCGCCCACCACCTTGTAGGGCAGACCCAGCATGATGAAGCGCTCTTCAAAGGCGCGCATCTGCCAGGAGGCGCGCACCAGCACCGCAATGTCGCGATGGCGGCCCTCGGCGCGCACATGGGCCTCGATCTCGTCGGCCACGAAGCGGGCCTCCGCCTCGCCGTCCCAGAGGCCGGAGACCTGGACCTTCTCGCCGGGATCGTCTTCGGTCCACAGCGTCTTGCCCAGGCGCGCCTTGTTGGCCGCGATGAGCCCCGAGGCGGCACCCAGAATATTGCCGGTGGAGCGGTAATTGCGCTCAAGCCGGATCACTACGGCGCCCGGAAAGTCCTTTTCAAAGCGCAGGATATTGTCCACTTCCGCGCCGCGCCATCCATAGATGGACTGGTCGTCATCGCCCACGCAGCACAGATTGTTGGAGCCCTTGGCCAGAAGACGCAGCCAGAGATACTGGGCGATATTGGTGTCCTGATACTCGTCCACCAGGATGTAACGAAACTTCCTCTGGAAGTCGGCGAGCACGTCCGCGTTCTCCTGGAAGATCGTGATGTTGTGCATCAGAAGGTCGCCGAAATCACACGCGTTCAGAACCGAGAGCCGCTCCTGGTAAAGCCGGTAGAGATCGCCCGCCTTGCCGTCGGCGAAGCTCCACTTGTCTTCTTCGGGAATGCGTTTCGGGGTCAGCGCACGGTTCTTCCAGCCATCCACCAGCGACGCGAAATGGCGCGGCGTCCAGCGCTTGGTGTCGATGCCTTCAGCTTCCAGGATCTGCTTGATCAGGCGTATCTGGTCGTCGGTGTCCAGAATGGTGAAGCTGGATTTTAAGTTCACCAGCTCGGCATGGCGGCGCAGGATCTGGGCGGCGATGGAGTGGAAGGTGCCAAGCCAGGGCAGGCCCTCCACCTGCTCGCCAATGATCGCGCCGACGCGGATCTTCATCTCGCGCGCGGCCTTGTTGGTGAAGGTCACTGACAGAATCTGCCAGGGCTGCGCCTTGCCCATGGCCAGGATGTGCGCCAGCCGCGTGGTGAGCACCCGGGTCTTGCCCGTGCCCGCCCCGGCAAGCACCAGAACCGGGCCGTCAATCGTCTCCACCGCCTTTTTCTGCTCGGGATTGAGGCCCTGCAGATAGTCGGCGCCGGCGCGCGGGGCGCGCGCGGCGGCTTGCTGGGACAGCGGCAGATCGGACATGCACAGCCTCGCGGCGCTTCGATTCGAAAGGAGAACGAAACTAGCACGCGGATGCGCGAAGGGCAGGGGGTGAGGTGCGCGCGCTTAAGGCGACAGGGGCGGCGGTCTGTGATACCACAAGAGCTATCACTTGCTGCGGAGACCGCCATGAAAGCCTTGATCGGAAAATGGGGACGTTCGGCTGCCCTGCGCCTTCCAAAGGCGTATCTTGAGGCGCTGGGGATCAAGGCTGGCGACGAGGTGGAGGTGACGCTGGAGGGCAAGACGCTTTTGGTGGCGGCCAAAGCGCGACCACGGCTGGAGGACCTCGTCGCAGACATGAAGACGCAAGAGCGGCCGGATGTGATCGAATGGGGCCCCGATGTCGGTGCGGAAGTGATCCGTGACTGACACAGGGATGGTGCTTGAGCGCGGCGATCTGGTGTCGGCGTTCATGAAGGATCAAGAAGGGCGAGAACAGGCGGGCCGGCGCCCATTCCTCATCTTGACCCCGTCCTTTTACAACGCCGCATCCGCGACAGTGATCGGTTGCCCGATCACCTCGAACCGGTCGCCCTTCGCCTTTAAGGTTTTATTGCCGGACCCCTCGCCGGTCTCTGGCGCGGTGCTGGTTGATCAGGTGAGAGCCCTGGACATCTCGGCGCGCCGGCCCCGCAAGCTCGGCATCGCGTCAAACGAAACCGTCGCTGAAGTCACCGCTATCCTCGCCAGCCTGCTGCGCATCACGGCCTAGCGATGCTCTTCCTCGTGGCGCATCTGCAGGGCGCGGGCGTAGGCGGCGTGGGCATCGGCCTTGGTGATGTAGCCGGTGATGGGCTGATCGCCGGTTCGTGAGCGTACGGGCGCGCCGTCGAGCTTTTCGGCGGAGAAGAAGCCCATGACCCGGCCCAGATAGTCGTCTTCATAGACGTGGGGCTCGTCCAATTCCGCGGTGCGGTCGGCTTTATCCAGCGCGGTCATGATGTCGCGCGCGCGGATCGTCTGCAGGATCACGCGCGCGTCGCCCTGGGTGAGGTCATAGCCGTGGCGCTCGACCATCTTGTGAAAGAAGCTGCCTTTGGTGACCGAGGTGGTGATTACGGTGGCCAGGCTGACCGCCACCAAAAGCGCGATGGACGCCTCGTAATTGGCGGTCAGTTCAAACACGATGAGCGTGGTGGATAGCGGCGCACCCAGAACCGCTCCGGACACCGCGCCCATGCCCACCACGGCAAAAAACGCTGCGCCGGAGGTCGCCTCGCCAAATAGCTGGGTGGCGATGGCGCCAAACAGGGCGCCCAGCATCGCGCCCAGATACAGCGACGGCGAGAACACACCGCCGCCAAAGCGGAAGGCCAGCGTCGTCACCGTTGCGATGAGTTTCAGGGCCAGGAGCCCGGCGAGGAACCCGATGCCGTAGCCGCCCGCCAGGGCGGTGGCAGTGGCCTCATAGCCAACACCCAGGATCTCCGGCGCGCCAGCGGCCATGAGCCCCACCAGCAAACCGCCAAAGGGGGGCAAAGCCCAGAGCGGCCAGGCGAGCTTTTTGGCTTGCTCGGCCACAAGGCGCGGCGCATTGGCGGCGCCGGTGACGAACAGGATCGCCACGCCGCCCGCCGCGACGCCCAGCGGCACCACGGCAGCAAAATCAAACAGGCTCGCCGGATCAAGCTCGGGGATGGCAAACGCCGGCTGGGCACCGAAATGAATGCGCGAGACCACCGCGCCGGTGACGCTGGCCACCGCCACGGGCGCAATAGACCTGAGGGCGTAATGGCCCAGGATCACCTCGAACGCGAACAGGGCGCCAGCCACCGGGGCGTTGAAGCTGGCTGCCACCGCGCTGGCCGCGCCACAGGCCAGCATGATGCGCGCGCCCCGCGCCGGCAGGCCCAGCGGCCGCGTCACAAGGCTGGCAAGCGTCGCACCCAGATGAACCGCAGGACCTTCGCGCCCTGCCGAAACGCCTGAGCCAAGCGACACCGCCGCAATCACCGCCGACAGGAGCCCCGGCGCGGCCTCCATCTTCCCGCCCGTCACCGCGCGCGCCTCCATCACGTCGCTGACGCCAAGCGCGCGGGTTTCCTTCAGCCAGCCCAGGCGCTCGCCGGCGTAAAGCAGCGCAGAGACGACAAGCCCGCCGATGATGGGCGCGGCGATGATGTGAAGCGGGGATAGCTCGCGCGCGACGCTGGCCAGGCGCTCGGCTCCGTCTTGAAAGGCGATCAGCTGCACCGCCTCAATCGCCAGGCGCAGGCCGAGCGCTGCATACCCGGCCAGCAATCCCACAAAGAGCGCGGCAAGCCAGAGCGCGGGCGAGCGTGCGTCGGAAAAGCTGTTGCGAATGACTGCGGCGAACCGGCCCGGCCAGGCCTTGGGCCCGGTGCGGCGAACCTCTTTTGAACCGGATGGTGCGCTTTCGCTCATTCACCGGTGATGGCCGCACCTCGCCCCAGCGTCAAGGCGGCAGGTCTCGCCGGGTGGGCGCGCACCGTTTATGCTCGGGCGTGTCTGGATGAGAGGAGGGCCTTCGTGCTTATCGCTGCGCTCGCCCTTTTGCTGCAACCCGCCCAGGCGACGCCCGCCGAGGTGTCCAGCCTCTATTCCGAGCCGGACTCCTGTGTCGCGGTCCCCGGACCAGGGCCGGTCATGCAGCGCTGCCAGGGCTATGACGGCTGGGCCGTTTATATTGGTACGAGCGATCATGGCGACGAGCTGGTCATTTCTGATCGCGCCTGGCTCGAGCAACCCGCCCAGAATCCGATCGCAGAGGGGGCCAGTCAGACTGCGTCACCGCGCGTTGAATGGCGCGTGCGCCAGGTCGCGGAGCGCTGGGTCCCGTTCGCGACCATCCACTCATCGACCTTCTCGGCCGCGGGGTATGATCCGGCGGCAGGCGAGTTCAACGACGAGCCCGAGCAGAACTCCCCGCTGCTCGTCGTCACCGTGTTGCGCCGTGATGGTCCGGTCGCCACCTGCCATGCCGCGTATGTGGATGTGAGCACGGTGCCTGACGCCAATACCATCGCGCGCCTATTCGCGGATGCCATGGCGGACGGGTTTCGCTGCGGGGTTGATCAGCCCTACGCGATCGGCGCAGCGCAAGCGACGCGCCTGATGGAGCGCGGCCGGCTCTAGGCGCGGCCTCAGCTGTCGGCGGCCAGGGCGTAGTCTGTGTCGAGCCCCGCAGCGCCCTTGCAGACGGCGCGTCCCTGCTCGACCAGATGGATCATGTGGGACAGAACTGAGTGGGCGGCCGCCGGGTGCAGGCGGGTGTCCACGTCGGCATACATGTGCGCCACCATGTCCTTGATCCTTGTGCGGCCGGCTTCGAGCTGGCTCAGGATCTGGCGTTCGCGGTTCAGGCGGTGCTCGATATAGGCGTCCATGAAGGGAGCCGTCGCCTCGATCGCGGTGCCGTGGGTGGGCCGGATCACGTCGAAATTGAGCGCGCGGACGCGTTTGAGCTGGGCGATGTAATCGCCCATGGACCCGTCCGGCGGGCTCACCACCGAGGTGGACCAGCCCATGACATGGTCGCCGGAAAACAGCGTGTTCTCCTCGCTGAGCGCATAGCAGACATGGTTTGAGGTGTGCCCCGGCGTGTGGAGCGCGGTGAGCGTCCAGCCGGGACCCTTGAACTGGTCGCCGTCGGAGACTTCCAGGTCAGGACGAAAGCCGTGATCATCGCCCGCTTCCATGCGCACTTCGCCGCCCTCAGGCGGCGTGATAGCCGGGCTCATGCCATGGACTTTCGCGCCGTGCTTTTTCGCCAGCCTATGGGCCATGGGCGAGTGATCGAGATGGTGGTGGGTGACCAGAACATGGGTGACGCGCTCGCCTTCAAGGGCTGCGTCGAGTGCCGCTTCATGCTCGGCCATGGCGGGTCCTGGATCGAGCACGGCAACCTCGCCATGTCCCACAATGAAAACGCCCGTGCCAGTGAAGGTGAACGGGCCGGGATTGGGTGCAATCACGCGGCGCACCAGCGGGCTCAGCTGGTCACAGCGCCCGTATTCGAAATCGAACTCGCGCACGAAGGGAATGCTCATGAGGGGGTCTCCCGTCCCGGTCCGGCCAGGCGTTCAGCGTAGGCGCGCAGCGCCCGCGCCAGCGTGCGCGCAGCCGCCATCTTTTCATGCAGGGCCAAAGCGGTGGGCGGCCCCATATCGGTCTTGTTCACATCCACGATCCAGAGATGTCCGTCACGCCGGTCGCGCAGCACGTCAATTCCGCCCCAATCAAGGCCCACCGCCTTGCAGAACCGTTTGATGAGATCGCGTTCGGCGGCGTTGAAGACGTCTTCTGGCGCACGCTTGAGGACCTGGGTGTTGGCGTTGGCAAAACGGGCGTTTGCGGGACGTCGCTTGATGAAGACCACCGGAACCTCGCCATCCACCGTGGGGCAGCGCAGATCTTCCACCAGCCCGTCTTCGCAGAGCGTGTCGATCAGGCGTTGATAGACAAGGCCCGGCGTGCGCGGGCAGGGGGCTTCAACGATCCGGCCGTCATGGGCACCGTTAAGCTCCGACTTGGCGACCATGTCGCCTTCGAAGGTTTCCGGATCCACCAGAAGGGCGCGCCCAGTCACCGTCTCGAACACGCTTGAGACGTGCGATTTCGAGACATCAAGGCAGGTAGCGTTGATGTAACAAAGCCTGTCGCTTGCCGGTGCCGCGGTCAGTGTCGCGTCTTCAAAGCAGAAACCCAGATCCGCGTCCTGCGCGCTTTTGGCAAAGCGAAGGCCGGCCAGGCGCGCCACGGGCCAGACCAGATACCAGGGCCGGGGCGCATCGGGCGTGAACCAGACCGCCGGACCGCCTGGCCGGCGCGACGCCGTGCTTGCCTCCACCGCAAGATGGAAGCGTAGCCAGGCTGCAAATTCGCCGATCACGCCCGGTCCTACAGGCACAAGCGCGCCGGTCTTGCGAACCCGCAGCGCGCAGCCCTCCAGGCTGAAATCCCGCCACCAGGCGCGCGCCGCCATCAGAATCGCTCTTGTTCCATGGCTCTCAGGATACGCGGCCTGTGCGTGCGTGCAATTCACGCCCGGTTCAGCCACGATCACGCATTCATGATCGACCCGGCACCCAGGGTGCGCGCCGCAGCCGCTTCGGCAAGCATCCTGCATAGGCGCCCCTCTCTGCACCTGCAGACGGAGGCCGCCCATGTCCCAGATCAAGCGTCTGGCCGTATCACTGTCCCGCCGCCTGCGTCTGGCGGCGCTAACCTTCATCGCCTTGCTGGCAGTGAAAATAACCCTGGCTGCCTTCGCCGCTTCAGACCCGGCATCCGCCAGCGCGGTCATCGTTTCCGCATCAAATCACGGTGTTGAAGCGGAAACACTTGAGCGTATGGAATAAATCGAGCCTACTGCGAGGCGTTCTTGATCAAAACAGCCATGCGGCCCAATAACCCGTCCTCTTCCGACAGCTTTACCGGCTTTTAAATGCCCGCATTCATCCTTCGCCGCATCCTTATCGCCATCCCGACGATCCTCGTGATCATCACGCTGGCGTTTTTCATGATGCGTATTGCGCCCGGCGGTCCGTTCGATCTGGAACGGCCCATGCCCGAAGAGATTCGCCAGAATGTGCTGGCCGCCTACGGCATGGATCAGCCGGTGTGGAAACAATATGTCGATTATCTCGGCGGGCTGGTTCGCGGCGATCTTGGGCCGTCGCTGAAATTTCGCGACAAGGATGTCGCCGACATCATCGCCGAAGGATTTCCGGTTTCAGCCACGGTCGGACTGCTGGCCATGGCGCTGGCGGTGATGATTGGAACGGTGTTCGGCTCCATCGCCGCCCTGCGCCAGAACACTGCTGCTGATTATGGGGTTGTGGCGTTCGCCACGGTGGGGATCGTCATTCCGCCCTTTGTGGTGGGGCCAATTCTGGCGCTGACCATCGGGATTTATCTGGGCTGGCTGCCATCGGGCGGGCTGGACCCACGCCACGGTATGACCCTGGACAGGCTGATTCTGCCCGTCATTACGCTGGCTCTGCCGCAGATCGCCATCATTTCGCGCCTCATGCGCGCCTCCATGATCGAAGTTATCCGGTCCAACTATATCCGGACTGCGCGCGCGAAGGGATTGTCGGAGCCTGCAGTAATCTTCAAGCACGCGCTGCGCAGCGCGATTCTGCCGCTGGTGAGCTATCTGGGCCCGGCCTCTGCTGCGCTGCTCACCGGCTCCATTGTCATCGAGCAGGTATTCTCCCTGCCGGGCATTGGACGCCAGTTCGTTTTTGCCGCCTTGCAACGTGACTACACCGTGGTGATGGGCGTGGTGATCCTTTACGCCAGCCTGATCATCATCCTCAATCTGGTGGCCGATCTGCTGTATGCGGCGCTGAATCCGAAAGTGAAGTACGACTGATGGTTCTCACCTCAACGCCCTCTGAAAAGGCGCGCATGATCGAGGATGCAGCGGTCAAGGGGCGTTCGCTCTGGGATGACGCGCGCACGCGCCTCCTGCGCAACAAGGCGGCCGTGTTCGGCCTGATCCTGCTCGGCGTGCTGGTGGTGCTGGCATTTCTCGGGCCGTTATTGTGGGTTCACGATTCCAGTTTCATCTACCGCGACCGGGTCCAGATCGGGCCGACCTTTGAAAATCTGCATCTTTTCGGCACGGATGCGCAGGGGCGCGATCTGGTCGCGCGCGTGCTCGTGGGGCTGCGCATGAGTTTGATGGTGGGCGTGGTCGCCACCATGGTGTCGCTGGCCATTGGCGTCATCTGGGGTGCCACGGCAGGCTTTGTCGGCGGCCGGGTCGATCAGCTGATGATGCGGATCGTCGACGTGCTGTACTCGCTGCCCTTCATCTTCTTCGTGATCATTTTGATGGTGGTGTTTGGCCGGAACATCATTTTGATCTTTGTGGCCATCGGCGCGGTTGAGTGGCTGACCATGGCGCGCATCGTGCGCGGTCAGACGATCTCGCTGAAAGGTATGGAGTTTGTCGAGGCCGCCCAGGCCGCAGGCGTGTCGCAGTTTTCCATCATCCGCCGGCATATCGTGCCCAACGTGCTCGGGCCGGTGGTGGTTTACGTGACCCTGACGATCCCGGTGGTGATCCTGGCTGAAAGCTTCCTCAGCTTTCTGGGCCTTGGCGTGCAAGAGCCGCTCACCTCGCTGGGTAACCTGATCTCCAACGGTGCCCGCGACATGGAGATCGCTCCGTGGACCCTGATTGTCCCGGCGCTGACCATGATGATCACGCTGTTCTGCTTCAACTTTATCGGCGACGGCCTGCGCGACGCTATCGATCCAAAGGATCGATAGCGCGCAAATCCGCATGGGCTGCGCGCAATGCGAAGCCAGATCGGGCCTTACTGAACCCGCCGGGCCCTGAAGCGCCGGTTATTGTGACTGAGCTCCATGAAACGCGCCCCAAAGATGCCGCGTTCGATGGTCGCCGTCACAGTGTCCAGATCGTCGCCGCGCGGCGGGCTCACATAATCGGTTTCTGTCTGGCGCCAGACCTGACCGTTCTCCAGATAGACCGTAATCTGGTCGTACTGATTGGTCGTCACTCGGGCCACGGCAAGGCCGCGCATCTCGTCGACTTCGCCGTCTTCATCGAAGACCGCCACCGACCCGTCATCCTGAACCTCTTCCTGATTCGCCTGGGCGGGCGGCTCCGCGTCTGCGGCGTCGCCCTGGAACACACCAGCAAAGCGTGCGATTGCCGAGCGGGACGGGGCGCTCGACACCACGTCAAGGCGGCCCGCATCCAGCTCGGTAGCAAATACCGTGAGTGCTGCGTCCTGGCAGGCCAGGCGCGCAGCGGGGTCGGTCTGATCGCGGCAGGCCAGGAGCGCGCCGACCGGGTCCGCGCCGGCCTCGTCTTGAGCGAGCGCAGCGGTGGAGGAAATGGCAAGCGCCACCGCAAGCGCAATCGTTGGTCTCAGCATCATGGCGAGTCTCCGGTTGGATCAATTTGACGCTCTAGTACTCAAAGACTTGGCCGCTGCGTCAAGCGTCAAGCGTCCCGGTGCTCGCATCCAGAAGCAGCACGTGCAATTGTTTGCGGTGTATGGTTTTGCTTGAAAAAACCGCCATTGCTTAGGAGATTGGCTCTGCAGCCGGTCGAAACGTGTTCATCGAACGCTCACAAAAGATCGGTGAAGATCACGATGGTTAGCGGTCCGGACGCCTCGCCTGGGTGTTGCGGCATGAAGTTTAGCACCGTCCGCGCGCACCGGTTTAACGGCGCGCGGGACGCACACGATCATGCGGGCACAAGCCCGCACCACTGTAAAAATGCAAGGGGAGCATGCCTTTATGACCTTCACCCGACGTTTCGCCCTGGCGCTGGCCGCCGGCGCCTCGGCCCTCACGCTTGCCGCTTGCAGCGGCGGCGATTCTGAGACCGATGGCACGGTGCTTCATCGCGGCAATGGTGCCGAACCTCTGTCTCTTGATCCGCACAAGGCGTCGGGGACCTGGGAAAACAACATTATCGGCGACATGTTCATCGGCCTGTTCACCGAGGACGTGGCCGGCGAGCCGATCCCGGGCATGGCCGAAAGCTGGCAGGTCAGTGAAGACGGCCTGACCTGGACCTTCGTCCTGCGCGAGGCGCAATGGTCCGACGGCGAGTCGGTGGATGCCTATGATTTCGAGTTCGCCATGCGGCGCATCATGGATCCGGCGACCCTGGCCCAATATGCCTCGCTGCTCTACCCGATCTCGAATGCGCGCCTGGTAAACACGGGTGAGCTTCCCCCCGAGGAGCTGGGCGTGAACGCGCTTGATGCGCGCACGCTCCAGATTTCACTGGAATTTCCGGCCCCGTATCTTCCCGGCCTTTTGACCCACTACACCACCTTCCCGGTGCCCCAGCACGTGGTTGAAGAGCATGGTGATGCCTGGATTCAGCCGCAGAACATCGAAGTGAACGGCCCCTACAAGCTGGTGAACTGGCGCGCGAATGACTTTGTGCTCGCCGAGCGCAATCCGTTGTTCTGGGATAATGACAATGTCTGCGTGGATGAGGTGTTCTACTACCCCACCGTGGACAATCCCGCTGCCGAGCGCCGGGTGCGTAACGGGGAACTGGATCTGAACGTCGATTTCGCCGGCCAGAACCTTGAATTCCTGCAGCGCGAAGTGCCTGAGTATGTGCGCATCCACCCCTATCTCGGCATCGTATATTTCTCGTTCAATACGACCGAGGCGCCGTTCGATGATCCGCGGGTCCGCAATGCGCTGGGCATGGCGATTGATCGCACCTTCATCGCCGAGGAAATCCTGCAGGCCGGTCAGATCCCGGCCTATTCCTTTGTGCCGCCGGGCGTGAACGACTATCCCGACACCGCCCGCATCGACTGGTTTGAAACCTCGATCGAGGAGCGCCGGGTAATGGCGCGCGCCTTGCTGGAAGAGGCCGGCTACGGGCCGGACAATCCGCTGCGCTTTGAATACACCCACCGCACCACCGGGGATAACCCGCGCGTGGCACCGGTGGTTCAGCAGGATTGGGGGCTGATCGCCGACTGGGTGGACGCCGAGATCATCGGCATCGAAACCCAGATCCATTACTCCAACCTGCGCGCCGGCGACTACCAGGTCGGCGACGGCGGCTGGATCGGTGATTACAACGACGCATACAATTTCCTGTTCCTGGCCGAGACTGGGTCAATCCCGATGAACTATTCGCGCTGGAGCAGCGAGGCGTACGATACGCTGGTGGATCAGGCCAATCGCACCCTGGACGCTGGCGAGCGTGGCACCATGCTTGCCCAAGCCGAGCAGATGATGCTGGACGAGATGCCCTACATTCCCATCGTCTATTACGTGAACAAGGCCCTGGTGAACCCGGATGTGACCGGCTGGGAAGACAATCTGGTTCATATTCACCGCACCCGATATCTGTGCACGGCCGATGCGGAGGCCGCAGCTGAAGCGGCCGAAGCGATCGGGGCAGCCGGGACAGACAGCCAGGGCTAGGCCTAAAAAGACGTAGGGGGAGGGCATGGACGGCGACGAGCTTGAACAGGCCGCCCAATCCGCCGCCGAGCACGGGGCCGCAGCCGCGGCTGCGGCCGGCGGCGGTCCTGCGCGGGCAAAAGCTTCGCGTCCGGCCACGCTTTCCCCCGATACGCCGGACGGCACCTGCGCCAATTGCGAGACCGAGCTGCAGGGGCCGGTCTGTCATATATGCGGCCAGGTGGACGATGAATATCATCGTCCGGCCCATGGCCTGGTAGCGGAGATATTCGAGGGCCTGACCGCGCTTGATGGCCGGGTCCTGCGCACTTTGCCGGCGCTTATCTTGCGGCCGGGACGGCTGACGCGCGCCTTCCTGAAGGGCAAGCGGGCGCGCTACATGCCGCCCTTCCGGCTCTACATCATCGCATCGCTGATTTTCTTTCTGCTTATTCCGGGGCTTGACGGTCTGGTGGACGCCGCCCAGTCCGATGGCCGGCCTGTCGGGGCAGACGAGCGGGCGGCGGCGGCGGATATCGAAGCAGAGCTCCGCCAGGCCATGGACGATGGCAGCCTGACCCAAAGCGAAGCTGAACAGGCGCGGCGGGCGCTGGACAGGATCGGGCTGGGCTCGGGCGCAATGCCTGACGCCGGCGACGAACCGACCGCCGACCCTGCCCGGGCCCCGCCTGATAGCGACAATGAAGGTCCGCCCGCTCTGGCGGCTGATTCCGGCGAGGCGGACCCCGGCGGCCCGGTTGTCGTCAACAGCACCGGCTCAGATATCTTTGATATTGATCTAGGTGACGCGAACGATCCCGACGCCATCCGGCGGTTCTTTGCGCCAGAAGATTTCGGTGAGCCTGCGCCGCAAACCTCGTGGCCGCTTCCTCTCAGGCGTTATCTCGGCGATCGCTTCGCCGAAGTCGCGGCTGACCCCGGAGGCTGGCTAGAGGCTGTCACGGCGTGGATTCCGCGCATCATGTTCGTCATGGTCCCGGTTTATGCGGCACTCCTGGGGATGATTTATCTCTGGCGGCGCGGATTTTACTTCTTCGACCATCTCATCGTGTCGCTACACGTCCACTCTGCCCTGTTTCTGGCCATGGCGATCTTGATGCTGGCGTCCAACCTTCTTGGTGCTGGATGGGCCTGGTTGATCCTGATTGTGTATTCGAACGCGTATCTCTATCGCGTCCACCGCGTGGTGTATGAACGCGGGCGATTCACCAGCGTGCTGCGCACGCTTTTTATGGACGTGCTCTACTTCTTCGTCCTGCTGATCGGCTTTTTTGTTGTTCTGCTGCTGGGCGCCCTGGTCTAGTCACGCTGGCGCTAGGGCTGATCGGCGGCCCGCTCGGCCTGCGCACTTTCAAGGCGTACGCCCGGCGCGGCGAGGCGTTCGCGCTCGCGCAGCGCCGCCCGCACCTCCGGCAGGTTTAAAAGCGCATTGAGGCGGGTTGCCGCCTCGGCACCGTCAGCCGTGACGCCAAAGATTTGCTGGAAGGCTTCCAAAGCCGTGGGCTGTGCGGGGTAACGGCGCAGGCGCGACGGCTCATCCGCGGCGATGCCCGCCAGCTCACGCGCGTCCTCGACGGCGGCCTGAAACCCTCCGATTCGGTCGATCAGTCCGTGGTCCAGCGCCTGGGCTCCGGTCCAGACCCGGCCCCGGGCAATCTCGCGCACCCGGACAAGCGGCAGGTCGCGCCCTTGCGCCACTTTCTCTGTAAAATCGTCGTAAATGTCCTCGGCCAGCCGCTCATAGGCAGCGCGCTGGGACTCACTCCACACCGTCGCCGATGAAAAGGCGGTGGTGAACTCACCGCCCACCGACAGCGGCTCGATATTAACGCCCAGGCGCTGTAGCGCTCCGTCCACCACGATCTTGCCCGCCACCACGCCTATGGACCCTGTAAGGGTAGAGGCGTTGGCCACGATCCGGTCTGCTGGCGCGGCAATGTAATATCCGCCAGAAGCGGCAACCGACCCCATGGAGACGACCACCGGCTTGCCCGCCGCTTGCGCGCGCACCACGGCGTCCCAGATCTGATCAGACGCAATCGCCGAGCCCCCGGGGCTGTCCACCCGCAGGATGATTGCGCGCACTAATGGATCGCTCGCCGCGGAATCGATGGCCCGGCTTGTCCTGTCAGAGCCGATCACGGCACCGCCGCCAAATCCTGTATCGCCGTCGCCAGTCTCGATCGCGCCCTCGGCACCGATCAGCGCTATGATCGGGCCCGATGCCGTATCGCCGCCGCGGTAGTACGCCGCCGCTGGAACAAAGCGCGCGGCACCGGCAAGCGCGCGTGCGGCCTCGCGCGCGTCATGCACATGGCCCAGCGAATCGACCAGGCCTGATTCAAGCGCTGCTTCAGCACTGTAAGGCCCCGCTTCGATAAGGGCCCGCATGGCTTCCGGCGTCATATTGCGGTCAAGGGCTGCCGAATTCATGGCGGTATCAAAGAGCGAGCCGAGCCAGGACAGGGTCGCCTCGCGGTGGGCTTCGGTGTAGTCGGCGCTAACAAAGGGATCGGCGGCGTTCTTGTATTCGTAGAATTGCAGAAACTCCGCTTCGGCACCGGCGCGCTCAATCGCATCGCCAAAGAAAATGGTTTCTGACGTGTAGCCGGTTGCCGAGAAGCTGGCGCTTGCCTGCAGCCACAGTGAGTCTGCCCCCGCCACCGCGAAATAATTGGCTACGGCGGGGCCCTCAAACCCTTGTGCGTGAACCACCACATGCTTACCCGCCGCAGACAGGCCATTCAGCGCGCCGCGAATCTCTTCGGCGCGCCCCGGTGCCATGGACATGGCGTTGGCCCGAACAAAAACGGCCGTCACGCGGGCATCTAAGCGTGCGCGCTCCAGCGCAACAAGAAGGTCGGTGTGGGCCAGCGCTGCACTGAAGGCGAACGGGCTAAAAGAGGGTTGGTCGGTGCGGGGTTCGCGCAAATCGACTTCGAGCACGATGGCGCCGGCGGGCAGGGACGTGCGTCGTGCATCATCCGCGTTCTGCACAGCCGAGGCGATCAATCCCCCCACGGCGAACGCCGCAAACAGCGCCACCAGCAAAGTGGCGACCACCAGGCCCGCGATCGTTCCGAAAAAACTCGACCAGAATTGTTTCATGTCATGCCCCCGACGCGCGGCTCACCAGCGCGCAAC
>Ga0136600_1000833_pt1 | contig 15602 bp, 15 predicted proteins | sample AntRauMFilla2698_FD_104634 | JGI IMG/M metagenome (GOLD analysis project Ga0136600, IMG submission 104634) | Saline lake microbial communities from Rauer Islands, Antarctica - Metagenome Filla 2 #698 | ecosystem: Environmental > Aquatic > Non-marine Saline and Alkaline > Saline | place...
ACAACAACAGCTTTTTTGTGTTGTGAAGCTTATAGGTTGTAGGTTAGATAGTTTTTCTACGTATTCTTATAATGTCGCACCGCTTCTTCGAGATTCTTTTCGACGCCTTTGCCGTTGCGATAAGCATCACCCAAGTTGTATTGCGCTTCGACGTGGCCTTGGTCAGCCGCCAATCTATAATGTCGCATTCTTTTCGACACCGGTGCCGCTATTGAAAAAATTCCCCAAGGCGAATTGCGCATCGGCATGGCCCTGGTCTGCCGCCAGCCGCCAGAGTCGCACGGCTTCTTTGAGGTTCTTTTTGACGCCTTCGCCGTCATGATAAGAATTTCCCAGATTGTACTGTGCATTGGCATCGCCCTGGTCGGCAAGGTCCTGGTTCGCCTCCATCGTCAAAGCGGAGGTCAATTCATCGCCTCCGCTCTTCTTTCCGCCCTTCTTCTTGTTCCTTGTGCTCTTTCTCTTCGGAGCCATCGTCTTCTTTGCTCCTGGGGACTACTGCGGTACCTACTGCTGCTGATCAGAACTATTTTTACAAGCCGCAGGACCCCCCTGTGTTCCAAAAAAGGAGACAGAGGGGCCCACTCTCTGTCTGCCTCCCCAACTAGAGAGAGAGAGCATATCTATCATATCCTATATGTATAGATGCGAGGAGTCTAGCTAGGCGTTACTCATGGATAGGATCCAGTGCCGCCGTCGTCGAAGAGGCACGTCAGATCTGCTGCGCTTGGGGTGGAGAAGACTCGGTCTCTAAAGAGTCTGGCATAGAGGATGCGATTGTCGAGGCTCGTCCCCTCAAAGTCGAGGCCCTCGAAGCCGTTGCTGATGGTCGTGGGTAATTGCGAGTTAAAGTAGGTGAAATTGACTTGCGGCGACCACGATGGAATGTCGATGAAGTTTGGCGGAGCCTCGCCGTCCTCAAAATCGGCAGCGACGCGAAACTCCCGGTAGGTACCATCTCTTCTTTTCTTATACCAGCGCATTCGAAGACGACTGCCGGTGTCGTTGATGGGTTCGAATTGAAAGAGGAAGTACGCCGTGTAGACATCCTCGAGGAGATCTTGGTCATCTGCTGTAGGCAGGCCCATGATGCCGCCGTAATTCAAGCCTTCAACGAAAGCGTTATTTCGCGACACGTCGCACTTGCCTGGTCGAATGACAAGGAAGTCATTGTTATTGCTCGTCTGGATGCGAGCGAGGGCGCTTCGCTTGATGACATCGACGATAGTGTCCTCCGAGTCCAATGGATCCTCGGCGTACATGGCAGTTGCGTCAAAGCTGATCTTGAAGACCATGGACCACGACCGTCCCGCGCTCGCATCGCGGAAGACACCGATCGTTGGCTTGTCGTCGGCGAAGCTCCTGAAAGAGTCAAATGCCCAGTTGTTTGTGCTCATGCGCGCCACGCAGGCGCTACTCGGCGCCGTCACAGCAGTGCCCGTGCCCGTGTCCGTGTCCGCGTCCGTGTCCGTGCTAGCATCAGAATCGTCGTCATTTTTGATCATGATTCGTCTTCGATTTCTCACGACTAGAATTGGAGCAACGATGGCCACGATGACTACGACGAGGACGGTGGCAATCACGTACCAACCCCAAGCGGCGATGGGCATGTCTCTGTTATTCTAGTCTTAAAGGTATTATTTTTTTCTAGGGCGAATGGGCGAATGGGGAGGGAGGGGACATAGAGCGCATCATTTGTTGTTTGTGTTGGACCTTTTGAGCGCAAGACTCTTCTTGTCGAGGGTCAATTGTTGGCCGCTCGAAGCGGTCGCCGCCTTTTTGCGGCGCTTGACGGCGGTCGAGGCCTCGGCGACGGCGTTTTGGTTCGAGAAGAGCTGGCGCTGCACGAGTTTCTTCTTGGCGGGTTGTTCGGTCTTCGGTATCACGTGCGACCGCGGCGGCGGTGGCGCCGGGGCCGTCGGTCCTTGAAGCATTTCGACGATTGATCGTTGGTTGGGCGCTCGGTAGGTGCCGAGGCGCGGAATCTTGGCGATGACGTGGTTAAAGTCTGGCTCGAGGTTCAGGACAGTTTCGGTGATGCCGCAGATAGCGCTCGAAAGTTGTTTCGTGTAGTAGAGGCGGTCGATGGGGGGTCCGTGTTCTCGTTGCCACGAGGGGTCTTCTGCGCGGTTCATGAGTTTTTTCTCGTCGGGGCCCAGGACGATGACAAAGGAGACGCGATCTCCTGGCATGGGTATGTCGCAGGTCATCTTTGCGGCGAGAACGCGTTCCTTGATGGTGTCGGCGAGGACGCGGTGCAGGGGTGTGCTTTTGTAGGAGGCCGCCAGCTGCTTGGAGATCACGTATTGCTCCGCGGGGATGTCGTCGTTGAGGATCGCCGTGAGGTGGCGTCGCACGATGCCGGAGACGTTCTCGTTGATGGCCGCCTCGTCGAAGCCACAGGCGTCGTTTGTGAGGTCGGGGAGGGGGAGGAGCGCCTCGAAGACCTCCCTGTAGCAGTTGCGGAGCATCTCCGAGTTGTCTCGGCGGACGAGCTCGACGCCTTTTGCGTCGCGCTTTGGCTTGCTCGTGAGATCTTCGTAGCACACGCTGATGTATCTCTTCTTCGCCTTCTGAAGAAACGGCCACATAACCTTTTCGAACTCCAAGAGGACGGGCTTTGGGAACTTGTCGGTGATGTACGCGGCCATCTCTCCGCCGAGGGTCATCGCTTGCTTCAGTCCCGCGACAGTCGGCGGGAGGTTCGGTTTGACGTAGCAGCTGTCGGTGTCGCCGTAGACGATCTGAGCGTCGGGCCATTTCTCGAGCACGTGTTTGGCCGTCTCGTCGATGAGCCGTCGCCCCCGCTGCGTCACGGTCTGTGCGACGAAGCAATTCGAGAGCATGCCGCGGTAGCACTGGCATCGCTTCTGGTCTCTCCGCAGGCCGCAGCAGCCGGGGAAGGCCGCGCAGTCGGGGTCGCGCCTCCCTTGTACGCCGCAGAAGCCGTAGATGGCGTTGCAGGTGATCTTGAATGCCCTTTGGAGTTGGTCGTAGATCATCTTGTCGAAGGCGTTGTCGGCGTCTTTCATCTTCTTCTTCGCGCCCTTGCGCGCATCCAGGAGCTCGGCCAGGAGCATCGGGAGGAGTCCCTCGCGCACTTCCTTCTTCACGAAGGAGACACTGACTTCTGTCTCGGCTTGGCCGTAGGGCTTGATCGTGTGGCGGTAGATGTCGCGCTGGTCGTCGGTGAGACCCGGGGCCCGCCGTGGCGCATCCTTGAGCCATTCGCAGGTGGAGAAACACAGGTTGTAGGCCTGCATGATGCTCGGGTACAGCGAGGCAAAGTCGAGGCCCAGGATTGGCTGAAGGTGGAGGCCGATGCTCGGGGGGAGGACCGTCGCGCCCTGATACGACTCCGGCGGGACCGGGAGGGCGTCCTTGTTGATGAAGTAGTTCTTCTCCATGGCTTTCTGGCAGATGACCGCATAACTCTTCCGCTGCTCGCCGGTGACGATGTACTCGTGCATTTTCGTGCAAGTCACGGCACTGAGGCCGTAGAGAGCGTGAATCATCTTTACTTTCGACACGAGGTCGATGGTCAAGATCGTGTCGACCAGGCAATAAATGGCCACGTCTTCGAGGAGGCGCGGGCCATCTTCGGCGGCGTGGAACTTCTGCTGGAAGAGGCGAAACATCTTCTTGGGAGGCATGTCCAACTTCTGTCGACCGCCCAGGAAGTGCTCGCCGAGGGCGTTCAAGGAATACGACGACAGGCTAAAGGCCTTGCGGAAGTAGATGAGCGTATCGTGGACGACGATACCTTGGGGGTCGATCTCTCCGATCTTATAGGCCCCGAGCTGGTTGTTCTGGATCTCCCGCTCCTGGAAGCGACAGGGCATGGAATTAAAGATGCTCATGCGCAGGAAGGCCTTGTCGATCTTGAGGTGCTGCGCGCGCTTCACGAGAAAGGGTATGTCGAAGTTGAGGCCGTTGTGCGCGACGATGTGGACGACGCCGTTGTCCTTGATGATGTCGACGAAGCGCAGCAACATCGCCTTTTCATTTCCCCCAAAGCATTCGTAGTCCACTGACAGGGCCGGGGCGTCGCCGTGGCCCTGAGCTTCGCCGCTGACCTCGAGCTTGCTCCTCTTGGCCCGCCGGGTCGAGATGCGCGACAGCATGATGTACTTGCGCCCGCAACTCTCGTTCACGTCCTGGAGGACGATGCCGATCTGCTCGCAGCGGTCGTCGGGCAGTTCCGCGTCGGGGAAGCCGAAACTTTCCGAATTGCACTCGATATCGAAGACCATCATCATCGCAGGTGCGGGCTTCTGGATGTCGGAGACGCTTACCGCCTCCAGCCGCGTGGAGATCTGCAAGAACCGGGGCTTCTCGACGACGGTCGCGCCGTACTTCAGGACCTTGGCCCAGCTCGAAGGGCGTACTTTGGTGGCGTAGTAGAATTGCTGCTCGCAGGAATGCTCGTCGATGACCAGAAGCTCGCCGTCGACGGCCGAGGCCTCCTCCTCGGCAATGTTCTCGATGACGTGCTGCAGTCTCACGTGAACGCCCTTGTCGCCGGGCTCGGCGTACACGCGCAAGCACCAGACCGGCGCTGGGTAGTACCCGCACAAGGGGAACATCTGCTCCACGGACCATTTATAATTCGTCTCCAAAATCCGCTCAGCCGCATCGCGGAGGACGTTCTCCCACATGGGACTCGTACAGCATTCGCCGTTGGCCTTCTTTGGGACCAGGAACTGAAAGACAGAGAAGTCAGACAACCCAAGGAAGACCGCTTCCCCCGCTTGATCGACACCAGTGATGTGCACCCGGCCATTCGCAACTCGAACATCAATGATCTGGAAGTGGAAGTAGTCCTCGCAGCAGCCCGCGTCTTCGAGGTCCATGGCACTCATGTTTCTTCCTTCTTGTTTCTTCTTTGGTGCCTTTGTGCTTTTCCTTGGGACCCCTTTGATAAAATGAAGACCCCCTCTAGAAACTGAAACTTGGGCCGTTGTGTGTCGTCTACTCTCTCTCTCTCTCTCTCCCACCCCCTGTGAAAAAGTTTCTCAGCTGGGAGGGGGGGTCGGTGCGTTGAGAGGGGCTTCACAAAAATGTGAATCCTAGATAATGTGTGAAACATCCATCGTTTGTCTCACCAAGAACTATATAATGGCAAGTCTGGCAGCTGTGAAACCCATAAAGTCAAATGTCTTAAAGGCCGCGAAGCCCGGGGAGACGATCGCCAAGAAGCAGCCCGTGAGTCTCTCCGCCGGAGAGGAAGCCCCGCCTCCCCCGGGGTCGTTGGCGCAGAAGGAAAAGGAGATCGACTTCACACGACCGGACATCATGTATGACTTTGTGCTCTACTGCCACGCGCGGAGCCGCCCGGCCATGGAGGTCGTCGACTTCCTCGAGCAAGACCAGAACAAGCACCTCAAGTCAAAGATTTGGTTCCAGAATGTCGCAGACCTCTCCAAGGACGAGCTCGGGAGTAGCCCCTGGTTGTCCGGCGTGCCCTTGCTCGTGAATAGGCGTAATCAGGAGGGCTTCAAGGGCCGGCAGGCGGTCCTGGATGCGATAGAAAAGATTTCCCCCAACTACCACGTCCCGCAAGCCTTTGGCGGCGGCGGCGGCGGCGGAAGCACCGTTCCTCCCGGCTTTGGTGTCGTCCGCAACTGAGCACCGATTTTTTCTGCGGACTCTACAAGCTGCTCTCGTCAATGAATGACCTCACCCCCATCGCCGGCGCACGTGGGCGCGACATCCTCCGGAAGAGGGGCATTTACGTGCCTCCGGCGTATACAAACCTCCGCATCGCACAAAACCCGAGCGCACTACTGCAGGCCACGTCCGTGGACGCCTCCGGGAAGACGCAGTATCACTACACGAAGAAGCAGGATCTGAAGCGATCCCGGAAGAAGTGGGAGCAGACGAGCCGCTTCGTGCAGGCGATTCCTGCCATCCGTGGCGAAGCCAAGCGCATGCTGAAGGCCGCGGACCCCCGCGAGCGCGCCATCGCCATCGGTGTGACCTTGATGGATCGATGTGGCTTTCGCGTCGGTGGGACGACCGAGGCCACGGGCGTGACGACCCTGGAACAAAAACACGTCGGGAAACGCACCATCGCCTTTCTCGGCAAGTCGGCGGTGCGAAATGTTTGTCAAGTCGACCCGGCCTTTGCGGCGCTCGTTCGCAAGCACTACGTGCCATACAAGCCCTCGCGACACGACCTCAACGAATTCCTACAGACCTTTGGGGAGGGGTTCTCCTGCAAGGACTACCGGACTTTTCGCGCCAACGCCGTCTTCCTCGAGAGCACGCTGCGCGGCGACGCCCCAAAGACAGCCCTGGAAGCGGCGGCGGCATCCATTCATAATACGCCGACCATCTGCAAGGGCAATTACCTCGTGCCGATTTTATATGCGAGCGTCGCGGCCGGCAAGGTACCTCGGCCGCTGGCGAATGGCGTAGGGAAGTATGCGACCCAGGGCGAGAACCTCTTCGCGTCCACGATCAAAAAATATATTCTCAAGGAGACAACAAAATGAATTTGAGCAGCAACAACATAGAGGTGTCGCTACGAAGTCCGATGGGTCCAGGGACAGCAGAGGCACAGGATCTCTCGCCCGATAGGACTTATTTGCGAGATCGCTTCCGCAGCGCATTCAAGTCAGAAGAGACGTTGTCGAAGATCTCGAGTTCCGGCTCGAACGCGGACGAGAAGCCCCTCGCCGCCGGTGGTAGCGATCCCTTTGCCGCAACACCGGCGGTCACGGGTGCTCGCAATGGGCTTCTCGAGAACAAGCTCTTACACGCGATCGTCATCTGGGCCGTGGCCGCCGCATTCTTGTGGCTGCTCAAACCACCCCTCGTCTGCAGGACGAGGTCGGACGACGACCTCGATGGATTTCGCTGTAGCTGGGGTAGGATCGCGGTTTGGAGCAGCCTCGCGCCCGCCTCCTACTACTTGTTACCAAAATTCACAACCTAGAAGACCGTTTCTTTTTTATTTTTACGGAGGGGGGTGTGCCTCCACTGCCTGTGACCTTTGCAACCTTCCACAAGGAAAGCACAACAACAGAGACAGACTACGATGGATGAACTCCTCTTCGACGAGGACGACGCCGCCCTCAGCAGGTGGGTCGAGGTCGAAGAGAATTGGTGCGCAGACCACGTCTGCACGTTCCACGAGCAGTGCGCGGGCTTGCCGGATGTCGAGGACGTCGTGAGACATATTCTGTACAGCGCACCGCAACCTCCGAACCGCTCACACCCGCGGGTCGCGCGATGGATGTTAGCTTTTGTCCGCGGCATCTACGAAGAAACACATGGAAACGTCGCGACTCAAAGAAACACCGTCGTCATGCTTCGTTTGAACGAAGAGTATTTCGTGGGCCAGCCCGCCGCCGACGAGACCATAGAACACCTCAAAAAATGCTTGCCCGCAGCATATGTCAACGCGTCCGCCGTGGCAAACAGGGCGAAGCAATGTCGACCATTCCTCCACTTTGTCGAGGCGCTTCGCTTGGGACAACTTTCTGACGTGCCAGGCGCGGTTTCCGCTGGACAAGTCGTGCGATACCTCATGGAAGAAGCGAAGCGCATCTACGAGGAGGATAAGCGCATCACACCTGTCACAATGTTTCGCTATGCCTTCTTCACCGTCATAAAGTTCCTGCGCACGGCGACAGACGCGATGAAGGGCGGCGCCATGTTCACGCTGCTGTGTCCCGACACCCTCGATGAGTATTCGAAGAAGGTGTCCGTCCACATGCTCGCGACCGTTTTCCGCGAGAATCGTCCAGTCTTCAATGCCCTCTTTGCCGAAGGCTCCAAGGGCGACAACGGCCTAGACCTCGGGCGACACGGCTACAAGCTCGAAGAACCGCGGAGCAACACCCTTTTTTTCATGATCTCGCACGTCGGAGACGTCGACGTCGGAGTAGCGATCCTGCACGCCGCAATGATTGCCGACGCTGTGAACCGCGAGCCCATCGTGGCCATACGTGTGCAGGGAGCTCTCGACCGCCTCGCGGGTCTTCCTCCCGGGAGCGAAAATAAAAACGCCATGACACGACGAAGAGCACGACGCACCCGCCCCTTGGCGAACGCCAGCGTGGCGAACGTGGCGAACCGGCCACAGCTGGCGTCCAGCGTCGTGGCGGAGGAGCGAGTCCAAGCGCTCCAAGGTGCTCTTGCTGCGACATTGAAGCGTGCCGCCGAGACCGTTTCAAATGAGCTCGCACACACGTGCTACTTTGTACCGCTCCTCTTCGCGTGGCTCCCGAGAGTGCCACGCACCTGGCCGGAACTCCTGGCGGAATTTCGCGCCGAGGACATGGACGCCATCGTCGCCGCCATCGCACACATCGCAACCCAGGAGACGGCCGTCGCGCGGGGCTTTGCCACCAATACCTTGCATGTGAGAAACGTGCGAAACCTACTCGAGTCCTGTGACATAGCACCCTTCCACGATCACATCTGCCACGCCTGCAAGAAGCTCCACCGCGCCGTGCGTGCGATGCAAAAGGCAAAGAGCCAAGAGCGGCAGAGCCCCTAGGTCGCAGTCAGAAGGACATCGAGCCCCTAGGTCGCAGTCAGAAGGACATCGATGCGTGCGAGCCCATCGGTCGTAGATGTCGTGTCCCCGAGGATGCGCTGCGAGTCTTGGGCGAGGCCGAAGATGTCCACTTCCCCGGCGGTCGTAGTCCTCTGAACAAGGCTAGGCGAGATAGACTGCAGTGTGACCCCGTCAACTGTTGTATTTCCACCGATAGTTATATCATAACTTAAATTCGCAGTTTCGTCGGACTGAGGCCGGGGAGCGCAGGCTAAGACACACGTCGTTGAGGGGTCGTCGCTTCCCCTTGTTATGGTCTGGCGGCACATCGATGCACCGCTCGAGATACTATTCCCGCGACAGCCGCTCAAAGAACACGAGCCGCGAGCGGGGAAGTAGAGCACGCGCAGGGCGCTCTGGGCGTCCGTTGTTTCGCTCCAGATGACCGTCAGGCTCACGAGGAAGCCGGCGACGTCGCTCGTGATCACCGCGTTCGGGCAGGCCGACACCTCGTCATCGTCACACGCGAGGCTCGGGTCGCCTAAGAAGCATTGATTCGAAACGTCACAGCCCCCGGCCTCGAAGCGACACGCATAATAGAAATTCCCACCGATGCCCGCCGCCGCGACGTAGCTCGTGTTGCAGAGGTTCGCGTCGACGATGCTGCTGCACGTTATTCTCGTGGGCTCGCCCGCATCGGTGGCGAGTGGGAAGTTCCCGGGGTTGAACCCGTCATTCGTCCATAAGTTTATGGCTTCGCGATAGCCCTCCAGCGAATGGCTGAAGGCGCAAAGGCTGAAGGGATTGTCGAGGGCGTCGTAGCCGATGATCTGATTCTGGAGATTCAGATTTGACTTCCACTCCCCCGGCCGGCGAAGGGGCTGGTGCGTGCACGTCGCCCCGCGCGGGATGACGAGAGCCGTGTCGTCGGGGACGACCCCGCCCTCGAAGGTCGTGTTATTGGGGTTCATCTCGGCCTCTGTAACGGGCTTGCACGTTGTGATCCCCGAGATCGACCCCTTGCCTTCGACGGACGGCTGGTACAACACACCATCGGCCGACACAAAATCTTTCGTCGGTGTCGCGCCGACGCAGTCGCAGTTGCACGCACCGCTCCCACGCCCCGTAGCTTGGACCGCGCCCCCGGCCGAGAGACAGGCCGCCGCAAAACTTGGGTATGTTCCTAGGACACCGGGGACGACGTTCATGGCGCACGCGTCTGCACACGACGTGTTCTCGACGACTTGACCGACTTGACCGCGCCTGCCCCGACGGCGCGAGAAGAAGAAGTAAAGCGTCACCGCAACACCCCCAACGAGGAGGACCACCACAATGTACAAAAGAACTTTGATTCTTCCGGGCGTCGTCTCAACCATATGTTCCAAAACTCTACCTTTTCTTTTTCAAAAACATTATTCATTCATTGATGGCGCGGAGCAGGGACCGCAGTCGGTCGTAGTCCGGCGTCTCTTCGAATTCTATCTGACGAATGTCCGAGGCGAACTGACCCAGGGACTTGGGGAGGTCGCTGTCGTTCCACTTGCCGTAGAGGAGCGACGTCTTCATCTGCGCCACGCACAGGCGCTGATCGCTCTCGACGCTTGGGTCCTTCTTCTTCTTCTGCGACGACTGCCATGGCAAGCTCCCTTGGAGCATGTAGACAACAATGAAGAATAAACTCTGAAGGTCGTCGCGCCGGGAGCTCTCGACGTTGCCATGCGTGTGAGTCGAACAATACCGCAAGGTACCCGTGATCCCCGATTTCTTGTCCGTGAACGCGATGTGTTTGCCGTCCGTCCCAACATACTTCTTCGCGAGACCAAAGTCCGCGATGTAGATGTTGAGGTCGGAATAGCCCAACATGATATTCGCCGGCTTGAGGTCGCGGTGCAGGAATCCCGCCTCGTGGAGGCGTTGAACGATGTCGAGGAGCGCCACTGCGATGTGCGAGGTCTCGCGCCGAGACAATTTCTTCCGACGGGTGATGACCGTCTCGAGGTCGTCCCCGAGGCGGTCGATGACGATCAGGGGAATCTCTTTCTTGCTCTTCGATGTCACGTAGCCGTTCCAATGGAGCCGGGGAATGCCTTTCAAAGTCCCCCCGAGGTGGAGCTCCGTGAGGACCGCGGCTTCATAGAGCACGAGATCCCTCCGGGTCTTCCCCGACTTGACGTTCGAGTTATCGAACTTTATCGCCACGTCCTGGTCTGTGAGCACGTCCTTGCCGGCGAAGACCTTGCTGAAGGCGCCCTCGCCCAAGGGCTTCTGCACGAGATATCGATTGCATATTCTCATGCTTCCTGGGCGTAATTCCCGGTTGTTTTCTCTTTGGAGAAAAAAAAATCGGCCATCAATCAAAGGGCCAGAAAATGGGCATTCTATCCTACATTATCACGATCATTGTCGCTTTGATTATCCTCATTATTCTCACCATCTACCTCCGCCGCAGCTGGGGCTTCGGAGGCAGCCGGAGAAAACTCCCAACGACTCTCATCGCACGCGACGACGAGACATTCACCGTGCTCCTCAAGGCATCGTCGCTCGCGCGGGCGCGGACCATCGTCGACTCCGTGTCTCGACATCTCACGTTGTGGCGCCTTCGCAACGTCGTCCTCATCGTCGAGGCGCAGAGCGACGTTTCTTCGGAACAGTCCGACTACGAGGACTATGCAAAGGACAGCCCCCTCGGGGTCGACATCCCCTTTGACGTCCGACGCCTCGCAAGCAGCAGCGCCAGCACCGAAGATGTCGTCCGCCGCGTCCTTCTCGACGAGTACCAAGACATGTTTGTATTGCTCATCCATGAAGCCAGCTTCGTCGCGGACGTCGACCCCGGGCTCATCATCGACGACATGCGCAAGCACGACGACCTGCAAGTCGTCACGTTCAACCAGTTCGACAACGCAACCATGATCGACGACCCGGAGACGTTGGGCGCGGCGGCTAAGTTATGTCAAAACATCATGAGACCCGACGTGCCCCAGGGCCAGGGCTTTGGCGATGTGAAACACACGAATCAGAACACCTACTACGTCCGCTCTCCGTGCACCTCCTTGTCAACGAGCTTTTTCCGGAAGAAGTCCTGGCTTGACTCGATGTCGCGGCGTTCCCTCAACCGCACGACGTGGATGTTTGGGCATCTCACATCGCCCCCCGTCGTGACCCTGCAATGATTTGGCGGCGGTCGCGCAACGTCCTCCGCCCAAAGGAGTCGATCTCGCCGTTGGCATCGACGCTCATGAGATGCCGCAAATAGTGAGGCAACTGAAAACGGCGGCGCACGAGGAACTTGATTTTTACGACCTCGTATCCGCCGGCGAGCCACTGCTCGACAAAGGGGTCCTGGAAGTGGATGTTGTGCGCACTCCACCCGGCCTGGTGGAAAACAGTGGCGTTGTCAAAGAGCGAGGTCGACCCAATCTCGAATTTCCTCACGAGAGCGCCGTACGTGATGGGTGTGTCGAGGTCGATATTTGCCCGGTAGAAGGCACGGATGGTGGCCACACCCTTTGGACTATAGCGTCGTAAGAAATCGGTGAAGTGGTAAACAATTTGATTGGACGCGATGAAAGCCGTCGCATCGTTCTCTGGGTGGAACGTTGCGGCCCACGGCGTCAAGCTGCGAACGAACAAAACGCTATCGTTCGTGAGGATGTAATCCGTATAGTCAGTGAAGCCGCGTCCTCCTCGAGAGAGAAAGTCAAGACCCACGAGCCACTTGTGGTGGCACAAATAATCCGTATTCTCAGTTTGGAGCACGACGATCTGGGCGAGGATGCCTTCTCGTCTCGGAGCTGCTCCGAATCGATCAACGACCTCGAAAAGGTCGCGCACATCGCTCCGAGTCGCCAAATAGGCCCTGAAGTCCTGCCCCAGCGGTAAGCTGTCGACAATCACAATGTTCGCCGCGACCTCTGCGACATAGAACAAGTTATTGATGTTGGCGCTTTGCTTTGCCGCGGAGTCGCCGTGGCACGCGATGATGGCCACCGCTCCGGTCGCATCGTAGGCATTCATGCGGATAGGGTCCGGCGTGGCTGTGTTCGGTCCGTCCGGGTATGGCCCATTCTGCCCGGATGTCCTGGATGTCCTGGATGTCCCGTATGTCCCATATGTCCCGTATGTCCCGTATGTCCCATTTGGCCCGTTGTCGCGCAGGGCGACGAAGACGATGAGAGAGATACCCACGAGAATGACCACCACTATTGCGACGACGATCAGGAGCAGGTATTTTTTTTGCAGAACCATCACAAGCCCTTTTGTTAACTACCGGGCGAAAAAATCAAGGAAATCATCAAAAGTGGTGCGGACAGAGGAAGTAGATGACGGGTCCGCTCACGATCTTCTTCATGGTCTCCGCGGTTTTGGTCTGCTTGCATACGACACACCGCACGGATTCGGCTGGCACCAAGTCGCCGGCGCCTCCACTCCGAATGCCACCGACGACGCTGCTACCGGCGGGCACGGCGATCGGCGAGAGCGTGAATCCTCTCGTGGGAACCACGACGTCGAAGCCGCCGTTCATGATCGCACCGCCGCTCGACGACTCATAAAATTTCGTAAAGAGTGTGATCGCCGACGTGACCTTTGCCCGCGAAATCTCCAAAATTTCCTCGACCATATTTTCTTTTCTGGTGACTATTTTTTTGCCGCACATCTGGCAGCACTCCCTTCCGACCATCCCGAAGCAGTTCGAAAAAATTTTCCTCCGCTCTCACAACAAAAGAGAAAACAATGCTCAAGGCCGTGACCGGCTGGTACTTCGACCCCAAGCACCGCGCCATCCGCTCCGTGGACAACGCCGGACGCATCACGGGAACGTACGGCGACGACGAGCCCTCCTCCGGCAAACTTTTCACGTCCCAAGTCCTCCGAACGCGGCGCGTGTCCCCCAAGATGACCGATGTGCCCGGGACCATCCGCCGCCGACTGACGGCGACAAGGCCCTCGGAACTCGTCCTGGTCACCGTCGACTTTTCGCAGAAAAACTTTCTGCGCCACGCGCCGCTCCTCGAAGCCGTTTACGACCCGACCCTCGCGGGCCTCGTCTTCGATGACGGAAACGTCTGGCACAAAATGATCGTCGGAAAGAATTTTACGGGCGGGTGGGAACCATGAAAAAGACTCAGAATCTCGCATGGGCGAGGGGATCGTCGAAGGACTCGTCTGCGACGTCCCCTTGTATGGCTTCGCTCCCAAACGTCTGCAGCTGCGCGACGACCGTCTCGCGCAGAACTTGCCCCGCCCGCACCTCGATGTCCCGGAGCAGCATCGGCGACAGGCCGAGGCGCATCCCGAGGTAGCGCGCGTTCTGCGTCCCGCCGAGGAGGAAGTCTTCCGCGTGCAGAATTGTGTAAGCAAAATCCGGAAAAGTGTTCCTTGGTTTTGGCGGCGAGTCCTGGCGACGACGACGGTCGTTGTTGCTGCGCTCGAGGCCCTTGTCGAAGTCGTGTTTCTCCGCAACGACTTTCGCGATCTGCTCTGCCCACTTCCGAAGCTCGGCGATCCCCGAGGCGACGACGAACTCAGGCCGGCTCGTGACCACGAAGATGACGTGCTTCCGACCTGGTTTGTTTTTGGTGTGCGCCTTGAATTCCGCAAGACACTCCAGGACATCCTTCTCGCCCGCCGAGAGCTCCATCGTCAGGACGCCACCAGCGGTGCCGCTGATCGCAAAGGCCGATTTTATCGTTTCGGCGACACTTTGCGCCAGCAGGCCTCGGTAGCCCACGACGAGGACTTCCTTCGGCGGAGAGGAGGGTGCCGTCGTCGGGCTCGAGAGGCGTCGGACCCACTTGTCCGCGCTCTCGTCGTCCCAGCGCTCGCTCTTGGTGTTTTTCATGCGATAGCTGTAGCCATCGATGTGCTGCTCCGTGACGTAGGCGAGGTCGGAGATGTACCAGAGATCGCGCTCGCGCAACAGCGCGCCCTCGATGCAGTGGCGTCCTTTCGTTTTATTCGGTTGCACGCCCTTGAACCAGTTGTCGTGGCTGTCTTGCCGACTTGTGACGAATTCGGAGACGCGCTGGATCTCGATCAGCTCGGCCATGGCCTCGACGCCATTGACGGTGTAGCCGTGGCAGCCCGCGACCGAGCGAAAGACTCGGAAGAGACTTCCTTCCTTACCGCCCACGGCCATGTCCGCGACCTTTGCGCCGTCGCCATGCCGCCAGTTCTTTGTTTTCTGACCGTGGAGAAGCACCTGCCACTGCCCGTCGAGGATGCGGTCCACTTCTTCGACGACCGCGTGCACGTCGACATCATCCTCCGGAAAGATGGCGTCGTCCTCGAAGACGATGACGCGCTCCATGCCGCGCCTGATGGCCTCGCGCAGGACGGCGATGTGCGAGTCCGTCGTGTAGCGCTCTCGGGCCTTATCGACGAACCACGGCTCGACGTGCAGGTTTGGTTGCTTTGCGAGCTCGTCTGCCATTTGCTTTTGACGGTCGGTCGCTTCCTTGAGTGTGATATAGAAGCCGGCGAGGGCTGCGCCGTGAGTTCCTCCCGTGGTCATGTTTTACCTATTCATACAGAATTTGTTTTTTCCCCGGAGAGCGGCGAGCGGCGGGTTTGACCCGCGCCGCTCGCAAAGTTGCTACAAAATATAAGCCGAAAAAGAAAGTCGCTAGTCGCAGAGAGCAACGAGTTGTGCTCCGCCCAAATCAAATTGTAGGTCAAGGTCGACATCACCACTCGTCATAAGTTGTGGAATGTTGATCTCACGGTCCAAGTTCTGTGAAGACAGCTGTGAGGCGGCGGCGCAGCTCGGGCTTGCTCGGTAGATTCTGTACAACCCATTTCCCGCATCCTTCACTTGGTATTCATCGGCGTCGCTAACGCTCTCGTCGAACATGGACCGAAACGTTCCATTCTCGTTACGGAGGTTGAGATACCTGTTGGAGCCAAATTTGATCCGATACACTCCCCTCTCAACTTCCTCGAAGGTCAAGAGAATTGAAGAGACGGAATAATCATCGTCGGTTCTGAACTCAAAGTCGTCTTCTCCAGCGTCCGTCATGATGCCATCGCGCACAACAACATTCACTTTTTCATTGGTGTTTGCGGAAAAGACGCTGACGTTGGCAGTGACATC
>Ga0136600_1000836_pt1 | contig 15585 bp, 13 predicted proteins | sample AntRauMFilla2698_FD_104634 | JGI IMG/M metagenome (GOLD analysis project Ga0136600, IMG submission 104634) | Saline lake microbial communities from Rauer Islands, Antarctica - Metagenome Filla 2 #698 | ecosystem: Environmental > Aquatic > Non-marine Saline and Alkaline > Saline | place...
ATCCATGCTGATCCCCGAAGTGGTTGGTTTTAAACTGACCGGAAAAATGAAGGAAGGCACAACGGCGACCGATCTTGTGCTGCGCGTTGTGCAGATGCTGCGCGAGCTGGGTGTGGTTGGTAAATTTGTCGAGTTTTACGGCGACGGGCTGGATCATTTAACGCTGGCCGACCAAGCCACGATTGCCAATATGGCGCCCGAATATGGCGCGACTTGCGGCTTTTTCCCTGTCGATGAAGAAACACTGAATTATTTGCGCTTCACGGGCCGCGATGAACACCGCGTCAATCTGGTCGAAGCCTACGCAAAGGAGCAGGGTATGTGGCGCGAAACAGGCGCGCCTGACCCCGAATTTACAAATACGCTGCATCTGGATCTGGATGATGTTGTGCCGTCAATATCGGGGCCGAAACGCCCGCAAGACCGCATTGCGCTTACCGATGCAAAGCCTGCCTTTATCAAGATGCTGGCCAATGCTTTGGGTGAAAACCCTGTCGGCGCGGAAGGCAAAATGCTGGGCGAGGGCGGTCATGTTGAAGCGTCTAACGGGAGCGCAAAAACGGTTCCCGTGAAAGGCGCGGATTACAGCCTGTCCCACGGCGATGTTGTGATTGCCGCCATTACCTCATGTACCAATACATCGAACCCCGCCGTTATGATGGCTGCGGGGCTTGTGGCGCGTAAGGCGCGCGCCCTTGGATTGCAGGTCAAGCCATGGGTGAAAACCTCGCTTGCGCCCGGTTCGCAGGTTGTGACGGATTATCTTGATAAGGCTAATCTTTCCGAAGACCTCGATGCGCTGGGCTTTGATACGGTTGGCTATGGTTGCACGACATGTATCGGAAATTCGGGGCCTTTGCCCGGCCCGATCGGTGATGCGGTCGATGAGGGCGATTTGAATGTGACGTCGGTTCTGTCCGGTAACCGGAATTTTGAAGGACGTATTTCCCCGCATGTGAAATCGAATTACCTCGCCAGTCCGCCATTGGTTGTGGCCTATGCGATTGCCGGATCAATGCGCGTTGATTTATATAAAGAGCCTTTGGGTCAGGATAAAGACGGCAATGATGTCTTTCTCAAGGATATCTGGCCGACCAATCAGGAAATTCAGGATGTCGTGCGCGATTGTCTGACTTCCGAGATGTTCACAAACAGATATGCCGATGTGTTTAAAGGCCCGCCCGAGTGGCAAGCCATCGACACGGCGTCGGCCAGCGAGACTTATAGCTGGCGCGATAGCTCGACTTATATCCAAAACCCGCCCTTTTTCGAAGGGATGGGCGTTGCGGTTCCCGATACGGAAGATGTTGTCGGCGCGCGCCCTTTGGCCATTTTGGGCGATAGCGTTACGACCGATCATATCTCTCCGGCGGGGGCGTTTCGCTCCGATCATCCGGCGGGAAAATATCTGGTGGAGCATCAGGTCGATCCGAAGGATTTCAATTCCTACGGCTCGCGCCGGGGTAATGACCGCGTGATGACGCGCGGCACCTTTGCCAATATACGCATTCGCAATGAAATGGTGCCGGGCACCGAGGGCGGCTATACCAAGCATATGCCATCGGGCGAGGAAATGAGCATCTATGATGCGGCAATGAAATACCGCGCGGAAAAGACGCCTTTGGTTGTGATTGGCGGCGCGGAATATGGTACGGGATCATCGCGCGACTGGGCCGCAAAGGGCACAAGATTATTGGGCGTCAGGGCCGTTGTCACCGAGAGTTTCGAGCGTATCCACCGATCCAATCTGATCGGCATGGGTGTGCTGCCGCTACAATTTAAAGATGGGCAGACCCGCACGACATTGAACCTTACTGGCGAGGAAACCTATGACATTAAAAATATCTCCGGCGGGCTTAAACCCGGGCAAGATATCATCATGACCGTGCATTATGCGGATGGCACCAGCAAAGATGTCACGCTGCTATGTCGTCTCGATACGCTGGATGAGGTTGAATATTACCGTAATGGCGGCATCTTGCATTATGTTTTGCGCAGTATGGCTGCGTAAAACATAGCCTGTCCCTGCGAAAGCAGGGATGCTGCGCGATATTGCGGCCTAGGAGCGCTCAAATTTTGGTGGCTTGGGCGGGTTTTCTGCAAGAACCAAACCTCGCATTTTTCTCTCCGCAAGGCCGACGGCAAGGTAGAATGCCCGTAAACAGGTTATTTTTTGTTGTTGATCCTCTAAATAGTCAAGATTGATGATACCTCCGCTTTTAAATGCATGGGTTAAGCGGGGGAAGGCAAGGGAAATTCTGGACTCATGCAATAAATGCTCGTAAAGCGTTCCTTCTTTTGGTAGATGTCCAAGTATAGTCGCGAGCTTGTACGCTTCTCGATGTAAAACATGAGCGTCAAGCTGTTTATAGTTACGTGGCCTTCTATTCTTGCCGTTTTTATTGATTTCTGACATTCAGTACATATGCCAGAAATTAACAGTTATGTCAATCATTATAACTTATTCAAATTCACCGTGAAATGCTCGCAGGCTGTGTTTGGCGATGATTTCCGTGCTGGCGACAATATCTTTAAAGCGCGGTTTTTCGGGGCGGTGGCGCACATCAAAGCCATTTTCCACGCTATCTATAAGCGCCTGTAATTCATTCAGGCGGCGCGCGGCCATATGGGTTTGCCGCTCTTCATCGGACGGGCTGGCGATGATGCCCATCTCCATCTTCATATTATTCATGCCGATAAGAAAACACAGCTCGACCCCCTCCAGATAAGCGCCTGCCGCGGCAAGGATATGCGCGTGATTTAAGGCAGGGGCGGCAGGGTTTTGTAAGAATATAGCAAAGGTTTTTGTGTGCGTGGCGCTGCGGATAACCATACTGCATCGTGCGCTCATATCTTCAATATCCAAAAGCATGGCAATATTTGATTCATATTCAATATCAACATCTTGTCCGGCGGCTTGAAAGGCTCTTTCGGCAAGCGTAATCGCGTTTTTATACTCGTCATTCTCGTGTAGATCGCATTTTTCAATCACGTCCAAAAAGGCATGGTGCGCGCCACCTTGAAAAAGAATCTGGCCGTCCTCATAAACCGCAATCCACCGGTCGGGGTTATAGGCTTTATCATAAGGCGTGAGGGTTTTGCTCCATATGTCTTTCCAATATTGCCGCCCGCGCACACCCAGCGGCCCAGTATCATGGAAATCATGCAGCATTTTCTCGGCCATGCGCACACATAAATGCATGTTATGGGCGCGCACAATGTAATGCTCCTCGATCATGCCGTTATCATTAACGAGCGATAGCGAAATGCGGTTGCTGAGCGCGGCAAAAGGGCGGCGATTTTCGGCATGGGGGCGGATGGTAAATTTTTCGCGCAATAATGTGTAATTGACGATGCTCATACATTATTTTAGCACAATTTAGGCGGCAAGCTCTAACTGTGTTGGTTGCGCGGGGGCATTATAATTGCGGCTACCCAGAGCGGCCATAAGTGTCGTGATTTGTTTTTGGATCGTCTCGCGCTCGGGCAGGTCGTTAAAGTAAGCATTTAAGACGGCCTTGCGCTGCACGGCTTCTTCGTTGAATTTATTGTGAATGACGTTTTGTGAACCCAGTGCAAAGCTGCCTTTACCGCGCATGGGGCGCGTAATATGTGGCTGTGCGTCCGCATCATTGGCGCTGATTTTTCCGTTGCTTGTACCAGCATTCGCCGCGCTTGGGTGAGGGGCCAGACGCAAAAGTTTCTGCTGAAGCTGCGCTATTTTTCCTCTTAAGTCTTTTTCTTGATTATTATTGTTAAAACCCATTTAGTCCCCGTTTTTCTTTTATATTACGGGTGCGGGGTAAATACGGGCTTAACTATAGATAAAATTTGAAGTAATAGTTAAATCTATACTTAGTAAGTATTTATATAAAATTTTATATATACTTCTAAGTAATTGAAGCACAATAAAAAACCGGCTCTAAGGCCAGTTTAAAGTAAATGATGGAATTGGTGCTTGTTTAGATATTAATCATCAAAGAGGGAGTCGATATCATCCTGACTGGCGCCCTTGACCATTTCTTGACGCTTTTGTGTGGGCGCGGGTTTTTCAACGGCGATACCCATATTTGCGAGCGCGCCGCCAAGGCGGTCTTCGATGCTGCGGATATTTTCGAGCGTTTTATTGATGCGCTGTCCGGTTACATCCTGAAACGAGCAAGCCATAATAATATTTTGAATATCGCTTTGTAGGGCGCCCACGGCAACCGTGCGGGTTTCTTCGTTATCCCAATCGGCGGCGCTGATTGTTTCGCTCATGCGTTCGGCGGCGTCCAATATTGTATTGGCGGCTTTTTCTGTGGTCTCAACAACGGCATCAAGCTCGACGCCCGTATTGGCCGGTGTCGCCCCGCCATCGGAAAAGGAAATAGCCTGCAATACCTCGAAGATTTCGCTGAATTTTTGGGCTGTGCCGTCTTCGGCCATGTCCATTTGCTGGGCGGTTGCATTGACCTCCATCGATATTTCATCAAAGCGGCGCGCAACAAATTTCTGTATGGTCTCTAATTGGCCCGAAACACTATTCAGGGCTGCGTATAAATCCTCGGGATTTTCATCATTATTTTTTGTTTGTGTCGCAGAATCTTGTGACATGTATATTCCCTCTCGCGTTACTGCGAACATATATTAAGCATTTTTGATCGGTTTGCAAAGGCGCGATATGCGTTATTCTTCTTGATCTTCCTGTTTCTCGTGCCCATCTTCCTGATCTTCTTTATCGTCCTTCTGATCATAAAGATCCATCAAATCAACAATCGACAAAAGCTGCGAGATTTCCCGCTGGCAACAAATGGCCGTTTCGCGCGTTGTGATCGGCACGCTGATTTTTGAAGGCTCGAACATGTCCTTTTTGTACGGGATCGTCAGGAATATATATTTGCCCCGAAAAAATGCGATGCTCAGCGCCGCATGGTCGTATATTTCGATAAGCTCGCGAATTTCCTTGAGCAGATTTTCCTGCTTGAAACGCTCCGCCTGCTCTGGCTTGGACGAGAAACAGGCCAGCACATCTTCAAAGCCACTGCCGCGTAAACTAAGCGGTGAAAGCTTGGTCATGCGCTGCGCAAGTTTGGCGTCGGCGGTCATGATTGTATGGCCGGAAAATTTTGCTTCGGGCAACTCGATCAATGCAAATATGCCATCAAACACGGTGCCTCTGGCTTTTTTATGCGTCTTCAGGCGGGCTTCGGAGAGAATGATTTTAGCGTTCTTATAACGCCCCATAAAACAATCTTCGGCCACGTAAACGCTATGGGGTGGCACGATCCCGGTCTTGGATAATATTTTCGAGCTTATGCCGCGCGTGGGGTGAAACTTAAAATTCCCCAGCGCCTCGGCCAATCGCGGTAAAAATACCGTTTTGTAATAATCGCGATAATTCCGCAAAGGGGCGCGCGACCAGATAATCAGGGTGATCGCGGGCGCAAGTGCCAAAAGCATCGCGCCCAGCGCGCGCCATATATCGCCATGAACCAAAAAAAGCCAGCCAAATGCCGAGCCACCGATTGTCATGGTAAGCAGGCTCAGCGTGATCGTCACGAAGCTGCGGCCGCGATAATCTTTCATGAATTTCAAACGCATATTTTCGCCGCGATCCATAATGGCGCGTAATTCTTGTGTTAGAACATGGTCGGAAGGCGGCGCGTCCTGCTTGTCTTTATCAAGGCGTTGCTTGGGGGCGAAATCACTGCTCATGGCTGCGCACGCATTTTTTGTGGGCCCGTTTAACCATTGCCGGTCATAAGGGATGTCATTTCAAGGTCATGCAATATGCATTCGCCGCTTGTGCATGTTGTGTCCAGCGCAGAATTTTCGGCGCGCATTTGAATGATTTTATTATTATGAATCACCATATAAAAACGGCCATAACGCCCGCTGATAAATAAATCGGACAAATCATTTCTGATTTTACAGTGCTCTAGAAAATCACGATTTCTATCAGACAGGAACTTAACGGCTTCGCTGCCTTCGATATCGCCCGCCCATTTTTTTAATGTCCAGGGGTTATCATCGGAAATGCAGTAAATCCCATCAACGCCCATGGCCAGATATTCCATGGCGTTTTTAATCAGGCTAGGCAAATGCGTAATGGTGCATACAGGGGTATAGGCGCCGGGCACCCCGACAAGAATATAGGTTCCCTGCGCGAACTCTTCATTCAGCGTGATGTTTTCAATTTCCCCGTCTTTATCAAGTGCGCCAACAACGGCAGGGGGGATTTGGGAATTTCTGGAGACCATTGACTAAGTGCCTTTCTTAGCGCGCTATATAATAATGTTTAGACATATATTTTACCGCAATAAAGCCTGCGCCGAAACCGTTAAATTCATAGTGCTTTCCCCCGGCGCGGCCACGGGCGCGGCCATTTCCATTTTCGCCATTGGTGCATCCATCGCCATGGATCGCATGACGCGCGGGTTATAATCATTGCCGCCCATATCGACATTGATTTGCAGGAATTCCACGTCGTCTTTACCGATGGCTTTGGCGGTACGGTTTGCCTTTTCGGTAAGCTTGCCAAGGGCGACCTCCAATAACCCATTGCGTGTTTTCTCCAGCAATTCGGGCGAGACGTTGTAGGACAGGCCGTTCATGGTCAGCCCTAAATCTTGCAACTCACCGGCAAGCTCCAGCAAGTCATCAGCCGCCATGCCTTTAATTTGCAGACTTTGTTGGCCGCGCCACATCATATTGCGCCGCGCCGCATCTCTGCTCGGGTTCGCATCAAATTGATGCACGTAATATTGCTGGGTTGTAACCTTGATGCTATCGACTTTTTGCGCTTCATCCAGCGCTTTTTGCATGGCGCTATTCACCTCGTTTTGTACAATTTTGGCGTCTTTATCCTCGGCCTGATATTGCAATGTGGCGATGAGCAAATCCTGTTCGATCTCTATACTCTCTGTCGCGGAGAGATTAACCAGTGTCGCGCCCTCGGGAATATCGAGCAGCGTTTTGTAATCCTGCGCCTGCGCGGTGAGGGGCAGGGCGATCAGAAGAAGGGCTGTAAAATAAGGAAGTAAGATGCGCATGATGGCGGCTCCTGCAGTTTTTGTTAAAGATATAATGCAGTTACTCTAGCAATGTGGCGGAATAATGGAAGGGGTTACCATTCAAATAGCGGCAATAGGAAAAATTTATTGACATAAAATATAAATACCTATACAAACCTATTTAAATTTTTTAGGAGTTATGAATATGAGTGAAATTATACCTAACCGTCAAATCGTTGCTTTATTGAAAGCGCAGAAGTCTTTTGATAAGAATGCCCGTCTAGGTTTTGGGGTTTCGCCTCAAGCCAAATTGTTTGGCAGCGGGTTTGAGATCTTATTTGAGGGTGAGCATGGAGCTGTGATTCTAACTAGAGGTATAGAAACGCTTGAAAAAATCCAGACTGGTGTAGCGTCGGCGCCTTTTTCTAATATTGTGGAATTCTTAAATGAAGGCGAAAAAGACAGCGTTTTAAGAATACGCTTCTATTGTGAAGATTCTGGATTTTCTGCTGTTGTTTTTGCTCCTTTTACATCAGATCGGGACTATGCTTTTCGAGCAGAGCAAAATCTTATGTATGTTGTTAATGATGGCCTTTATAACCTTTTAAGAGATTTTGAGGATGATGCTTCTCCATTTAAAGATTTGCTTGCGGAAATGATCCATGCAGACCAAGCTTTCATGAGGTCTTTATTAGACGGCTATACTAATCATGATTCTTGGACAATTGCTCACTTTTTGATTGAGCATGCTTTCGTAGAGGCTGAATTAATGCCCTCTTCTATTTTTTCTGATAGAGGCGTTCTTGATCTCATTATTGATAACTTATATATTCCGGCCGTTCATCCATATCTGAAATTGGCAAATCCTGATCTTATGACCGCGGATGACCTCATCAAAATACAAAACGATTCTAATTTTGAAGGTGATTGGGGGAAGGTGGTTCCATTGGGATGTATGGATGAAAGAATGGCACCTTTTTGGGATAAGGTGAAAATTGGTGAGGTCGACCTTGGTTTTTATGAAGGTTCAACTGAACGAGCGTTGCAAGATTGTCGTGAGCAGTTAAGGTTTTATGAACGCAGAATGCTCGAAGCTACCAGTCCGTCTGCACAAGCTAAAGCTGACGCTGTCCCTGGTTAAAGCTAGTCTCTACTCATCACCCATCTTGAGCGCCGCAATAAATGCGCTTTGGGGGATTTCAACATTCCCGTATTGCCGCATTTTGGCCTTCCCTTTTTTCTGCTTATCCAGCAGCTTTTTCTTCCGGCTGATATCGCCGCCATAGCATTTCGCCGTCACGTCTTTACGCAGCGCGCTGACATTTTCGCGCGCGATAATCTTGCCGCCAATCGCCGCCTGAATGGCAATTTTAAACATTTGGCGCGGGATTAAATCCTTGAGCCGTTCGCACATTTGGCGGCCACGGCTCTCGGCGCTATCGCGGTGGGTAATCATTGCCAGCGCATCGACGCCTTCCTCATTCACGCGGATTTCCAGCTTGACCAGTTCATTCTCGCCATAGCCATCAAGCTCGTAATCAAAGCTGGCATAGCCTTTAGACAGGCTTTTCAGGCGGTCATAAAAATCAAACACAACCTCATTCAGCGGCAGACGATACACCAGCATCGCGCGCCCGCCCGCATAGGTCAGGTCGATTTGCACGCCGCGCCGCTCCTGACATAGTTGCAATAATCCGCCCAGATATTCATCGGGCACAAGGATGGTTGCCTTGATCCATGGCTCCTCGATGGTTTCAATGCGCTGCACCTCGGGCATATCAACGGGGTTATATAGCTCGATCTTCTCGCCATTGGTGAGGGTGAGTTTATAAACAACGCTGGGCGCAGTCGGGATAAGATCGAGGTCAAATTCGCGCTCGAGGCGTTCCTGGATAATCTCCATATGCAAAAGACCAAGGAAGCCACAGCGGAAACCAAGGCCAAGCGCTTGGCTGCTTTCCGGCTCGTAATGCAGGCTGGCATCATTAAGGCGCACCTTGCCAAGGCTCTCGCGCAATTTCTCGAAATCGCCCGCATCAGCCGGATAGAACGAACAAAACACCATCGGGATGGAGGGCTTGAAGCCGGGTAATTTCTCCGCGCAGGGTTTCTTCTCATCGGTAATCGTATCGCCGACTTTGGTCTCGCTAATATCCTTGATGCTGGCCGTAATAAAACCCATCTCGCCGGGGCCGAGCGCGTCGAGCTCGACCTTTTTCGGGGTGAACATCCCCACGCGGTCAATATCGCGCGTGGCGCCGTTGCTCATGAATTTAATGCGCTGACCCTTGCGCAGATAGCCATCCATGACGCGCACCAGCACAACAACGCCCAGATAAATATCGTACCAGCTATCGACCAATAACGCCTTGGTGGGCTTGTCCATATCGCCTTCATGGGGAGGGGGGAGCTTGGTGACGATCGCCTCGAGTAATTCGCCAATGCCCGCGCCCGTTTTGGCCGAGGCACAAATCGCTTCGCTGGCGTCAAGGCCGATCACATCCTCAATCTCGGCTTTGACCGCGTCAGGGTCGGCGGCGGGCAGGTCGATCTTGTTAATGACCGGCACAATTTCATGATTATTATCAATCGCCTGATAGACATTGGCCAGCGTTTGCGCCTCAACGCCTTGCGAGGCATCCACCACCAATAGCGAGCCTTCGCAACTGGCGAGGCTGCGCGAGACTTCGTAGGAGAAATCCACATGGCCGGGCGTGTCCATCAAATTGAGCTGGTACGCCACGCCGTCCTTGGCGGTATATTCCAGCCGCACGGTTTGCGCTTTGATGGTGATGCCGCGCTCGCGTTCAATGTCGGTGTTATCCAGCACTTGTTCGCTCATCTCGCGCTCTTCAAGGCCGCCGCATGTTTGAATAAGCCGGTCAGCCAGCGTCGATTTGCCGTGATCAATATGCGCGATAATCGCAAAGTTGCGGATATGGGCGAGGGGTTTGGTTTGGGGTTTGGTTTGCGGATTTTTTGACATGATGAATGAATAGGGGCACGCGCTTGGAATTTCAAGGTGAATCACGCTAGAATTGGCGTTATGGCAGATAAAAAGAATAAAGCAGACAAAGATGACGCGCCGGATTTATCCGATATTGGCGGATCGTCTTTTCAAATGGGGCCGTTTCTGGCGGTGCTTTTACTGGTGCTGGCGATTGCCATGATGCTGTGGAACAGCTTTAAGGCCGAGCAGGTGACGCAGCGCCAAGCCACGCAGCCCGCCGTGCAAGAGCAAACAGCCCCTGCGCCGCAGCAAGGCTCCGCCCAGCCGCTCAGACGTAGCTCGGCGCCGCAGCGCACGCGTTAATTTAGATTGTAAATGGTGATGGTTGTGATTTGTGCCGAGTGGGTTTTTAGCCAGGGCCGGGCGCATCAAATATATTATCTGGCGTAATGGTAGTCGTTGTTTCTAGGCCGCTTGCCGCATCGCAAAAGCGTGGGACAATACCTTCGTAGCCGTAGCCTTCTGACTTGGGTAAATGCTTAACGGCCGTTCCAAAAGCTTCACTGCATGAAGACATATATATACTCCTCTATTTTACCGTCTATGTGCCCCTCTTTGCGGGGGCGTTTAATCGCGGTGAATGATCAAAGGGATATAATGTCCTTCTAATGCTTCACCACTATCATCATCCATCAAAATGGTTAATATTTGGTGACTATTTTGCATATTTTTGGCAATTTTAGGGTGAATTTTCATACCGGCATTGCGTGTTTCGCCGCCATCCATAACAAATTCTAAGCTGCTGTTATTCAAATCAAATTCATACCAAGCGATCGGTACTTTGAAGCGCCTATTGTGGAACACGGCAACCTTCCCGTCATTTTGCACGGCGACCTCGATATCAACGGGCGTTTTGCCGTCCGACCCTTCGATAAAATCGGTCAGGTTCCCAACGGGTTTGCGCTTTTGCGGCTCTTGAGGGGGGGTATGTTCTTCCGGGCTCATATCGGGCATATTATCATATTAAACGCGCTGTGGGGCTAAATTTCGGCCTTAGGCGCCCTGTTTTTCATCATTTTCACGGTTTATATGCGTCACGGGTACCATTAACCCCTCCAGCGCCTCACCGTCTTTGGTGCGGACAAAGGCAATTTCCCTGGCTTTTTTGATGTAAGGGCGAATAAGCCATTGAATGCGAATGCCTAAATCCATTTCGCGGCCATCTTCCATGATGACGTTAATGCGGCATTCTTTATGGTCATATTCAAATTTTTGCAGCGCCGCATCGATTTTCTTACCATAGAAAATGTAATTCTCGCCGGTGATTTTATTGACGTATATATCCAGCTCGTCCGCGGTGAACAGCGCGGCCATCTTGCCATCTTGCACGCCGGAGCCACTCACAAATTCCTTTGTGATGATGGATTTTTTTTCATCCTGAGGGGTGTCGGTCATGGGCGAGGGGTCGTGATGTGGTTAGCAAGAGAAAGCGGTACTTTCACTAATCATAGCATCGCCTTTCTTTTTTACAAAGCCCCGACTAGGCGTGAAGTTCTGCAGCATTGGGTAGGCACAGGTCTAATTGTGCCGCTCTATTAGGAACTGCATCTTCGTTGCCAGGCTTTAAAACCGAGACATCTGGATTCATTTCGGGTAAGAACTGCCCTGGGCCTTGCGTGCTGGTTGCCACCATGAAACAGCCATTACCTTGCAAATTAACTTGATCGCGCGAACCTACGTCCATTCGGGCAACATCAATAGGCCGCACGGCTTCATCGCTCGCACCACTGACCCCTGAAAATGTACCTGCGAGGTTTTCATCATCAAACGCTGCTTCACCGTCTTGGGTAATGGTACTCATGACATTTGCCATTTCTTCCGGCTCAAGCTGCGTCAACGTCGAGACCATCGGCGTCAATGCGGTTTGAACATCATCGCTTAGTGTCAGGCCTACTTCTTCTTGAGCATAAGCAAAAAATTCTTCTGCTGTTGTGAAAGTTGGGCGATCCACAGGGTCAAGGCTTTCCATGTGCGCGGTATATGCTGCAAGAAAATTACTAACTTCGTTGACTTGCGCCTCGTTCAAATCATCAAGAGAGATGGTCGTTTGACCGCCATCTGCATCCGCATTATCTGATGACGAGCCTACAGGGTTTCTATCGGAAATCGCTTTGGCAATGAAGAGGCCAAGAATAAGCCAGCCACCAATTTTTGCAGTTTGTATAACTCCGTTTTTCGCCGTGTCAAAAAGGTTTCTTGCATTTAGAACACCAAGAATACCAAGGCCGATACCGCCATAAATGGTGAGCTGGCGGTGGTTATTCCACATATAACCGCTCCAGTTTCTTGTCGAATCCCATGCACCTCTGGCACCGGCGCTCACGAAGTTTATCGCGCTATTGGTTTGTTGGTCAGGCATAAACTCAGGCATGAGGGCGTTGTCAAACGAGGTGCGCAAATCTTCACGCGGGGCGCTATCATTTGCATCGCTGCCGCCTTGGCCATTGCCGTTTTGACTTGCCGGATCGGTGTTGTCTTCCAGGTCTTCTGCGGCCTCGCGGTCGGTTTCGATTTGCGCCAAAAGCGCCGTAATCGCTGTTTCATCTTGGTTAATTATACCGGCGGCAAATTGACCAAGCAGCGCGGGATTGCTCGCCAGCGCGGCCTGAATTGCGGGGTCCAGGTCTTCAAGGCGCTCGCGCACGGTGCGTGAGTATGCCTCTATATCGGCTTGTGCGGTCGTCGTGCGGTCTACATTGTTAAGCACACTTGCTGTGATCTCTTCATCCGAGATAGCATCGTCACTACCACCTGAATTGAGGCCCGCAATATAGCTTTGAAGAGTGTTATTAAAGTCATTAAATGCTTCTGTGTCATTAGCCATGATAATGGCTGCCAGTTCATCCATACGCGCATCATTATTATTCAAGACAGCAATTGCTTCGGGCGACATGGTTGAAAGTCGCGCCTGTAATGCGGCGGTTAAGGCGGCCATGTTTCCTGCGGGAGCGCCAATGCGCTGAAGGCTATTCCGAACCGCAAGTTGTTGAGGTGATAGCGCTGTGCTCTGTGTTGCGCCACTTTGACCTGCGCCTTGGGCAGCGCGGGTTGCATCTGCGCGGGCTGTATCTGCTGCAATGACGGTATCTGCACCACCACTAGATTCGGCTGTACCGCCCGCTACCCGAGCGATGTCGCCATTATTTGACCATTCGTTTCCAAAATTTCCAGTAACGACATCTGCCACAGTGCGCCATACACTTAATGTTGGTCTCCATGGCTCTACTAAATAGCCAATCATGGGAACAGGAGTATTAAATCCTAATATATTGTTATTTTCATCAAAATTGCCATCATGTGTGAAATCAGAAGCTACGTTAAAGCCAAGTAGTCCTACTACGCCCAAGCTATATGTTGTAGGGTTCAGCAAGTTTACGAGGAACGAACCGTTAAAGTCCCAACTGGCTTTTCCGGCGTCATCTGTTGCGCGCCATATGGGACTAAACTCTCTTAAGTTAGGCAAAATTCGTGGAAGTATACGATTGCTTCTTTCAACAAAGTCGCCGTAGCCCAGAGGGTTCCATAGAAGTCTTGTTACTAACGGATCTCTGATGTGCGGCTTGAACACTTCGGGGGCTAAGATCTGATCACGTGATCCCGGTAAAATGCCATCTACGATGCCACGATATCTTCTCGCGCGTGAGTATGTTTCTGTGTTTTCAAGAAAAACTCTATCGCGCCGCCTTGAGCCGCTAGCTCCCCCAGAGCCTTGCATTAAATGATCAATACTATCGCTTAGTTGCTTAACAAATGTATCATATTGTGCACGAGTTATTCCTAGTCTGGCAACGTCATCGTCAGTTTTAGCGCGCATTATTGACAGGAAGTCACCAGGTATTACTTCTTTTGTATCGACAGAGCCCGTTTCAGGATTAATAGTAGATCTTTCTTTATGAAACATGCGGCGTATATGAAACATTGATTCGTGCGCCTGACCATGTGCTAAATGCTGATTGATTGGATTTATAAGCTTTAATGTTCTTCCGACTGTTTCTCCGCTTTCTTCATCATGTTGTCTTCTGAATTGTTCAATTGAACTAAAGCCCGCCAGTTCATTATTTTGTTTGCCGACAATAGTTCTTATACGCTCTGGATTTGTTATGGCATATTCTGGGATATATAATCCTTCATTAATTGACCTTACTAATCCCTCACGGAAAGATGGTGCAATTTCATGATTGTCCATCAAGGCAAGTTCATCTAGGACGTGGTTTGATCTACGAAGTATATTTTCTATACCGTTTGGATTTTCAGAACCATTAACGATGGTATCAATTCTTGCGGGATCAACGATGTTAGAATTAGCATTGTTAAAAAGATTATCTGTTTGTCTAAAAACCTCTTCAGTGTCGTTTCTTATCTTCTGTAAATTTTCTACATATCTTTCCAGGCCTTTTATTTGAGGGTCGCCGAAGCGGAACACATTGCCTGTTGTATAACTATCTAGGCGTGTAAGTGATAGTGGGTTGAGTATTCCTTGCCAGAACCCTCCACCGCGCGATGATTCTCTTGCAATTTTCTCATTTAAATTGGCAATGGTTGAATCAATGTTATCAAGCTGTGTTTGAAGGCTTCCTCGTATCTCGGAATACTGCTGTCTTACCTGAGAGATGTCGCCGCTTTCAGGTATTTCATTGAGCAATCCTCGTAAAGAATTTAGCCCTTCTCCTTCATTTTGAAACATAGGCCTAAAGCTGTCTGTAACACGTGCCCCGATATCTCTGACGGCCAGCCTTACCTTGTCGTATACCAAAGTTCTATGAAACATAAAACGTAGGAAGCCGGGCCTGATTGCCCAACTATTTGCAGCGCGTCCAACACTATCACCTGCATTTATAACGCGCGCGGCGCTGGGGCCGGCATCTGCGGGGTCGTTGGGGCCATTGCCACGGCCGTTTCCATTACCGCCATCGCCGCCGCTACCATCACTGCCTCGGCCACCACCGCCGCCTTGTTCTGGCGTAGGGGCGGGATCGGGCGTTTCGGCCTCGCGTGGGGCGCCATCCGCGCTTGTCTGCGCGTCGTCATCACCTTGGCGGGGGGCATTGGCATCGGCAGTATTATCGGCTGCACGGGATGTGCCAGTTCCTGAAGGAGCGGCGGTGGCTTCATTAAAAGATCCGCGTGCGCCTAGGTTTACAATAGATCCATCAGCCCGCGTAATCGTGGCCTCGGCACCACCTGCTATTGCATTTTCAATAGGATCCTCGGATGGGGCGCGTGAAGCAGTAGTAGGTCCGCCTGTATTTGTCGGTGCTGCGTTAGGTCTGCCGGCATTTGCAGGTGTTGCGGCCTCTGCCATGTGAACCAGATGTTCTGCGTCATCGTCACCTGAGCGGTCAGGGGTACTGCTTTCTGATGCTGTCTCAGGCGCTGATTCATGGGTGCCGCTTCTTGCGGCGGGTGCATTGGGTGATACCTCGTCAGCGGCTGTGCTTGATGGCGCTGCGTTATCTGCGGCGGCGGCGGGTGCGCTGTCTGCTTGGCGCAGGGTTCTTCGTACGTTTTGCACTTCGCTGACCGCAAGGAGGCGCAAAGCCGGGACATCATACAGGTCGCCCATATATTCGCGAAGTTCAT
>Ga0136600_1000839_pt1 | contig 15565 bp, 15 predicted proteins | sample AntRauMFilla2698_FD_104634 | JGI IMG/M metagenome (GOLD analysis project Ga0136600, IMG submission 104634) | Saline lake microbial communities from Rauer Islands, Antarctica - Metagenome Filla 2 #698 | ecosystem: Environmental > Aquatic > Non-marine Saline and Alkaline > Saline | place...
CGCGCGCGGACAGACCGTCCGGCGCAAAGGGATTGACGATTTCAACGCGCCCGAAATGCGCGCCGTCGGTCATGTCTTCGGTCAGCAGCGCCGTGCAACCCGCCTCGTCGGCGGCGGACAGCAGCAGAGCGTCCCAGTAGGAAAAACGGCCGGCTGCCGCTTCGGCGAGGGCACGTTCAACATTGGATCTGCGCGCCGAAAACGTGGGGAACGCGGTCATCAGGTTTCGCGCCGCCTGGGCCGCCTCCCATGGCGCTCGCCCAAAGCGCCGTGTGGTCGCCACGTAAAATTCCCCACAGACCTGCAGGGCAACCGCGGCACCGGCCTCCTGCGCCCGGCGGCCAACATCCATGGCGACGGCCTGCTTGACCGGATCGGACTGGTCCACCGCGTAGACGAAGATGTTCGTATCCACGCTGAGCATCAAAACTGTCCTCGGTCGTGAAGCGCGTCGCGCCCGGTCTCGCTTGCGTCTCCCCGGCGCCAACCGGCCTGGCTGAGCGCTTCGAACGCGGCCCACGCCGCAGCGCGTTCCGCCGTGGAGGCGCTGTCCAGCCCGGACACCGCCGGGCGCGCGGATGCGCTTGGCAGCGCGGGCACCACCGCCCCGGGTGGGCCATTGTTCGGCGCAAGCGTCACGCTGACCAACTCTCCGCGGCGCGTTTTGAACCAATCGAACCAAACGTCCCTCATTTTGCCCACAGGCTTCAGCCCTGGCGTCGATGCGCCGCGTGCACTGCTTTTCTTCTTCACCCACTCGCCGGGATGGCCATCCACGACGAGCTCGACAATTTGATCATCCTCAAGACCCTCAAGCATCGCCACCAGCGCGGCCGCGCCGCGCACATGCTTGGTCCAAAGCGACCAATCGCGAATTTCCACGCGGCCACCGTCCGCCGCCGCCTCGTTCACCAAAACCGTCATGCCGTCCTCCTTTGTTGGTACGACATGACCATACATAGCCCCATACTGCCCGTCACACCCCCTATAACCCCCTATTTGGGGTAATCTGGGGCACCCTATGGACATCAGGCCAGCTCGAACGGTTCAAGCCCGGACAAGCGCATGGCCTTCGGGCGCTGTATGGGTTGGCGCGGGGTGCCGGCGCGGGCGGCCTTGGCGATCGCGGCGATGTGCGCGGGCGTGGTGCCGCAGCAGCCGCCGAGAATATTCACGATCCCATCATCGGCCCATTCGGCCACGAAGGCGGCGGTTTCTTCGGGCGTCTCGTCATACTCACCGAACGCGTTGGGCAGGCCGGCATTGGGGTAGGCGAGCACTTTGCACTCGGCAATCCGGTTGAGCTCCTTGACATAGGGGCGCAGCTCCTTGGCGCCCAGCGCACAATTGAGCCCCACTGCCCACGGCTGGGCATGGCGGACCGAATTGTAGAACGCCTCTGTGGTCTGGCCCGACAGGGTGCGGCCCGACGCATCGGTGATGGTGCCTGACAAGATGATCGGAATGTCGGCGGAGACCGATCCGTCATTGCGGCAATCGAGAATCGCCTTGATCGCGGCCTTGGCGTTGAGCGTGTCGAAGATCGTCTCGATGAGGAAGAAATCCACATGCTCGGCCATGGCGCGGGCCTGCTCGGCATAGGTCTCGCGCACCTGGTCGAAGGTCACGGCGCGAAAGCCGGGATCTTCCACGTCAGGCGATAGCGACAAGGTCCGGTTGGTCGGCCCGATGGCGCCCAGCACGGCCTTGGGCTCTCCGGTTTCCTGCTCGCGCTTGTCGGCTGCGGCACGGGCCAGACGCGCGCCCGCCTCGGCGATCTCGGCGGCCAGGCTCTCCATCTTGTAGTCGGCCTGGGCGATCTGTGTGGCCGAGAAGGTGTTGGTCTCGATCATGTCCGCACCGGCCTCGAAAAAGGCGGTGTGGATCTCTTCGATCAGCTGCGGGCGCGAGAGATTGAGCGTCTCGTTATTGCCCTGGATCGAGCAGGACCAATCGGCGAAACGCTCGCCGCGATAGTCCTCTTCCTTCAGCTTGTAGGTCTGGATCTGGGTGCCCATGGCCCCGTCCAGCACCAGTATCCGCTCGCGGCTCAGGGCCTCGAGCGCTTCAATGCGTTCGCTTCGGGTCATCATGTCTCGCTTTGCCGCGCCTAAGCTGCGGCCTGTTCTGATTCAGGTTTTACACCGAGCAGCGCGCAGGTGGACAGCGCCAGATCAGCCCGGTTGAGCGTGTAGAGGTGGAACTGGTCCGCGCCACCCTCGGCCAGCTTGGAGGCCAGTTCCGCGGCCACGTGGGCGGTCACCAGTTCACGGGTCTTGGAGTCGTTGTCCAGCCCGTCATAGAGATCGTCCATCCATTGCGGCATGGAAGAGCCACACATGCCGGCCATGCGCTTGAGGCCCTTGAAGTTGGGCTGCAGCATGATGCCGGGCACGATGGGGATGTCGATCCCGGCTTTGCGCACCCGCTCCAGATAGCGAAAATAAGTGTCCGCCTCGAAGAAGAACTGGGTGATCGCGCGGGTCGCGCCATTGTCGATCTTGCGCTTGAGCAGATCGATATCGTACTGAAAATCGCGGCTTTCGGGGTGTTTCTCGGGATAGCAGCCCACCGAAATCTCGAAATCGCCAACCGCCTTGATGCCGGCGGCCAGATCAGACGCGTTCACATACCCGCTCTCATGGGGCACATATGCCTCACCGATACCCTCGGGCGGATCACCGCGCAGCGCCACGATATGGCGCACGCCCGCATCCCAATAATCCTGAATGACACTGTCGATCTCAACCTTGCTGGCCGACACGCAGGTCAGGTGCGCGGCCGGCTTCATCCCGGTCTCGGTGACCAGACGGTGCACCGTGCGGTGGGTGCGGTCACGAGTGGATCCGCCCGCCCCATAGGTCACGGACACAAAATGCGGGCTTAGCGGTTCCAGGCGTGAGATGGACTCCCAGAGACGCGCCTCCATATCTTCGTTCTTCGGCGGGAAGAACTCGAAGGAGACTTTCATGGCCCGGCCCTGATCGGGCGCGCTTTGAGCGGCGATCGTCATGAAACACCTTTAAAGGTTACGCGGCGAATAGGTACGCTGCACGATATAAAGATATCTTTATACGATTATCCGCTCCTGTTCAATGCGTCTTTTACGGCACACCCGGGTGCAACGAAGCAGGAACAGCCCCGCAGACATTGACGTTATTGCGCCGGACGCCGACTTACAGGTTCACCTTGACCGCCCACGGGAGACTTCGCCATCACCTCTTCTACGTATGTTTCGATGAGATTGCTGATCTGTGCGGCGTTGCTGATGTCGCTTGCCGCCTGCGCTTCAACGCCGGAGGCGCGCGATGCCAACGACCCGTTCGAGCCGGTCAATCGGTCTGTCTTTCAGGTGAACACAGCGCTGGATTCCGCGCTGATCGAGCCGGCGTCCAACGCCTATGCCGCCGTCACACCGGAGTTTGCGCGCACCGGGGTGCGCAATGTCTTCACCAATCTCAACCGTCCCGTCGTGTTCGCCAACGCCGTGCTCCAGGGCGAGATGGAGGACGCTGGTTATGTGCTGAACAGCTTCTTCGTCGACACTGTGTTCGGGCTGGGCGGGCTTTTTGCTCTGGCAGAGGCCGACGGCGTGCCCCAGCCAGCTGAAGATTTCGGCCAGACCCTGGCGGTGTGGGGCGTGCCCGATGGCCCGTATCTGATGCTGCCGCTTCTGGGGCCCAGCACTGTGCGCGACGCGAGCGGGCGGTTTGTTGACCGGTATCCGCACCCGTTTAACTGGAACGCGGATTTTTCAAGCTCGGATGAGGCCTGGGCCTTGCGCGGGCTGAACGGAATCGACCAGCGCGCCCGGGCACAAAACGCCATGGACACGCTGGATCGCACCGCCATTGACCCTTACGTCCAGCTTCGGTCCGCCTGGCGCCAGAACCGCGAACGCCAGATACGCAATGGCGAAACCGGCAGCAGCGACTATGACGATCTGCCAGATTTTGACTAGCGGCCTCGCTCTAAGGCCTGAGCCGTCCTTGAAACCGCCGCACTATGCGTTGCGTATAAAATGCGTGATAGCCGACCAGCGGCCCGGCACACGACGCGCCCGGCCAGGAAAGTAGACGCTGATGTTTGATTTTATGAAAACCGCCGCGGTGACCACCCTCGCCGCTCTTGGCCTGTGGACCGCGCCGGCCTTCGCCCAGAACGCGGCCGCCCAGGATGCAGAAGATTTCATCTCCCACAATGCGCAGGAAGTGATTTCCTCGCTTCAAGAGCTTCAGTCCGGCGAGGTTCAGCTGGGAGCTGTGCGCACCGATTTTCGCGAGCGCATCCAGACGCTGGCGGATATCGACCGCATCACGAATTTCGTTCTGGGCCGTTATCGCCGCACCGCCAGCGAAGACCAGCTGTCGCAGTTTCGCGGCACGTTCCGCGAGTACGCGTTTTCTGTCTATGAAAGCGAGCTGGGCAATTACGCTGGCCAGACCCTGAATGTCACCGGTTCAATCACCCGCAGCCCGGGCGATTACATCGTCGAAACCGAAGTGACCGGCGGACCTGAAGGCGGGCGCTATGAGGTAAACTGGCGCCTGCTGGAAAACGACACCGGCACTCTGCAGGTTGTTGATGTGCAGGTGATGGGCATCTGGCTGGCCCAGACCCAGCGCGATCAGATCACCTCGGTAATCGGCAACGCACGCGGCGACGTCTCGGCGGCCACAACGCTGTTGCGCTCCAGGCTGGAAAGCGGCGATCTTCCCGCGGCCGAAGACCTCGCCGACGATCGATCAGACGCAGGGTAACACCGCAGCCGTCAAAGGCAGGCTTACGCTCCCTTGGCGATCTCCCAGGCGTATTCGGCCATGGGCTCCACCAGGGCACCCAGCTCCTTGGCACGCTCATTGGAGGCATTGCCCTGAACCGAGCGGGCATAGACGCCCTGAGCGATGCCGGCGAGGCGGAAGATATTGTAGGCGATATAAAAATCGAGCTTCGGGATCGCGTCGCGGCCGGTGCGCTTGCAATACGCTTTGACGTAGTCATCCTCGGTGGGGATACCCATGGCTTTGAGATCCACACCCAGAAAGCCGGAGCGGATATCCTTGGGCGTGCGCCACTGCATCAGCTGATAGGTAAAATCGGCCAGCGGATCGCCCAGCGTTGAAAGCTCCCAGTCCAGCACCGCGATGACGCGCGGCTCGGTTGGATGAAAGATCATGTTGTCGAGGCGGAAATCGCCATGGACCACGCTGGTGCGCTCCTGCTCAGGCGCATGGTCGGGCAGCCACGCGATCAGGCGGTCCATGGCCTTGATCTCACGGGTTTCAGCCGCCTTGTACTGCTTGGTCCAGCGCCCGATCTGGCGGTCGAAATAATTGCCCGGCTTGCCGTAATCGCCAAGGCCGGCCTTCTCGTAATCGATGGCGTGAAGCTGGGCGAGCGCAGCGTTGGAGGCGTCATAGATCGCGGCGCGGTCATCGGGCGCCAGATCAGGCAGGTAAGGATCCCAGAAGATCCGCCCCTCGACAAAATCCATCACATAAAACGCCGTGCCCAGAACGCTCTCATCCTCGCAGAGCCCGTGCATTGTTGGCGCGGGGAAGCCTTGCGCGCCCAGCGCGGCCATTACCTTGAACTCGCGGTCCACTGCGTGGGCGCTGGGTAGAAGCTTGCCCGGCGGTTTGCGGCGCAGCACATAGCGGCCGCTTTTTGCATCGAGCTTATAGGTCGGGTTTGATTGCCCGCCCTTGAACTGCTCGATGGCCAGCGGGCCTTCAAACCCCTCCACATGGGACGCCATCCACGCCCCAAGCGCGGCCTCGTCAAATTTCAGGGCATCGGCGACCGGCTTGGTGCCAGAGAAGGCGTCATCGAGTTGGGACATGCATCACTCTTTATCAAGTAAACTGAATTCCCGGACGCTCCGGACGTGTCCGGGGCGAACCGGGACCTTTATGCGATATTGGCGCAGGCGTTCCACGCCGCACAAGGTCAAGGGCCGCCTTTCGGCGCCCGGCAATTCAAAACGGCGGGGCGGGATGAAGGTCCCTACTCCTCGTGCCTCACCACGGTGCCGCGGGCCATCACGAAATCCACGTCGGTGAGCTCGGAGATATTTGCCAGCGGATCACCGTCCACGGCCACGATATCAGCCGAGAAGCCCGGCGCGATGCGCCCGATTTCTTCTTCCAGGCGCACATGGCGGGCACCCACCGTGGTGGCGCTGGCGATGGCCTCCATGGGGGTCATGCCAGCTTCCACATAAAGCTCGAACTCGCGCGCATTATCGCCATGGGCCGAGACACCGGAATCAGTGCCAAAGGCGATGGTGACGCCGCCCTCATGGGCGCGGCGGACCATTTCCAGCATCTGGGGGCCAACCATGCGCGACTTGGCCGCCTGGAAGGGTGTCATCCAGCCGGCGTCGGCTTGCTGGCTGACCCATTCGCCGGCCATGGCGGTGGGCACCAGCACCGCGCCGGTCTCACGAAACAGCCGCATGGATTCGCGGTCCAGATAGGTGCCATGCTCGATGGAATCGCCGCCGGCACGCAGGAAGCTGTTGATGCCGGTGACGCCGTGGGCGTGGGCGGTGACGCGCCGGCCCATCATGTGGGCGGTCTCCACGATAGCGTTCAGCTCTTCTTGAAAGAATTGCTGCTCCACCCCGGCACCGGTGGAGGAGAGCACGCCGCCCGTGGCGGTGATCTTGATGACGTCGGCGCCTTCCTGCACCAGCTGGCGCACCGCGCGCGAGCAGTCATCGGCCCCGTTGCAGGCATAGGGGCTGCCGTTCTCGCGCAGCACCTGCACCGCCCAGCCATTGATATCGCCATGCCCGCCCGTGGGCGTCACCGCGCCGCCGGCAATGCGCAGGCGCGGGCCCACGATGTCTCCGGCCTCGACCCCGTCGCGCAAAGCGCGCACCGCTTCGATATTGCCGCCCACATCCTGCACGGTGGTAAAGCCGGCCTGCAGGGTGCGTCCGGCGTAGAGCACGCCATCAATGGTGCGATCGGCAACGCCCTCGCTAAACGCGCCGATGCGCCGACCCGGCCCCTGCTGATTGGTGATGTGCACATGGGCGTCGATAAAGCCCGGCATGACATGATCATCGGACAGGTCGATGATCTGCGCGCCTTCCGGCGTCACGAAGCCAGTTTCGATGGCCTCGATTGTGCCGCCACGCACCAGAATCGACATCTCGGTCCGCGGCTGGTCCTCGCCGGGTGCCGCCATAAGCGTGCCGGCGTGAATGACGGTGAGCGGCGCAGCCGGTTCATCCTGTGCGAATGCGTATGGCGATGCGCCAAGCAGGCTGGCGGCCGCCAGAACGATGCGGATCATGCAGATCTCCCCGATTTTTTTGTTAAAGCCATTTGTCGGCGCCGCGCGCGGCGCTGTCAAACCCTGCGCCAAAACGAAAACAGCCCGGGCAGGTGCCCGGGCTGTCTGAACTCTCACAGTGGCTGCGGGACCTTAAAGGCCGGGCAGCTTGGAACGCGTGGTGCGGCGGCGGGTGATTTCCACCGTGCCGTCTCCGGTGATGCGCTCCATGCGGGCCTGCTCCTCGGCCGGGTCCAGCGGCTCGCCCTGGTCGTTGACCAGACGCTCATTGTCACGCCAGAACATCACCCGGTCCGACAGGCTTTCGCGCTTGCGCACGATGGCCGCAGTCTCGCCGTCGATCAGGGCGCGCACATCAGGATTGGCGTCCGCGGCACCGGCCCGGGCGGCGAACAGGATCTCGCCGTCGGTGGCGCGTGAGGAATCCATGTCGCCGAACAAGGCGCGGCGCGCCTGGCGATCCTGGAAGATATCTTCAGCGCGAAGCTCGCCCGGCTGGGGCGGGCGCAGGCTGTATTCGGGCGGAACCGTCAGCGGCGCGATTGTCACGACGCGAAACTCGTCAGGTGTATTGCGCTCAGCCCCCAGGGCCTGGCGTACGCCGGACGTGCAGGCGCTCGCGCCGATCAGAGCGGCCGCAGAAACAATGAGCAGGGACCGGATTTTCATGGCGTGAAGCCTTCCGCTTAAAAATACTTGATGAACTTCTAACAGAGGCGTGGCGCAAAAGGCCAGCCCTCTCGGCACCGGGCTGACGGCCCGTTCAGCGGTCCTTGTCGCCGTGCAGCACCAGATCCAGGATCAGCACCGCAACGCCCACGCTGATGCCGGCATCGGCAATGTTGAACACCCAGGGAAAATACATCCCGGAGAAATCCAGAAAGTCAGCCACCGCGCCAAAGAAAATGCGGTCCAGAACATTGCCCAGCGCGCCGCCGATGATCATCCCGAAAGCCAGCGCCTGCAGCCGGCGCGTGGCCGAGAACATCCACACCGCCAACAGCCCCGAAATGGCGAGGGACACCGTGATCAAAAGCCCGCGCTGCCACCAGCTTTCGGCGGGAAACAGCCCGAAGCTGACGCCGCGATTCCACACCATGGTCAGCTTGAAGATGGGATCGATCACAACGATCGAATCGCCCGGTGCGCGCGCATCCAGATCCAAAATATTGAGGATCCAGTACTTGGTTGCGTGATCAGCCGCGAAGACAAGCAGCGCAATCGCAAAACCGAACAGGGCGATGGAAGCAGCGTGGCGGCGTCGCGAAAACATGCGTTTCATCTTGGAATCCTCAACACAAATGAGCCGATACCAGCCTGCCTTGGAGAAATCCAGAAGAAGCCGCGCCTAACCGCCAATATGCGACAGGAAGGGCAGGCCCAAGGCTACGGCCATTACCAGCTCGAACGCCACGCCGGCCACATTATAACTGGTGGCAGTTTCCTTTTCGCGGTCGGCGACAATCGACAGGATCCGGCCAATCGCCATGCCCAGCCAATAGCAAGCAGCGGCAAAGCTGGAGCCCATCACCGCGCCGGCACCAGCCTGAAAACTCATCACCAGGGTCAGCAGAACTGCGGCGTGCAGAAACATCAGCGCGCCGCCATAGCTGGCGCGGAACTCCGCCCAGCCGCCCTTCCAGCGCGGGTCCGGCGCAAGGCGCACCACGCTTTGACCCCAGCGCGGATTGATAAGGCTCAAAAGCCCCATGACCGATCCCGCCAGCGCAGCGATTCCGGCGATGATCCAGGTGATCGGCAAGCCCTCGCCCATGGCGTGCTCCGTTTTTTGTTGATTCGTCAGCCCGGCTGAAACTAGCCCGCACCGGAACGAAAGAAAGCGCAAGATCTCATCAGGTTCGCTGAATTCGGTCAACGGCGGCGTAGAGCGCGCTCAACCCGATCACACACCCGGCAAACAGCGCCGGAACCGCCGCGTCCGGGCCCTGCGCCGCAACCAGGCCGCCACCGCAGATCAGCGCGGTCAGCCCGCCATAAACCAGCGCCACGCGCTGGTGGCTCCACCCGGCCGCGATCAGGCGCTGATAGGCGTGCTCGCGATGGGCGATGAGCGAGAAGCGCCCGTTGCGCGCCCGGCGCAGCAGCGTCAACAGCACATCGGCCAGGAAGACCAGCACAAACAACGGTGCCAGCCAGAGCGAGCCGGAAAACCCCTGCCCGGCCATGGCGAGCGCACCGGCGGCATAGGCCGCGCCCGCGCACAGCGCGCCGCAATCGCCAGCGAACACGCGCGCCGGGGGGCGGTTGAACACGGCAAACCCGGCCAGGCCCGCGGCCAGCGCCGCCCCGATCAGGCTGGCGTTAAGCGCGCCGGCCACAAGCCCGGCGAGCGCAAGGGCCAGTCCCGCAGGGATCAGGACCGCAGCCAGCATCCCGTCAGAGCCGTCCATGAAATTGGCGGCGTTGACCACGACGAAGACAAATAATCCAGATCCCGCCAGCCCGGCCCAAAGCGGCAGGTCCACAGCAAGACCGGCCGTCAGCCCAACCCAGCCCACCGGTCCGGCAAACCAGGCCAGCGCAACCGACAGCGCCACGAATAGCGCCAACTTGCCCCGCTCGTTCAGGGTGATCAGATCGTCAGCAAGACCCAGGGCGCAAAACAGGGCGATGACGGCCAGAATCGGCATCAGCGCCGCGCTTCCCACCGGCGTCAGGCTGGCCGCAGCCAACCCGGCACCAAGCCCGGCCGCGATCCCCAGCCCGCCAGCGCGCGGCGTCGGTGTCTTGTGGCTTGAACGCGCATTGGGCTGGTCAATCACCCCGGCCTTCATGGCCAGAGCGGTGACCAAAAGGCTCGCCAGCAGGCTGCATAGCGCGGTGGTGAGGAACACACCGCTCACGCCGCACCGCCCAGAATCACTGCGCGCACCGCCCAGCCGGGGTGTGCAGCGACGAGCGTGTCAGCGCCGGCCCGTGCGGCGTCTTGCGATTCAAAAAGCGCGAGAGCGCTGGCGCCCGATCCCGACATGCGCGCCAGGCGCGCGCCGGGCAAGCCAGCCAGCGCATCAATCGTCTCTCCGGCTTTCGGCTCCAGCGTACGGGCGGGCGCCTGCAAATCGTTCGTTCCGGCCTTGATGACCGAAAGCGCCGCCTCAAAATCGCCGGCGGCCGGAACGCCGCCCGGATCAAGTGGCGCTGGCTCGCCGGCATCAAAGGCGGTGAACACCGCGCCAGTACTCAGGGCGACGCCCGGATTGGCGATCACGCCATGAAGCGCGGGCCAGGCCACCAGCGGCGCGATGCGCTCGCCAATTCCTGTCATCAGAAGCGGACGCGCATGGACGCAGGCCGGAATGTCCGCGCCCACCACAGTGGCGATCTCGGCCAGCGCTTTTGTGGAGAAGCCCAGATCCCAGATCCGGTTCAGCAATCGCAGCGCCGCCGCCGCATCCGCCGAGCCGCCCCCGAGCCCAGCCGCCACCGGCAAATGCTTGTCCAGGGTCAGCGCCGCGCCCAGCTCTGCCTTGCCCGCCGCCGCGCGCAGGGCATAGGCCGCTTTCAGCACCAGATTCTGCGGCTCGGCTTGCAGCGCCTCGCCGCCGGGGCCGGTGAGCGTGAGGGTCAGGCTGCCGGCCGGCTCGGCGGTCAGCGTATCGCCCCAGTCGGCAAAAACCACCAGAGAGGCAAGCGGGTGATACCCGTCACCCCGGGCACGGCCCACATGCAAGGTGAGATTCACCTTGGCAGGCGCAAACTCAGCTGCGCCCTCACTCATTCCAGATCGTCCGGCCCGGCTGCGAATCCAAGCTCGAGGCGCCGGTCCAGCAGGACGCGCTGGCGCGGCTCTGGATCCAGCTCCAGCGCCCGGCGCCACTGAAAGCGCGCCTCCAGATCCCGGCCCATGGCGGCATAGGCGTCGCCCAAATGCCAGTTGATCGTCGGGCTGGACGGGCTGCGCTCCACCGCGCGCTCCAGCCAGATCACGGCCTCGCCCGGCCGGCCCTGCTTGAAATGGCCCCAGCCCAGCGAATCGAGGATCGCGGCATTGTCCGGTGCCAGCGCCGCAGCCCGGGAGACCAGGTCAAAACCCTCCTCGACCCGCTCGCCCAGCACGATCCAGTTATAACCCAGATGATTGAGGACCCGCGCCGAGTCAGGTGCAAGCTCAAGCGCTTCGAGATAATATTCTTCGGCCACCGCCCAGCCATCGCTGACCTGCCGGCATGTGCCCGCGTAAAATACCGGGCGCCAGTCCAGCGCCTCGCCCGAGGCGCGGCGCGCGGCAATCACGCCCTCATAAAGCCCCACCGCCTCATCGCAGCGGCCGGACTCGCGCAGCATGTCAGCAAGCAGGAGCCGGGGCGCTTCGCGGCGCGTCGTCCCCACAAGCGCACGCGCTGCATCCAGCGCCTCGGCCCTGGCGCCGGAATTGAACTCCAGCCAGACCGCGTTCACCGCCGCATCGCCGCTAAACGGTCCATCGCTGATCGTGCGATAGGCCGCGCTCGCTTCGTCGTTGAGGGTCAGCTCTTCCAGCATTTGCGCCAGCGCCACGGTATTGCGCTGGAAACCCGGGTCCAGGCGCTGGACGACACGCAGATAGAGTGCCGAGTAATCCACCGGCGCCTGGGAGGTTAAAAGCGCGGAGGGCGCATAGAGCGCGCGCGCCGCCGCCTCGGCAGGACGCGGGAAGCGCGGCGCGCGGCCCCGGTCGGTGACGCGCTGCAGGCTCTGGACGATCTCGGGGTCCTCGCGCCGCGGCGTCTGCGCCAGGCGGCGCTCATAAAGCAGGCGAGCCTCGTCGCGGCGCCCGCGCCGTTCCAGGAATTCACCCAGCAGCACGGTGGTAAAGTCATCAAGGCCCAGCCCGGTGTTCGCCGCCCGGTAGGCGCGCTCTGCGGTGTCGAACGCCCCGGCGGCCTCAAGGATCAGCGCGCGATGGACCAGAAGATGACCGGTCACGGAGAACGGCGTATCCGACTGAGCGGCCAGATCCCGCGCCGCACCGCGCCGCCCCTCGTCCACCAGCGTCCAGGCGCGCAGCATCTCCTCGATCATTGCCGAGAACGGGTCAGCTGCGGCGTCCTGCGCCGGCGGCTCCAGCCGGGCACCGGCCAGGCTCGCAGCGTGACCATAGAGGCGCGCAAGACGCGACGTCCCCTGATCGCCCGCTGCTGCCGTGGCGACGGCGTCGGCATGATCGAAATCACCCGCCAGCAGGGCCGCCAGAAAGGCTCGCTCGGAAATCAGTTCAGAGCCGGGCTCGAACGCCAGCGCCTCGGCATAGAAGCGCGCTGACGCGTCCACATCGCGAGAGGCGCCGGCATAACGCGCCGCGAGGAACGCGCCATAGGCCGACTGGGCCCCCGGCTCGGGCGCCATGAACCCGGACCGCCCCGCCGTGCACGCGCACAGCGACAGCCCCAGAAGAATGATCGCGCCAGAGCGCACCATGGCGTTCGCGGGACCAGTCATCGCCGCCCCGCGCCCCTTACATGTTCGGATAATTGGGACCGCCCCCGCCTTCGGGCGTGGTCCAGTTGATGTTCTGGTTCGGATCCTTGATGTCGCAGGTTTTGCAGTGGACACAGTTCTGCGCGTTGATCACGAATTTCTGCTCGCCCGAGCCGTCATCCTCGGTCCACTCATACACCGCCGCCGGGCAATAGCGCGCCGACGGGCCGCCAAAGACTTTCAGCTCGCTCTCTTTTTGCAGCTGGGCGTCAGAGAGCTTCAGGTGCACCGGCTGATCTTCCTCGTGATTGGTATTGGAGATGAACACCGAGGAGAGACGATCAAACGTGAGCACATTGTCGGGCCTGGGGTAATCTTTCGGCTTGCACTTGTCGGCTGGCTTGGTGGCCTCGTGGTCAGCGCCGCCATGGCCCATCGTGCCGAACAGGGAGATGCCGAACAGCTGGTTGGTCCACATGTCCAGCCCGCCCAGCGCGACCCCGATCAGGGTGCCGTACTTGGTCCAGAGCGGTTTGACGTTGCGGACCTTCTTCAGCTCAGCCTTGACCCAGGACTGGTCATAGGCGTCGGCATAGGCATCAAGCCGGTCATGCTGACGATCGGCGGTGAGCGCGTCGAACGCGGCTTCGGCGGCCATCATGCCCGTCTTCATGGCGTTGTGGCTGCCCTTGATGCGCGGCACGTTCACAAAGCCGGCAGAACAGCCGATCAGCGCGCCGCCGGGGAAGACCAGCTCGGGAACCGACTGATACCCGCCCTCGGTAATGGCGCGCGCGCCATAGCTCAGACGCTCGGCACCCTCGAAGATTTCGGCGATGGCGGGATGGGTCTTGAACTTCTGGAACTCACCGAACGGGAACAGGTGCGGGTTCTTGTAATTGAGGTGCACCACAAAGCCGACCGACACCAGATTATCGCCGAAATGGTACATCCAGCTGCCACCGCCGGTCTCGTTGTCCAGCGGCCAGCCCATGGTGTGCTGGACCAGGCCCTTCTTGAAATGCTCCGGCTTGACGCGCCACAGCTCCTTCATCCCGAGCCCGTATTTCTGCGGCTCGCGGTCCTTGGACAGGTCAAACTCGCCGATCAGCTTTTTCGACAGCGATCCGCGCGCGCCCTCGGCGATGAGGGTGTACTTGCCGCGCAGCTCCATGCCGGGCTGGTACATGTCCTTGTGAGCGCCATCCTTGGCCACGCCAAGATCGCCGGTGATCACGCCCTTCACGACGCCATCCTCGACGATGTAGTCGGCAGCCGGGAAGCCTGGATAGATCTCCACGCCCATGGCTTCGGCCTTTTCGCCGAGCCAGCGGCACATATTGGCCAGCGAGCCGACATAGCAGCCCTTATTGTGCATGAAGCTGGGCATGCCGAAGCCCGGCAGTGTGGCGCAGCCGGCCTCGCCCAGCGCCACGAACTTGTCTTCGCTCACCTCGGTATCGAAGGGCTGGGTCTCGTCATTGCGCCAGTCGGGAAACAGCTCGTCGAGCGCCTTGGGGTCGAACACCACGCCCGACAGGATATGCGCGCCAACTTCGGAGCCTTTTTCCAGAACGGCGACGGACAGGTCCTTACCGTCGCGCTCGCACATCTGCTTCAGCCGGATCGCGGCCGCCAGGCCCGCCGGGCCCGCGCCTGCAATGACGACGTCATAGTCCATGGATTCGCGCTCGATCGCCTCGTCAGCCATGTCGTCTCCTGTTTCTTTCAGCCCTTTTGCGCCGCTGGCGCTGGCGCAGCCATTTAGCCTGTCTTAGCCTAGGCTTTCCCCATGAGCTAGGGTGCCACGCGGGCAAAGGCCAGCGCACGCGCCCCGGACAGACAGGTGCACGCCCGACCATGAGCGCTGAGTTAAGCCACGCCGATCTGCGCGCGCTGCAAAGCCTGATCCAGTGGTGGGAGCAGGCAGGCGTGGATACTGCGCCAATCCCTGCCGGGACCGCGCAGGCGCGCAGCGGCGCCGCTGAGCCGGCGCAACGGCGTCCCTCATCCGGGCCAGGTGCCGGCTCACGATCAGGGTCTGGCGATTCACCGTCACCAGCGTCACCAGCATCACCACCGCGCGCGACCGCCGCCGCAGCCCGCGCGGCCGGCTATGGCGGTGCTGCGGGGCAGGACGCCCAGGAGATCGCGGCAAAGTGCACGACGCTGGATGATCTCAAGGCCGCCGTCGAAGCGTTTGACGGCTGCGCACTGAAAGCCACCGCCACCAAGGCGGCGTTTGCGCGCGGAAATCCGCAGGCGCGCGTCATGGTGATCGGCGACGCGCCCGGCCGCGAGGAAGACCGCGTGGGCCAACCCTTTGTGGGCGAAACCGGACAGCTTCTGGACCGCATGCTCGCCGCCATCGGGCTGGACGAGACCAGCGCCTACCTCACCAATATCGTGTTCTGGCGCCCGCCGGGGAACCGCAAGCCCACCGACACCGAGATCGAAGCCTGCCGCCCGTTCACCGAGCGCCATATCGAGCTGGCCAAGCCGGGGTTCATCCTGCTGGCCGGCGGCATCAGCGCCCAGACATTGCTGCGACAGCGCGGCGGTATCACGCAGATGCGCGGTAAGTGGACAGAGTTAAAAGCCGGGGAGATGACGATTCCCGCCCTGCCGATTTTCCACCCGTCCTTCCTGATCCGCCGGCCACAGGAAAAAACCAAGGCCTGGACCGATCTGTTGAGTTTCAAGGCCCGGCTCTAGGGGCACCCGCCTTGGCGTCGCTTCAATCGCCGCGGCGCGGAAAGACCTTCGACCTCAGCCAGCCAAGGGTGGAGTTGTCCGCCAGCACCTCGCGGTAGGCCGCCTCCATGAACTGATCCAGGCCTTC